>Ga0114920_10001423_pt1 | contig 10992 bp, 12 predicted proteins | sample ChitaG_FD_88683 | JGI IMG/M metagenome (GOLD analysis project Ga0114920, IMG submission 88683) | Deep subsurface microbial communities from South Pacific Ocean to uncover new lineages of life (NeLLi) - Chile_00310 metaG | ecosystem: Environmental > Aquatic > Marine > Oceanic > Sediment ...
AGTTAAAATAATATTTTTAAATTTTTCCGCCTCCTTGGTACGTTTCTCATCTAAAATTCCTACCCAACTTTGATAAGCACACTTTATGAAAAAAAGTTTATCTAAATAGCGCTCTATTGGGCCAATGATAAATCCAAATTTGACCGGACCTTTCTCAAGCCAGATAATTGTGCTTTTTATATAGTCACCATCAACTAAAGATTCAGCTCTTTTCCTAAGATAGTTAGAGAAATCCTGACTATTTGAGAGGCCGGCGGCCTCAATTAAAAGTTTAACAATTGGTTCTAATTCTTTTTTAAACTTAATGTGATAAGGAACAGCTATTAATTTGCCTAATTTATCCCGCTCGACAAAAGTATAAGGATCTAAAATGGCACGATTTTTCTTGGCTGCTTTTTTAATTTCTTCAATACTAGCATCGTGAGGATAAAAATTGGCTCCTAAATATTTATTGTTTTTCTGTTTTAAATAAAGAGGGGCAACAAGCTTTGCTGCTGAAATTAATTTTTTAAAAAGAGCTTTCTCTTTTCGAGAAAGTCCTTTTGTGTTGATTTTAAAATTGGTAACCGCTTTCATCGCCTATTTTATGATGATTATTAGTTATATTTTATCCTTAATATCTTACAGGAGTGATTAACAACCGGAGTTACTATTTTTATAGTTTCCCCCGTTCTTTTTCCCATTAAAGCTTGCCCCACTGGTGATTCGTTAGAAATTTTGTTATTGGTAGCATCAGCCTCAAGGCTTCCCAGCAGGGTAAATTCTTCTATATGGCCGTTGAGTTCAACTAAAACTGTTGCTCCTAAGTTAACAGTGTTTCGCTTTTCTTTGGGAGGAGTTCTAATTAATTCAGCATTTTTTAAAATCGCTGTCACCTCAGTTAATCTGGTCTCAATTAAATTTAAATCTTCTTGAAAAGAAAGATATTCAGGATTCAAGTCTTCCGAATGCCAAGCCTTAGGAAATTCTCCTTTAGTCTTCAGAAACTTTATTTTCTTAAGGTGTTGGTATTCGGCTTTGAATTTTACCAATCCTTCTTCAGTTAGATAGAATATTTTTTCGTTTACCATAATTCGAATTTTTAGTTGTCTCTTTTTATTTTAGTTTTCTAAACGAATTTGTCAAGATTGATTTACAATATTAGCAAAAATTAGCTTTTTTTAGTTTTATTGTTTCTGAAAAGTTCTTTTCAGAAACCCTTTATTTTATTCCCCCAAGAAAACTTGTCAAGAGTAAACTGGGGAAAACTTGGGGAATAATAACTCGTAAAATGGGGAAAGAACCTGCTAAGAAGATTTTTTTTAATAAAAAAAACCGCGCAGTTAAGAAAAGGGGTGAGATTCTCTTTTTAACTCCTCATTGGTTAATGCCCTTAATTCTTTTCTGATTTTCCATCTTTGGAAAAAACTAATTCGATGAATAAATAATATTCCATTTAAATGGTCAATTTCGTGCTGGAAAATTCGAGCCACCAGTCCTTCTACTTCCATTTGAATCTCTTCCCATTTTTCATTCAAGACTCTAATTTCTATTTTCTTTGCTCTTTTTATTTTTAAACGAATTCCCGGAAAACTCAAGCAACCTTCCTCTTCAATTTCATTTTCTTTACTTCTTTTTAAAATTTTAGGATTGACAAAAGCTTGAGGGGCCTTTTCAGTTTGAACCCCCACACTATATGGGGCACCATTGTTTTTTTGCGCAAGGCGCAGTGCCTCATTGGTATGAGGGTGAACAATAATTATTCTTTTTAATGCCCCAACCTGAGGAGCAGCTAATCCTACCCCATCTGCCTCTATCGTTATTTTCTTCATCTCCTCAATTAACCTGAGGGTTTCCTCATTTATTTCTTCAACCTTTTCACATCTCTGCTTTAAAATCGAATCACCATATTTTCTTAAATTTATTTTTGTCATAGAGAAATTTTAACATAAAACTAAAAAAAGATAAATAAGTTGGGGCTTCCTGTCCGGGGTTGACAAACTTTCTTAGATTTAGTAAAATAAAACAGGGACAATAACCATGATAAGGTTCCCTAAGGAAAAAGTTAAGGAGGGAAATCTTATCGGGCAGCCCTTGCTGGCAGAGTTTGTTTTTGCCAGTTTTTTCTTTTTGGCTTCTTGATATTGTTGAAGGCAAAAAGGGATCGTTCAAAACCCTGAGAGGAGGGAGGTAAATTGAAGCACCTTAACATCATCGTTTTAGTCGCAGCCATTCTGGTCAACTTGGCAATAGCCTGTGGGACAGAGGAAGCGGAGCCGACGCTGACACCTGTGACACCTACACCTACTCCGACCCCAACCCCGACCCTGACCCCGACGCCCATTCCTACCCCTACCCCTACACCCACACCTACTCCTACGCCCACGCCGACTCCGACGCCGACACCAGGTCCGGTGGAAAAGGAGGTAGAGGAAATCTTTAGGGATGTTCCTCCGCTTGATTCTCAACTCACTATCGAGCAAGTAATGAATCATGTGCGGGATCACTTTCCTGAGTTGGGCGTGAGAACCGAACATGCTTCCATGATTACTCCTCATACAGGCTGGACAGCAGAAGAGAGGCGGCCGGATTTCGGCATCCAGATTTGGTCACCACCGAGTCGGGAGAAATATCTAGAGTGGCAAGAGGAAATTACAAAACAGTTCCGAACCTATTTTGGCCCGTACCTTTGCAAACTCGACATTTGGTGGGCACCAGTAATTCCTGAGGTCCGCGATTCCATTACTGAGCTTGGCCTCACCAAAGATGATCTGCGGACTCCTGGCTGCGAAAACGGAGGGGCTAGCGCTTCCTAAGAACGCTAGCCCCACCTATTTTATTTTTATAATAGTAATTAAAAATTAAAAAAACATGTTAACAATTAACAAAAAAAGTAAAATTAATTATTATAAAAAAAACGAATACCCAATAAAGAAAACCTTCTTAACTAGGTGGGTTTTGAGTATAATTTTTGCCTCAGGCCTAATTTTAACTTTACTTCTCTTAGTTAATCCCCTTTCTTACAGGCTAATCTCCGCTTCAGAACAAAATAATGCCGAGGCGTCTAATCCAGCTGTGACCGAATATGAAATAAAAGAGCCTAATGATCCAGCCCTTTTAAAAATAGACCCGACTGGTAAATTTATTGAGGGAGATCTTCTGGTTAAATTTAAAGAAAGTATAACCTGGGAGAGCGAACGAGAAATTTTAGATAAACACAGTTTAAAGATAAGAGGTAGAGATGGAAGAACCCGATTATTAAGAGTAGGGCCAGCTCACCGGGAGGAGGTTAAAAAGGCCTTGGCAAAAAATTCACTGATAGAAAGGGTTGAACTAAATCATGTATATACTCTTCAAGGAACCACTACCCCTAACGATCCTCTCTACTCTGAACAATGGCATCTTTCCAAGATCAACGCTGCAGCTGGTTGGAATTTTACTACGGGCAGCTCCTCGGTCACTATTGCGATTTTAGATTCCGGCGTAAATTATGACCACGAAGATTTAAAAAATAGGGTAATTAAAGGTTATAACTTTGCCCATGAGAATGACGATCCTTGGGATGATACAGGTCATGGTACCCAAGTAGCGGGAGTAGCAGCGGCTATGACTAATAATGGAACGGGGATTGCTGGAGTAGATTGGCAGGCCAAAATTTTAGCCATAAAGGTTCTAGCCACTGCTATTCCAGCCGACGACTTTAAGCTCTATCAAGCAATTGATTATGCTGTGGACCATGGTGCTGATGTAATCAATATGAGCTTAGGACTAGGAGACGAGGAGAGCTCTTGGGTAAGAGACTCTGTCGCAAATGCAATTGATCAAGGTGTGGTAGTAGTAAGTGCTGTTCGAAATGCCGGCAATGACAAACCAGATTGCTTTATGTACTATCCAGCTGCTTACGATGGAGTAATCGCGGTAGCTGGAACTAATGAAGCTGATGAACGGGTTCTCAGCTGTTCAAGTAATTTTAATCCAGCCGATGGTAAACATCATGGCGAATTTTGGATGGTAGCCCCCGGCATTAATATTTTTACTACTTGCGTTGGGTATAGTGATTGTTATTCTGACTACGGAGTTAGTGGTACTTCCTTTGCTACTCCTCAGGTTTCGGCTGCCGCCGCCTTAATGCTTGCTCTCAATCCTACTCTAACTAATACCGACATCAAAAATATTTTCAAAACCTCCAGTAAGGATTTAGGCACTCCTGGTTGGGACAAATATTATGGCTGGGGCAGATTAGATTTGCAAAGAGCCTTACAGTCAGCTATCAGCCCCCAAATTTTTATTGCCGCTACTCCCAATCCGCTTTCTGTTCCAGGCGATTTAGTGACGATCCAAATAGTGGCAGTTGATTCAGACTCTGATTTGGCTCTTTTGCAATATTATATCGAAGGTCCTGATAGATGGTATTCTTTGATACCAGGGATTTCTCCAGATTGTGATAGCGTCTCTTGTAGCAAAAGTCTAACCCTAAATATTTTCAACAAGCTGAACTGGAAGTACAGAATAACGGCTGTAGCCTATGATGAGGCTGGTCATATAAGGGTGTTCTGTGCTTATAACTGTCCAGACAATGAACCAACAATAGGCAATAATAATTTTTATTACTTAGTAGTAGGAGACGGTGGTGGTTCGTCTTCCCCAGTTCAAGCTGCCCAATCTATCCCTCCTTATCTTCAAGAACTTTCTTCCTCCTCTGGAAGCGTTGTAATTAATCTTGATTGGGCCGATACCGTAGGTGAATCAGGTTTTGCTATTCAAAAGAAAATAGGTACAGGTACCTTCTTTGATTTTGCCGAAATTGACGCCAATACCGCCAGCTATTCCGATACTTTATTTTCTTCCCAAGAAGGTAAGAACTTAACCTACAGAGTCAGAGCTAGATTCTCAGATAATTCTTACAGCCTTTCTAATGAACAAAGCATTGATGCTCCTGTTCCTTATACTCCGCCCAGTGAATGGCCAGGAACAGTTGAAGTTACTACATCTTGCGATAACAACGATGTTCAAGCTCACTTAACCTTTGCCCCAATTCAAGAAAGCACCTGGTACCATATTTTTGATAGCTATCAAGGATCAAGCGAACAATATGTAGTAAAACTTCGGGCCCAAGATTTTCCACCCGATCAACCTATTACTAAAGATTGGGAACCCAGAGAAGAGTTAGGTGGTATAGAAGTTTTAAATGCTGGTGAATATTATGTCCGGGTTGTAGCTGAAGGCCCTTCAGGAAACGTAGATTCAGGCCAAATCGCAGTACCCGCCACCGACTGTTCACCAACCCCTCCACCCATAGATCCTCCAGGAACCGGAACTTTAACCGTAACCATAGGCTGCGATGAATCAGCCCATGCCTGGGTTAATGCTGATTGGGATAAAAGAGGTAATTACACTGGCCACTATTTATTCCAATACAAATTATCAAGTCAATCTACCTGGATTGATTCTGCAACAGGAGGTAAGTTTGGGACCTGGGACGTTGTGGGTCTCCTCACTTTTACAAACGGAAGCCATGACTTTAGAGTAATTACTACTCGAGATAACGAAGCTTGGGCAGGACCCATCACTGCTAATGTCTACTGTGAACAACCTACAGGCGAGCTTCAAGTTTCTTATAGGTGTTTAGAAGACGGAACCTCGGTAGCTGATCTCTCTTGGAATCTTTGTGAACCTGATCCGTTTAATGAACTCCACCGTTATGAGGTGAAATACAAGAAGCCCGGAGGAGACTGGTCAAATTGGTTATGGGCTGCAGATCCTCCTGATACTTTTGTGTCTACCGACCATGAATTTTGGTATGGTGAGTCATTGGTAGACGGTGAAATATGGGGATGGAAAGTTGGGGCTCATTTGTGGGGTCATCCTACCATAGATTGGGCTGGGCCAGTATATACCCAGATTCCTTATTGTTCAGCCTCTCAACCACTGCCTCCCCCACCTTGCAATTCTTTCGGAGATATAAATGATGATGGATATATAACCCAAAATGATGTAGATATGATATCTAATCATATTTCTGGTTTAATAACCCTTACCGAAGAACAAAAACGAAGAGCTGATGTTAATGGGGTTGGAAATATATCTCAAACAGACATTGATATGCTTGAAAATTATATAATCACTATAATAAGCACATTTCCTGTCTGCGAGGATACTGATAACGATGGCCTTCCTAATTATCAAGATGAAGACAGCGACGCTGATGGCGACGGCTTTACTGATATGGTCGAACTCTACATCGGCACTAATCCTTTAGATGCCTGCCCTGACTCCGGAGAAGATTACAATCCTCTTTGGCCGGGAGACAATGTTTGGCCTCCTGATATCGATAATAGTGGAAGGATTACCATTGGCGATGTCTTACATTATAGAAGATATATTGGCTCTAGTGAGGATTCTATGCGTGGTGGCTGCCTGAATGATCCAGATATTCCCTGCGACTGGGCTCATGCTAAACGTCTTGATCTCAATGCTGATGGAATTATCACTATTGGAGATGTTTTAGGCTATAGAAATTATATAGGAAAAAAATGTAGTAATCCTTAAATGGTAAAAATTTAAAAACAAGACCGCAATCGAGCTTTCTTGAAACACCTTAATATTAAAATCTTATTCTTGTAGCCAAAAACAAAGTAATAAAAAAATGCCGATTTCATCTGAAGCCGGCATTTTTTTACTGGCGGGGGCACCCTGATTCGAACAGGGATCAATGGTGTTGGAGACCATTATTCTACCGTTGAACTATGCCCCCATTCGCATATAATTCGCATAAAATTCGCATCGTAATTCGCATGTTTTCTATTTCTTAATCTCTTTATGCAAAGTATGTTTCCGACACCATTTGCAGAATTTTTTCAATTCTAACTTCTTCTCCACCATCTGTTTTGATTTGTGGGTAAAATAATTAATTCTTCTACATTCCTGACATTGAAGCTTGACAAAAGGTTTTTTAGGCATACCCCGTAGGAAATTAAATATTTTCAGTTGTTATTATGTTTAGACCTTTAGACATCTCTATAATTATTGTTGTTTATATAAGTAAGGGTTTTTGGGTAGAAAATATTTGAGTCTATATATGTCCCGAGGAAATCTAGTCTTTGATGGGCTATCTTGTTCTATCGACGAAAACCCTCTGGTTTCCTACGGGGCATGAAGCCGGGGATGGGAATTGAACCCATGCTTTCTTTCTTACCAAGAAAGTGTTTTACCACTAAACTACCCCGGCATAAAATTAATAGTTATTTGAAGTGGGTGCGGTCGGAGTCGAACCGACGGGGTCCTTACGGACAACTGTTTTACAGACAGATCCCACCCCCTATGGGACTACGCACCCATTTTTTCTATATTTTGCCACAAAAATTATCATTTTTCAATCCTTCAGTAGACTCAGGACGAGATAACTTTCTGGTGTTTTTTACGCCATTCTGCGATTTTTTTATGATCTCCAGATAATAAAACCTTTGGCACTCTCCATTTTGTTCTTTTTTTTACTTGCTCGCCGGAGTCCCGTCCCGCTTTAGCGGAAAGACAGAGGCGGAGTGAAAAAACTTCTGGCCTGGTATATTCTGGGTATTCAATAAATCCTCTTCCGCCCTTTTTAGGAAAAGCAGGAATTCTTTCTTTTAATAGCTGAGGTTTACCTAAAACTCCGGGGATTAACCTGGCTATTGTTTCTATCACCACCATAGCCGGCAGCTCGCCGCCCATCAAAACATAGTCCCCTATTGAGAATTCCTCATCAGCAATATGTTTTGCCACTCTTTCATCAACTCCTTCGTAACGACCACAAATTAAAATTAACTGATCTAATTTAGAAAACTGATGAGCTGTTTTCTGGTTAAATTTTTTTCCTCTGGGAGTAAATAAAATAATTTTTCTTTTCTTGCCTTTTTTTTTACCCTTTTTTATCTCTTCTACTGCTTTATAAATCGGCTCTACTTTCATTACCATCCCAATTCCGCCGCCATAAGGCCTGTCATCAACGGTTTGGTGCCTGTTAGAAGCCCATTTTCTTAAATTATGGATTTTAATTTTAATTAAGCCCTTTTTAAGGGCTCGTTTTATAATTGATTCTTGAAAATAAGAATCAAAAATTTCCGGAAATATTGTAATGATGTCAAACCGCATAATCAATGAACAATGAGCAGTAAACAGAGAGCGGTATTTTTTTAATTTTTGTTCTTTGTTTATTGTTTACTGAAAGCAAATGAAAACCGCACTATCAAATATGATAGCACGATTCTCACTTTTCTGTAAAACCTTAGAGTAGCGTTTTACAGTTTCAACTCTTCCAATTCTTCTCCTCCAGCAGGAGCAGAAGGAGCTGTCTTTCTTTCCCGAGTAGGTCTAGCACCTTCTGGTTCCTCAATCTTGAGGTTCACTCGGGCATGATTCTTAAGCCCGACGATTCTAACCAGATTCCTGATTGCTCTAGCAGTTGCTCCAGCTCGGCCAATAATTTGACCCATGTCTTCAGGGTTTACTTTTAAAGAAAGCAAAACACCCATTTCGTCAACCTTTCGGTCAACTTTGACATCGCCTGGATTATCAACCAGGTTTTTGACAATGTACTCAAGGAATTCCTTGTCAGATTCTTTTGCCATAATTCTTTCCTGATTTACTGATTAACTGAGACTTCGACTAAACTCAGCCGAATGTCTTATCAATCATTTCTAGTAGCCCGACCTTTGCTTCCGATTCTTTCCTTCAAGAGAACGGAGAATCGGCAAGACTGTAAGAAGCTACTACTTTAGTATTTTATTATTTTTAGAAAATTTGTCAACCCCCCACAAGGCCAAAGGTGCTCCCGCAGCAAGAGAGGAGAGAGAATTCTCGTCCCGTAAATCATTAAATGATTTTTCGGGACCCCTACTACGAGAGCGCCTCTGACCTCGTTTATTTTTATAAATATTTTTTATATAAAATGTGGATAGAGGAGGGAGGCTGAATGAGTGAAGTGCCTCCCTCCCCCTTATGTGGCTTCTAGCTTCTGCCGGGTCGCCCTGGAGGTTACGGATCGATCTTAAAGAGGACACCATCTTCGCCATCGATCTTTGCCCTCTTTATGGTAAAGATATTACCAGGGCCTGGGACGACGGCCGGGGCAGTGAACTCCTCGTGCGGACGATCCGCGTTGAGGATCGCCTCGCGGGGCAGACAGACGACATCATTGTCGTTGTCCAACACTCCGCAGACCTCGCTCTCGTCTTCTCTTAGCTCGGTCACGACGAGGACACGGGTCTCGTTCCAGCTGAGGCGGTCCATCAGATCCACAGTCTCTCCGATGGAAACAGCTACAATAAGCGTGAATCCGCCGAGAGAAACTGCGACTAAAAGTTGAAGAGCGGGCCAGAGTGCCGCAAACGATCTCTTTATTCCTACAGATTGTAAGAATATCGAACCGCTCACAAACATATAGGCAGCCGCAGAAGCTGTCATTGCGACCACCAGCCACTTAAACTCCATCATTCAACCCTCCTTTCCTGCCCAGTTTAATCTCGAATCTTGTCGAGACGGGCTTAGCTTGAATGAGGAGAGAACTAAAAAAGAAATTATTTCTTTTCCAATTCTCTCATCGCTAAAATGTGGCTTGGGAAGGGAGGCCAGATCTAGGCTTCCATCATGGATGATTCATCATCGTCCACTGCGGAGGCTTCGACTCATGAGGCCTCCCTCCCCTCGTAGAGGAGTCATATCAGAGATATGACGGGAGCAATTTTATCCTCTGCCCGCTCCCTTATAGAATCGAGCTGAGGCTGTCGATTACGGCGTCCACAGCATCGAACAAAGGCGGACAGATGGTGTCACGTACCCAAAGTCCAACGATAAGTGCGAAAAGGAACGCAGGCACCACCATAGCCCATTCATCTATAATTTTCATCTTTCACCTCCTCTCACAGCCCACTAAAGTTTAATGAGCTCTGAGAGGTGGAGGACCTGAAGTAATTGGGTTGGTCCTCCTTGGGAAAAGAGCTCAGTCGAAGTCTCCACCTTAAGGGTTTCAACTTCGATCATTGGCTCGTTTCTCCTTGCCAGCGAGTTAGCGCTTGAGCGGATATCACGCTTAGAGCTGCAGGCACCACGGCATAGAGAAAGAGCAAGACAACAGTAGAGGTAGCATTTTCTGTAGCCGTATTGGGCCCCCGCGCTACTTCGTATAAGTGAAGCGCACCGAGGGCAAGCCATGTGAGCACCACCAAGCTCACCGATGCTCCAGCTATCCCGACCAGGCCTAACCAGAACTTCCTGCGCATTGTGTTCTCCTTTGCTTTGTTTTATTCCCGCCGAAGCTTCCTTTGAATGATTCAAGAGAAATTTCGGAGGGACTAGCGTCTCTATCATTTTGATCATCTCTATTCCCTATTAAATTATCAAGGTACTTCCTTCAGCAAGTTCATGATAAACTCTCCTAAATGCAACCGAGCACTCTCAGAAGAGAGTGCTCGGTTGGGTCAATTGTTAAAGTGGCGATCTTTCGATCACCGAGCTTTTCGGCCGTAATTTCACCACGGAAAAGCTCGATGATCAATGCTCTCTCCTCAAATTTATTTTATTACGTATTTAAAGTACTTATCCTCTTACATCTGCATTATAGCATATCCTCAAAATTTGTCAACCCCAGCACCAGATTTTGCAAGAATTTCGCGGACAGTCCGCTGCGCCCAATAAGGGATGGGGCTATTCGCCCCACGCAGACTGCAATTATTTTATATTGCAGCATATCTTTCCTCGGTTCTCTATTATGGAACGGCAAAATTGGTGCGGGGTTAAGAGCCCCTGCTATCTACTTTCGTAGGTGTGGGGTTAAGGCTTCTTTATCTTGAATAAAAAAACGGCTTTAAAAAGACGTCTTTGCCTCAGGTTTCTTTTATTTATTCACTCCCCTTTTCTTCGGTTTTTTCCTTGCCCTCTGTAGCTTCAGCAGAGGAGGGTTCGGTTTCTTCTTTTGGCTTTTCTTCTTCAGCGGGAGCAGGTTCTTCTTTCTTCTCTTCCTCTACCTTCTCCTTCACC
>Ga0114920_10001424_pt1 | contig 10990 bp, 11 predicted proteins | sample ChitaG_FD_88683 | JGI IMG/M metagenome (GOLD analysis project Ga0114920, IMG submission 88683) | Deep subsurface microbial communities from South Pacific Ocean to uncover new lineages of life (NeLLi) - Chile_00310 metaG | ecosystem: Environmental > Aquatic > Marine > Oceanic > Sediment ...
CAATAAGATTAAAATGGTCAGGAATTCTTAACCAAGAAACTTCATTTAATTCTGTCATACATCTATCCATTATATTTTGAAAATGAGGAGAAGCGACATAATAATATAATAATTTTATTTCATCACTAATATTGCTAATATGTTGGCCTATCCGATAGGAGCGATCGCTTCTTCCATAACGTGGTATGTCAAAATCCTTTAGTACTACACCATTAGGGCTCACATATTCATGACTTTTAAATCGGATACATCTTTCCAGGAATGGGAATGAAAAACAGGAAGGGAGAAGGTGAAAATTACCTATGAATCTAGCAAAGTGATAATTTCGGGGCGTAGTAATGCCGCCAACGTCAAAGAAAAACGAACTAATGAGTAATCCAAAAAGATCTTGAAACCTATTATCTCGATATTCAAAATCCCAATCATGGAAGCTACTTACTTCAGCCAACCAAAGCCAAAACACAGATTGATCCGCATTCCCATATCGTGCTCCGTTTGGAAAAACAGAAGTTCGAATTAGATACCGAGGTATTTCGCAGAGAACATCATAATCCATATGGGGTAAATCAAAATGGATGGTTTTTTGATATTCTATATGCCGTTCATGTAATACCCGACTCCCATCGGGTCGTACAATATCCCTTCTAAAGTCCGTTGTGATTGTGTCTATTTCAGAGAGCAATGTTGTAGAGGCCATATCAAGAATATGTAATTTTTCTCTCTACTTAACCTATTCAGATAGGTCTTTTTCGCGAGCGCTAATGTACTCTATTTTCGAGAAATTTCATGATCAAGATTCAAGTCAGTTATCGATGCTTTGATGGAATCTACAGTTTCTTTATTTATTGTGACAATCCCGGCTTCCCATGATATTCCAGCGGTTGCGTTATATTGAAAATTCATCGAGGAGACTATTGAGAGCGAATCATCAATAATCGTGATCTTAGCATGAAGATTCTTATGGTACATCAATTTTATCCCGGCTTTAGATAGCCATTCATGGAGTTTGATGATGTGTGGTTTGAAAGAAGGTCGTGTGACGATGACGACTGTTCTTCCCAATCTCTTCGCTTTAACCAGCAATTGTACGGGCATACTTCGATCTAAAAATGGATTGACAATAATTATCGTTTTGAATGATTGAGTAATAACGAATTTAGTAAATATATCTAGGTAATGGCCTTCAAGAAAGAAATGTTCATTATTCAACGATAGCTCTGGTTTATGAAGTTTAATCCATGATTCTGTCGCAGACACTATTTCAGGATAAATAGAGATTACTTTCTCTAAACGTTCTTTATCTAAACGCCTTTGCTCTAAATGCGCTTCAATCTCCCATTCCATGGGAGGTTCAAGCCATTCGTCCATATGTTGCTCATAGTAAGAGTAGTCTTCTTCTAACTCAGCACGTGCTGTGTACTCTCCTGCGTCGTTTAGAAAGATATCCCCTTCTAAAATTAACTCATCTAAAAGTACGTTTAGAGGCGTCCATTGTTCAGTTAAACTTTGATTAAATATGGACTGTATATCAGCGAGCGTCCTAGCTCCATACATCACAATTGCGAGCAAAACTTCGCCCTTTTCTGTGAATAGATGTTTTATATCTCTTGGAGCCATTCTCGCAACGAAAATAGGAAGTATAAGTTAACAATTTTTCTATAGGTTTTTCGCGCGCAAATGGAATGCCCCCGCGCGCTAGTTCCAATGTTTCACTAATTTACCACAGAGTTCACATTTCATCGTTGTATATTTTTTCTTACGGATAATAATCTGATATCTGTGTTTACAATGTAACTTGTCAAAATCTTCTTTAATTCTGTAGTCTATGCGACTTACTACCCTACTTCTTTTCCTAATCTCATTCTCCAAAACAATCTTACTTTTAGATGACGAGTAAATAAACCGCGAACTTCTTGGCATATTTGATATTAAATAATTAATTTCAGGTCTATCCACTTTATGATAATCTAATCCATATAATATGCAACTATCTGATTCTCTCATTTTCTCAACTATTTGGGAATAACCCCTAGTCACCCAACGAAAATCTATTTGAAAATTATTTTCAAATGGAACTATAATATCAGGAGTAATTCGTGGTTCCATCTGTTCTTTTACTGAAAGAATTTTCGGAATACCTGAATCAGAATGGAAAATACTACCAGTCAATCGAGTATCTAGATCATCTATACTAAAAGACCCATCAGGACATTCATAATCACAAGACCCATGAGGTTTGAATATTGAAATTCCCTCAGACGTACTCGTATCTTCTTCAGTACTCACTCTATAGTAGTCAATATTATTTTTTAAAAGAAGGGTTTCAATTGAAAGATCATAATTGAACGAAATAATAGCTTTAATGTTATTCTGATATTTCTTAAACCAATTCTCCCACATAAAATCTCTCTGCCAATTCTTCGATATTATCTTACTAATTTTAGAATAGACTATAGCCAGATATTGTCTCATTTGAGCGTATGTTATTAAATCACTTTTTTGATTTTCTGTAAACCATCTCATTAAATCAAAGTCGTCCATTGATGTATGCTGCGATATTAAAAGTTGTAACTTGGGTAATTTGCTCATCAGAGAAATGTCGGGATTATTTAGATATGAAATATCAAATGAAAATGGATTCGAGGAATTAGCATTAATGGGAATTGCGTTATTTATCCAAGCTAGCACTCCTTTAGTAAATCCATTACCCAGAATTATGATAAAATTATCATCCATAGATTATTATTCGAAAGAAAGTATAAAACCATATTTGGTGATATACATGCTCGTTGCGCGCGCGAGTCCTCAGGGAACTAATGCACCATCGCTATCCTTGGCGCCCATTCGAGCTTCTCGTTTCGAAGAAAACTAGATAGAAGTTGAGCTTCCTCGTTGATCAAAGTCTCGATTCTTTGTTTCTTACCATGTCTAATGAGAGGAATCTCAACCTTCGACTCGAAGAACCTTTCAAGTTTCCTCATCATTCGTTTTGTCTCAGCATCGTTCAGATACTCTCGTTTACCCTTCCTCTTCCGAGACAAGCTCTCGCTCTTAACGGTGAAATCCCTCTCCTTGAGGCCCTGACAGAACTGGATAACAAAGTCATCAACCAGGTACCTGTACAGCTCCTGAAGGTCACAGATCAGACTAGGCTTCCCGTATTGTACCGAGTGGAGGAAACCGAGGTAAGGTTCCATCTTCGCCCTGATGATAGCCCTGTGAACCCTCCATTGTAACACCTCATAGGCCAGGTTGAAGATGTTGTTCACACCATCATAGGCCTTGAACTTCTTCCTCTTAACCGGCCTCAACTTCTCAGGTAGTAACCCAAGAACCTGCTTGAAATAATGCTGCGTGAAATTACCCTCAATACCGTTGAGCTTCTGACCAAACGAGACTGAATCCGATGCCTCCAACTTGTCAATCTTAAAATTTATAGCTTCCTCGTCATGGGGCCGTAAGCCGTATTTCCCTAGGAGGATGTTCTGACCCCTCATCTTGGAGAGAACAATCTGCTTCGCGATGTAGGGCCTCTTCTCACCGTTATAGGCCTCATACTGACACAAACGGGTCTTTACATGGGAGTCGTCATCGAGGCTCTTCATCATCGCTACAGGACGGCCCCGTTGAGTCATGACCATAACATCGACATCCCAGAAACCGAGGGAGGCCAAGGCTCCGGTTGAGATCATATTACCACTTTTCAACACCACTTCTTTGATGGGGTTCTCGAATAGCGGATAACGCTTCTCGGAGCCGTCCTTTTCCTTGAGAACGAAGCAGCCCTTCTCCATCCCCAGATAAGAGCCGTAGCCGTCCATCACAATCTTTTGAGACCTGGCCTGCTTCATCGCTAATCCCCCTTGTTTTCATCTATTTCAGGGTCAGGAATTTGATTCTCAAGATATGCAACAATTTTTTCGGAGGGTTTGTCCTCTGATGTCAAAGTAGCGAGGTACTTGGCTGCATTATTAATGTGTTTTAATAGTTGATACGTTTCGAAGACCTGCTTTTCATAATCATCGATCAATGGAATGTAATTTTCCTTCACATAGTGTAGAATCTTCGGATTATCTAGAAGCGTGAATAAATTCATGGTGTTTTTTGTTTTCAACTCAGAACGAGGAGCTGCTCTAAAGGCAGACAATAACCATCCTTTCAAGTCCTCATCTAATAGATCGTCCAATGGTGGTGCTGTGCATAGTAAAAAACCGATAAAAAATGATGTTGATATTACTTCCAAATCTTCATGAGAATATATCTCAGAAATGACTGCTAGTACAAACTCCCTTTCTGGAATTTGAAGCTGTGAATTTTCGGTGAGAGTCTGTAAAATACTTGTCCTCACTGTGGGGATTGCTAGACTTGCTATGAAACCCTTCCAGGATAATCCATATTTTGTCTCAGCTGATTGTCGGCCTCTTGTCGTTTTTTGAGTGCCTGCTTTGGTGATGTAGCCGCGTTCGTATAAGTCATCCACTCTACGACTGACTGTAGAGTATATTCCTCCCATCCGCTTGGCTATACCGTATTTAAGTAGGGGGCGCGCGCGCGCGCAATCGCGCTGTTCCCTGGGCTGATAACATAAGCATCGTGGCGTCGATCGCGATTAGATCTGGGCATAGAGGTCTGAAGAAATGGTTTCTCCTCCAGTGCAGGAAGAAGTCCATGACGTTGAGGGTCTCTCCCAAGGGCGACAAGCCTTCCCCCCGAATCGTGTATCGGGAGGGTAAACAGGATGAACAGATTGCATGTTATTTCGAATACCGGAGTTTAATAGAGCAGATAATGAGAGATCTAAATTAATCGCGAGCGAGATCACGCATGATTTATTAGATTGATTTGGGATTGTAAGTTACTTGAAAAGAGATGGATGCGAAAATTCAAAATCAAGAAATCATCGCTGAACTCTTACGAATACTTCAAGAATATACTAGGGAACAATCCACTGGTTTAGAGTTTGAGGGAGCGGGGAATATTACTATTGAAAATTGGAAAAGTAGAGGTTTTGAAAAAGCTGGTAAGTTCAAAGAAGTCCAGGACGTGAATTTAAAAGGTCTGGATCATGAAGCACCTGACTCAGATCCATTCATTCAGGGTGTTTCTACAATAATTGAATTATTGAAGGTGGAAGAGAAACCATTAAAAAGTAGACTAAGCGGAGTTCTTGAAACCTTAGCCCCTTATGGATCGTGGGTGAATCTAGCTTACACAATTCTCCAAAATGGTGGTTTTCTATGAGCGTTGAAATCTGTGGTACATCAATTGGATCTTAGACAGAAAATAAAGCCGAGAAAGCTTGACGATGAAATGATACAACCAGAACCATTCAATGTTGTCCTTCACGACGTGACTATGTCTGGTGGTGCAGGCGGCATTAATCTTGAGGGATTCAATATTCATGCTACGAATCTTGGCATTTACAATACCCCTAAACCAATCCGCATTAAGGGTGGTACTAGACATTATTTTAGAAACTTAGATATTCAAAGAATTAGACCAAGAACGTTTTAGTTCCATGCCCACAGCGTGCGCGTACGTCAGTTAGATGAAAGATGCGCGCTACACAAATATACATTTTTACGATGTGTCCATGGATCTATGTGGTTAATATGGGGGAGAAAGAGGACGCTGAGATAATCGTGGAGACGCTTCTTAAGGGCTTAATCGTTCAGTTATTTGATCAATTACTCAGCGAAGATGCTCTCAAATCTACAGTGACAATGATGAAAGCTCTTAAACCGGCGGTAAGTTCTGTTGAGGACGCAGTTTTTGGGCATATAATTGGCGAGTTCAGTGCACGAATAAAATCAAGTATATCGTCTGCTTTAAAGAGGGACCCGTCTGAGAGCGAACTCGGATTCATTGCTGATGCAATAATCCGACGATCGATTGAAATAAAATCTGAAGTCAGAAAATATGCTAACTTATAGCTCAAAATAAAGTGAACATTATTTTGAGGGGAGTTCTCAAAATAAGATAAAAATGGGGGTGACAATGGAGAACTGGCGAGGAGGACGCGCACGCGCGCTACCTCTACACGCGCTCGTGTTGCTATTACTCGGATATCAGATATTTAATGTAAGAACCGATAAGCTGGCCTGTTAGCTTAACTATTTGTTCTCTTTCGGTGATCTCGAAGAGTTCCGGTTTTTCATGCTTGAGTCTGCGAAGAGCTGTTTCCAGTTTCCTTTCCAGGGCTTGTTGCTCAATGCCAAGTGCTTTGGATATATCCTGTTTTTTCGTTTGGAGTAATGTTATCTTGATTCCTATGTTGTACACTTTCTCTCTGAGTGATCTTCTCTTTTCCATTAGGGAGTGGAGAGATTCCGGTATCTCTGTTTTGAGTTTCATCCGGTGTCGTATGTTCCTGACTCCGTTGTCAGTTCTATCTAGCATTTCAGCTATAGTCCTATCCGAGTGGCCTTCGCTGGTTAGTGTCTGGATCCGGCTGATTTCTTCCTTTGTGTAGCGTTTGCCCATTTGGATCTCGATATTATCTCGAAAGGATCCCTATTAAGTCTTATTTTCATCTCAAATCACTTAATAACTAATAGTTATTAAGTAATACGTGCTACATGATATGTGATAACATGGTACTATGGTACTTGGTACTATTTTGAGATTATTTTAAGACCGTTTTGAGATTTCCCCGTATCCATACCCCGTGTACCCTGTACCCGTACCCCGTCCGTCGTTAGTGTGTGTGTGTGTGGGGGATAAAATTTAACCCCCCCCCAGATAGCCTTGCTTCGGCACTTCGTGCCTCGCAAGTCTACTCAACGGAGGTTAATGTCGATTTTAGAAGATGAGAATGCCCACTAAGAACTGCGTTCTTGGGAAGTGGGAGGGCATTACAGATGCTGTGGAAGTCAGGGCTGATATTCGGGGCATGTCAACGGTAGAAATGGTATGCTAGCGTAAGGAAAATACGATTCAGCTCAATAGGAGGAATAGGGGTACGAGAGGTTATTTATTAATAATTTTATCCCTCGTAAGGAGGGAAACGAGAGGTAAAATTTAATAAATTTTATCTGTCATGCACGCGCGCGCGCAACTATGAAGAAGCTCTTCATTTTAGAGAACTTGAAATAGAAGAACTTAAAAAGTTTTCAAATGTTTTAAAAGATCGCCCAGAATTACAAAATAGTAATTATCTAATAAAATTAGATTTTAAAGGAATCAAACATCTTCAAAAATATATTTCTATCATTAGAGAAACTGTGGAAGAGGCAAAACAATATTCAAATGATGATAGTCCATTTTCTCAACAAAAAATTAAGAGAATTTTAAGAAACATAGAAGATTTAAAATAGATTTATTGATTTCCTTTCGCATTTCTTGTTTGCGAAAAGATATCGCTATTTAGAGAGGAAAGCGAGTCATACGCGTGGTGCATGTGTTTTTTGTGTAGAGAAAGTAAGAGAGTGAGAAAGGCCTTGAAGGATTGTATGAGGGTATGGTTGAGGTTCCTATGATCAGGCATGACCACCGTCAGGTCCTTGAGACGTTGACCCAAGAGTAGGTTCAACTTCTTGCGAGGTATCTGAGAAGGGATTTGAAGACTTTGATTTCTCAAATAGCTTCTTAACCACTGGTTACATTTTTTTAAATTTTCGGTATTTTTTATGGGTAATTACCGTTCTACATGAATCACAAACATAAAATATCTGGCCAATATCGTTCTGAAAATGGTATTTAGTACCAAAATCACCTACCTCTTCTGTCCATGATCTATATTCACCTAATTTAATTGCATGGTCTCTACAGAGTCCTGCTCCACATTCTTCACATACTACTCGGGCCCTAGAATCACAAAAAAAGCACAATTCAGGAACAGGTTTTCTCGATTGCAAAGGATAGCCACAAGCAGGACATAGCTCATATGACATAAATATCTACCTCGCACATGTGGGTAACACTATAAATCAATCAGTAATACTTGAGTAAATAACATTCGTTTGGGTTTTGGTTAATTTTTACTTCTATGAACAAATCCACCAATACTCGCAGTTTTCATCTAGAAGCGAATATTCAATGAGCGTACACGTATGTAACAACCCAACCAATTCCCTTTTTTATCAAGCCCTCGTAGAATCGAAACTATACGATAAACATAGGGTAATCCATATCTTTCTCTACCTCAAGTAAGACAACTAAAGGCGCGCGCGCGAAAAGTGTTAAATAAAAGAGTAATATGAAGTTTTAACTATATAATTTATGGAGGCAATGATACGCCCGACTCCACAGATACAAGCACAATGGAAAAAAAACGGGTAAGCTTGTTCTCCCAGCTCTGACGATCTCAAGGATCTCGCCCCAAGCCAGAAGCCTGCTAACGACGCTTCTGTTGATCGAAATTGGGCAGACCTACGGGTTATCCGTAGGAATGACAAATCAAATCAAAACGTTCAACTCATTCGTAGCCATCCTCGCAGCCCTCGTTATGGGAGTCCTGAGCGTGAAGATCAGACACAGGACGCTGCTGATAGCGGGACTAGCACTGAGCGTCTTCACAACGTTAGGCTGCTATCTGGCCCCCTCATTCCCAGTATTAATAATCTGCTATTCCCTCGGAGGGCTAGCAGCAAACACGATATTCCCGATGACAACTGCGCTTCTAGGCGAGTACGTACCATTATCAGAGAGATCAAAAGCCCTGGGATGGATGCTCGCTGGACCCGCAGCCATATACATCGTGGGATATCCCATAGTCAACTATATCGGAGACTGGAGGAGAGCCTTCCTCCTCTTCGCGCTCCCGATAATTCTCGTAGCCCTGCTACTATCCTTCGTGGGTCTCCCACCCACCGAATCAACGTCTCGCAAGGAGGACATCTTGGCTGGGTACAAGGGAATAATAGCCAGCAAGTCTGCTCTCGCCTGTCTTGTCAGTTCTGGTCTAGGTCTCGGAGTGTGGCAGATCACTTTGTCACTTGCGTCATCGTTTTATCGGCAGCAGTTTTCAATGTCGAGAGGAAATGTGGTGTATGTCACCGTGGGAATGGCACTGTTGTATATCGTTGGGACTTTGATATCAAGAAAGATAATCCCGAAATATGGTAGAATAAATACCGCAATTGCGTCATCCGCGTTACTGGGCCTATTTACAATCATCTATGCAATATCGTTCAACGTGATCATTGCGTTGGTCACGAACGGAATTGCCTGCTTCCTTGCTGGTGTCCGCGTCAATGCGTCTCAAGGATTGAACCTTGAACAGCTTCCAAACTTGCGTGGCTCGATGATGTCGCTGTCGTCAGCCTTCGGAAGCACTGGGAACGTCTTGAGTTTGAGCCTAAGCGGATACCTACTCATCAACTATGGATGGGGAGTTATGGGCTCGGTGATAGGTATATTCGGGTTTCTGGCTGGAATAATCCTGTATCTGTACGCAGAAGATCCAACTTGGGTAAAGAAACAGTAATCTACAGGTCATTGGCACTTATGCAGAATTAGAATATCCTTACAACATTAGGATATAATGTTGAATACCTTGCCTTTGGTATACAAAATAAAAATAATTGAGGTACTATAAGATGATATAATATACTAAGGGGGGTAAAAAAAAATAAAATGGCTAATAGGCTCCTGTTGATAGGCACTTTGAATAGTTTTATGGTATCTCAGGAATCCCCATAGCTTTAGCCATGTCAACTGATTGAGTGTAATGCACAGCCATATCCGCGGACCTCCAGTTAAACCATTTAGTAAGATTGAAGACGCGCGCGCGCGCGCGCGCGCATCTTGTTGCACTGGATGTTGAACTACTGTCTTCTTCATTCAATTCCACATGTGTATGTGTGTACACTCTCTCATTCACCTTCACTCAGTAGGGCCGTAAACGTCGAAGCCTTGATCTCTGGCTTCCCAGACAAGCTTTAGCTTCTCTTCATCAACTGTGAATTTGAGTCCTTTATGTTTCACAATTCCGAATTTTGACCATTGTTTGAGGTACTTAAGGACCCAAGCTTCAGAGACTCCATGCCTTACAAGCATGTAGAAATGGATCTTATTGAAGGATAGGCCCTTCTTGTTGTTTCGGAATATGTGCCGGATCATGTCGAGTTGACGATTAAGACTTACAGTGGCACCGTCGAAAATCTTGTCTGATATGGATTATCCCTCCTTGGCTGTGGGCGGCCTCCCTCTGCTTCTCCTCTTCTCCGCTTCCAGGTCGATTGCCTTTAGTAGGAGGTCCCTCCATAGTTGTGAGCCCTTGGCCTTGAGGGCTCTTACATACTCGGTCTCAGAGAGTATGATTCGTATTTCAACCATTGTTCTCAAGAAATAATCTGTGGATTAAATATATATTATTTAACCAAATAATTCCTTAATAAAGTCCTATTTTCTTGGAGGTCTATGGTTAAGGCTTGAAATATCATTTAATTTGATTTTACATAAGCTTTAACCATTATATCGATAATTGTCCAATTTTGTATTGTTGTCCAAAACGTTATAGACCTGAAGGATCAGATGAAATTCAAGGTTCTGCTGAGATAGTGTACCCTAGCTCCTAGGTGGGAGCGGTACAAGCGTTTTGGAGAATTGTGAGGGAAGGAGATGATGGAGTCCTGAAATATGGTTACATAGTATATGGAAATCTGAAACCAGAGTGGTAACTAGGTGAAGACCTGAAGAAAGAGACGGATCGAGTGAAGGAAGATGCGGAGAAGCACGGCTTCAAGATGAAGTACTGGGGGCACCCATATGGGGTGTCGGAGAACATCGTCGTAGTGTACAAGTCGGAGAAAGGACTGGATGCATACTTCAACTTGAGATTAAATAATCCGTTTACGGGGAGTAGAACAAACCTAGTCACCATACCTTAAGATAATCAAACACTAGAACTATCCCCCCATCTTTTTTCTTGAAACCACTCAGATGCATATTGTGAAATATCGAGTGAGATTAGAATAACTCGATGAGTACAGGATTCTCTTCCAAGCATTTTGTGATCCATGAGGTCTCAGAAAACGCCTATGCGGCG
>Ga0114920_10001425_pt1 | contig 10988 bp, 13 predicted proteins | sample ChitaG_FD_88683 | JGI IMG/M metagenome (GOLD analysis project Ga0114920, IMG submission 88683) | Deep subsurface microbial communities from South Pacific Ocean to uncover new lineages of life (NeLLi) - Chile_00310 metaG | ecosystem: Environmental > Aquatic > Marine > Oceanic > Sediment ...
AATCCCGTGGCAGTTCGCAAGGCTGAAAGTGCTGGCGACTGCCGTGACCATCCGTCAGGGTGGTAGGGTTGAGATCCACACGGAAAGTTGGGTCGATGAAGCAGGAAGCCACCATACTTGTATGGTGGTAAGTTCACGTTATCAGAATTAGCTGATAAATTCTTATCACCAAAGTAATCAGAAAAAGAAAGCTTAGAGCAAGGGCGGTTCTTCTAAGTCTCTTCTTGTCAAGGACGAAATTTATTTTACTGTTCAAAGGATTCATGAACTCCGAAGCAACCAAAAGAATAACCGATAAAACAACCAGCAAAATACTAACATCATTAAACCCTAAGGGAAAACGCATTCTAACCCACTACACATAAAATAATACCATTATTGAGGATTATGGTTTAATTACGCGCGCGCCTTGGAGAGGAGGCTGGCCCATCTACAGCGAAGCCTCTCACGCAAGGAGAAAGGAAGCCGGAATCATATGCGGGCCCGCATGCGATTCGCCCGGCTGCACGAGAAGGTCGAGAATCGCCGCAGCGATTTTCTGCACAAGGCCAGCCGCGCCGTGGCGAATAGCTATGGCACCGTATGCGCGCGCAAGCCTGTGGAGAGCATGGCCTCTGTGCGGCCCTCAGGGGCTGGGCAGGTCGGCTCTGTGAATCAGGAAGCCTCCCTACTTGGAGGGAGGTAGTTCACAATAAGCAAAATAGTTAATTGTGCGTGCAAGGGTAGTTATCCTAATGACGGAAGAAGGTTTAAAAGAGACTATAACAACTCTCGAAAAACATAATAAAGAATTGCAAGAAGAATTGCAAAAAATAAAAAATAAACCCCAAGGAGATATTGCTTATATGTTCATAACAATTGGATTAATATTATTAGCTATTTCTATTGTTCACACCAACAACATATCGGCCTTTATTGGATTAGCTCTTACATTCTGGGGCGCGTTATTATTATATATAAAGCCCAATCAATATACAAGAATTGAAGTTTTAAACTCATCTATAAATTCATTATATGAAAATATCCAGGATTTAATAAGTGATCTGGGCTATGAAGGTGAACCAAAATACATATCTACTGTAACATTAGGTAGTTTTAAAAAAGTATATTTGTACATCCCTGAACATGAAGAATCAACTATGCTTACAGAAGAACAATTAATAAATAACATAATTTTCTATAAAGAACCTCCATCAATTAAAATATTGCCACCCGGGTTAGAATTAGCAAAACTAATAGAGCTTGAACTAAAAACCCATTTTTCATCGATAAACATTGAATATCTCAATAATAATCTTCATAAAGCCATAGTAGAAGGACTTGAGATGGCAAAAATATTTCAAATGGAGAATGATGAAAATAAAGTACAAATAACTATAAAAGACAGTATATTCAATGAAACTATTTTAAGAAATATGAATAAAAAAACACTAAATAAAATCGGGGATCCTTTAATAAGTGCTTTAGGGTGCATATTAGCAATAACTACTAAAAAACCAATTAAAATATACAAAAATGAATATGACCATTTAAATAATATTGAAAAAGTAGTATTTGAAATATTATAAAATATTGCGCGCGTGTATTCATCTTTTAATCTCCTAATTTCGTAGCAGTTTCAATACCATGAAAGAAACGTATATCATCGCACGCGTAGTCAATCCAATCTTGCGCGCGCATGCACTGATTCAAGATTACAGTCGATTATTTTTTTTCATGAATTTTCGAATTATTCTTTGTTCTAATTGTTTTTGTTGAGACACCATTGTATACAACATTATGGCTTCTGTAGCTATAATTGTAAGCAGGATACCTACCAAGGCTATTCCAGAGTGCCATGTTCCATAAAACCATTCGAGTGCTACCCAAGCCAGAATGCCTACAGAAGGAATGATCATCCATGCGGCTATTAACGAGTAAAATATAACAGAATTGTATATTCTTGCTAATTTTAGTATAGTCGCCAGTATGGTGAATCCGTCTCTTAGAGGTCTAAGCTTTTTCTGCCCTAGTCGTTTCCCATAACTTATTGGGACCTCAGTTAAACTTCCACTATCCGCAGCTTGAACAGCGACCTCGACTTCTACATCAAAGCCTTGAGATTCTAAAACTAGACCTTTCGCCCACTCGGTCTGTAAACAGTACAAACCTGAACATACATCTGTTATTTTTGTACCGAAAAGAAGATTGAAAGTCTTGTTTATAATCCAATTTCCTAAACGATTAAATCGGGAAATATTAGTTCTACCCGATTTTCTAGCACCAATAATTTGATTGTAATGTTGAATATGCGGTAAAAATCTTTTAATATCTTTTGAATCATAAGTATAGTCTCCATCAATAATGACCATATATGGCGTTCTCACATGTTCTATTGCAGTTTGTATTGCACCTGTTTTACCTTTACCATGTTGATTGACTATGGTTACATCATAGTTCCGAGCAACGTCTATAGTAGAATCAACGGAATATCCGTCAATGAGTAGAATATTGTAATATCCTTCCTTAATTAAGTCATCAATAACATGTCCAATAGCGAGTTCTTCATTTAAAGTAGGAATAACAACTGTGATATCTTCTTTTTCTACAGCGACGTCCAAATAGCTTTTCACCTTTTTATCGGAGAGATAAGCTAACCTATCACCCAGTGACATTGTCTCACCTGGACGCCTCAACTAGCTAAATACAAATCTTTCACATATTTATATTATGATGGTGTCACCATTCGAAATAAAATTTAGTAATATTCTTTCGTAATTTAATTTTTTTTACTTTAATGACTTCATATCTATGAAAAATCAAAAGTTATCCAAAGTTGATTCCATATACATCTTGGTTCTCCGTTACTAATCCAAGCAAATGAAAACTCCGTTGAGATATTGTTATAAAGCCAAAGTTCAAGTACTAATCTAAGCGATTTATCATTTTCTATAACTATATCTACATCTATTGGGCTCTCATTTATTTTAATTTTTGATATAATAGTTGTATCAGCATCATTATATGTTCCTATTATTTCCCAAGTGAATGGCACAATTTTTGTTTCATTAGATAAGAGAATATTTCTGAATTCATATATCACAGGTGCAGGACTCGGGATACAAAGACTCGTATTTGGTGACGCTACACTATTGCTTAATATCTTAACCTTGATGGATGTATATTGTGATTCACCCATCTGATTAAATAAATAAATATTCCAAGGGACAGGTTCCCTTATGTTTAAAATTAACTCATCTGTAGGATAATAATCCCCTGCTTGTAATCTCTTTCCAAGCACAGCCATGGCAAAAAAAGGTTCTTGTGTTTGGGGAAAATAGGTTGATATAACGGGCATTGCAACAATAGAAACTGCGAAAATGCCAGTGATAATAAAAATGTAACGCCATTCATCAAGATTCAATTTATTCCACCATGGGCTTCATGTCAAGAATTTTCTTGATATAATGTTGTTTGAATATTTTCCAAATAAAAATAAACGAAAAAAATATGATGATGATTGATACACGAATCAGAATGGAATTTTGAAATAGCTTTTTTTCAGATTCTTCAACAGCAGAGAGATACAGAGCACTTGCCTCTTCCCGTACAACTGTACTTATTTCTTTACACGCGGTAAGATAAGAGAACGCTGCTTCAAAATCCCCTTGGTAATAGCGTATACGCGCTTCGGATAATGAATCTATAGCATCATTTAGATCTCTTACAAGGTTGACTATGTTAACCCCATTCTTTTCAGCAAGGATAATCGCGTCATATCCTTGGATGATGTCTCTTTCTGCCACGTTTATTTCATTCAAAACATCAGACTCGCCCGAGACAAAATTAATAAAATAAGAAGAAACGAACATAATAAGAATAAATTGCAAGTAAAGTGTTCTCTTCATTTTTTCCTTCTTCCTCAAATTCGCGCGTGCGAAGACATCATATGCGCGCGCGCGCGTAGAGGTCAAACTCTCCACAGACTTCAAATCGGGCGGTCCCCGCCCTATCTCCAAGATATTCCTTGCAGCATTCAAATCCCTGTCCAACATCAGCCCACAAAACGGACACTCATGCACTCTATCAGACAGGGCTTTAGCCACCGCCTCACCACACCCGCTACACCTCTGAGACGTACCATGGGGATTAACGAAGACGACCCTGCCACCAGATTCCTCCTCTTTGTAGCAGAGCATCCCAACGAAGCGCCCCCACCCGGCGTCCAGGATGGACTTGGCGAGGCGGTGATTCCGGACCATGTTCCGTATCTTCAGATCCTCTACGTAGACGGTGCCGTAGGCGTCCGCCACGGCGCGGCTGGCCTTGTGCAGGAAATCGCATCGACGATTTTCAACCTTCTCGTGCAGCCGGGCGACTCGCTGGCAGGTTCGCATGCGATTCTGGCTTCCTTTTTCTTTGCGGGAGAGGCTTCGCTGGAGCCGGGCCAGCCTCCTCTCCGAACCCCGGTAAAAGCGGGGATTCTCTATCCGCGTTCCGTCGCTGAGCACCGCGAAGCACTCCAGCCCCAGGTCTACTCCCACGTCCCCATGGGGCTTCTCCCCGGGCTGGGCTTCGACCTCGCAGCAGACGAATGCATACCACTTACCGGAGGGCATGCGCTTCACGATGAGGGTCTTGACGTCTCCTCTGATGGGTCGGTGCAGACGCATTCTTATGCTTCCGATCTTGGAGAGCATGAGCTTGTCTCCCTCCACTTTGAAGCCGGATTGAGGGTAGGTTATGCTCCTGTACCTGCTCCCACTCTTGTAACGGGGTCTGCCCGCTTTGAGGCCGGCCTCTCGTCGTACGTAGTAGCCGTGGTATGCGTCTCTTATGCGTTTGGAGATGTTCTGCAGCACTTGTGAGTGGACGGTCGCGTATTCGGGGTACTCCTGCTTCAGGGCGGGGAGGAGCTTGTTGAGGTCGTATTGCGAGGGCAGCGTCGGGCTGCGCCTGCATTGGTCGAGCAGGGTGTTGTGGATGTCTTTGCAGATGTCGAGGTGACGTTGCAGCTGGTTTTCCTGCCGTCTGCTTGGGTACAGCCTGTACCTGAACATCCGGTACATTGTCAACGTATTGACCATTAAGTTAGAAAAGACTTGTCTCCGCAATTCATCCACCCTACAAGTAGGGTGGTCTTCTTGCGCGACTTTATAACATATTAATAATTGGATGGGTATTTTGTTTAAGCAACTGGTGTTGAGGCATCCAGGCTAAAACGAGTTTCCTCTTAACCCATCCAATACCACTTTATCGTGTTGTACATTTAATTGTTTATATAAAACATAATTGTAATGTCATCGATATTATTAGAATATAACAAGTCTTTGAGACAAAAAATGCGCGCGCGCCTAATCACCCTTTTTAGGATATTTTTCATCAATTTTTTCAATAATCTCCATCAGACCTTCTCTAAGTGTCTCTGCATCATTGATTACAGATATTACTAAAACGCCCTCAAGCCCATAGTATACATTACATACAGAACCCTTCTTTACCTCATTAACTTTAACAAAGATAGACGGTAACGTCATGGCCATACTAGAGCCAAAACGTTGCACCTTACGGGAACACTCAAACACAGGCATAATCAACCAACCATTTCATCTAATTCAACCTAGCCCAATCCCCACCTGAAGGTGGCGGATAATCTCCCACGCGTTCTAAATGCGCGCCTACACGTGAATAGTTAATATTCTATATTCAATCTGATTTTCTTTCTTGTTCTCGCCTTATTCAACCAACCAGCACCGCCCTTTCTCAAATGTTGGCTCGAATCTACCTTTACCATTGGTCTCTCTCTTTGATGAGATTTGGCTGGAAAATGTGTTCTAGCGAATTTACCCCAACCACCTACTTCTGGATCTATATCGATTTTAGAGGCGTCTTGAGACCCTAGATGTTTTTCTAATATTTCCCTGAAAGACAGCGGTTTGAACTTTCTTGTAGCGTGAATAATCTCCCCTCTTTCAACAAATAATCTGTTAAAATCCTTTGAAGATATGCCCTCCGCCCTATTCTCATCTTCATATTTAGTCAACCAAAGCTCTTCCCAATCTTCCTTCAATGAACGTCGAAGTTCTTTCATCCGATGCCAGTATTCATCCAAAGCAGCCAGCTCCAACGATAGCTTATCTATATATTACATCTATATGCAGTTTACCAAGAACATTATATTAATATTTAAAGACTATAGAATTACAATTTCTTAACAAAATTCAGATTACGTACTCTTCGCGTGCTCGATTATACCTCAAAACGAACTTATTTTCGTATTTGATATTTGAAATTTAGTATTTTTCTTTCAAAATCAAGAATAATTCTAGCAATTGGGTGAACTACCTCCCTACAAGTAGGGAGGCTTCCTGTTTCACAGAGCCGACTTGCCCAGCCCCCGAGGGCCGCACAGAGGTCAATCTCTCCACAGGCTTCGATTCGGGCGGTCCCCGCCCTATCTCCAAGATATTCCTTGAAGCATTCAGATCCCTGTCCAACGTCAACCCACAGAAAGGACAATCATGCACCCTATCGGACAGAGATTTAGCCACCGCCTCACCACATCCGCTACACCTCTGAGACGTGCCACGGGGATCCACGAGGACCACTCTGCCACCAGATTCCTCCTCTTTGTAGCAGAGCATCCTCACGAATCGCCCCCATCCAGCATCCGATATGGACTTGGCGAGGCAGTGATTCTTAACCATGTTCCGGATCTTCAGGTCCTCAACGTAGACGGTGCCGTAGGCATCCGCCACGGCGCGGCTGGCCTTGTGCAGAAAATCGCTGCGGCGATTCTCGACCTTCTCGTGCAGCCGGGCAACTCGCAGGCGGGCTCGCATGCGATTCCGGCTTCCTTTTTCTTTGTGGGAGAGGCTTCGTTGGAGCCGGGCTAGTCTCCTCTCTGAAGCCCGGTAGTATCGGGGGTTCTCGATCCGCGTTCCGTCGCTGAGCGCTGCGAAGCACTCCAGCCCCAGGTCGATTCCCACCTCCTCACTGAACTTCTCCCTGGGCTTGGCCTCCACCTCGCAGCAGAAGACGGCGAACCACCTCCCGGAGGGCATACGCTTCACGGTGAGGGTCTTCACGTCTCCCCCGATGGGCCGGTGCAGACGCATCTTTATGCTCCCGATCTGGGACAGCACGAGCGTGTCTCCCTCCACCTTGAAGCCGGATTGAGGGTAGGTCATGCTCTTGTACCTGCCCGCACTCTTGAATCGGGGTTTACCCGCTTTGAGGCCTGCATCGCGGCGAGCTAGGAAGCCGTGGTATGCGTCTCTGATGCGCTTGGAGATGTTCTGAAGCACCTGGGAGTGGACGTCCGCGTACTCGGGGTGTTCCTGCTTCAGGGCGGGTAGGAGTATGTTGAGGGTGTATTGTGAGGGGAGCGTGGGGTTGCGTCTGCAGTGGTGGAGCAGGGTGTTGTATACGTCTTTGCAGAGGGTGAGGTGGCGTTGTATCTGGTTTTCTTGTTGTCTGCTGGGATACAGCCTGTACTTGTACATCCGGTGCATTGTTGATGTCTTGATTCTTGAGTTAGAAAAGGATTTTCTCCGCAATTCATCCATCCTACAAGTAGGGTGGTCTTCTTGCGACCACCCGATAAAGACTTTATTTCCTATGAGAAGAATCGATCGTGTAGAATTAATGACTCTAAGCATCGGTACTAGTTTGGCATTGGTGACTTTAGTAGGCCTCTTGTTAAATTACACACCATGGGGATTACGTCTAATCCCAATTACTACAAGTTTGTCAATACTCACGATATCGTTCATAATAATTGGATTATTTAGAGAATATCAGGAGAGAGCAAAGAATTTTCAAGGTCGGTAGATGCTCTAATAGAATTCATATCTGTGCTATCTTGCAATACTTTATTCTCGCGCACGAAATTTCAACTTAAGTAATCTTCCTTCAAAATCAAGAACAAGTCTAACAAATGGATATATCATCTTTAATTCTTTAAACATTAAATCCAAATTCTGGACATCAATAATCTCGATAGCTCCTATGAAAGGGGCAATAAGTAAATAAATTATCAAAAATATCATTACACTGAAGAACAAATCGACTATTGGTAAAGTCGAGAAAAAATATAGAAATCCATATGTTACCACTCCTGAAATGAGCGAACACACCAATGTTTTAAACGCATGATTTAAATCAGGACTAACATCATACTTTCTTCGAATTACCATCAATCCAAGCATATATTGTATAAATGAAGATAGGCTAAAACTTACTACTAATCCTATTATGTTCCATAAGTATATAAAAATAGTTGATAACAAGATCGATATTAATGATGATATTATTATTATTCTCGAGGATGTTCTTGTTTCACCCTGACTAATTAAGAATCTAATAATAGACATAGAGCCAATTCCCATAAAAATAGTTGACATTAATCTTATCGATAAGATTAAAGGAGCTTGAGGGTATTTCTCAGTAAATAAAGTGTAAATGAGAGGTTTTGATACGACCATTAACATACATGCTAATGGAAGTAAAAACATAGAGAAATATCTCACTGATCCCTGGAAAATCTCTTTTACTCTTTTAGGTTCATCCTTGAAATTATATTTGGAGAATGTCGGCAAGAGATTTATCCCTATTGATGTGATAAGTACATTAACGTAAGTAATGAACCAAGAGGATATCCTATAATTTCCGATCATTTCAGCCGACACAAACCATGATAAAAGAACCCCTCTAAACTGTATTGCAAATCCCGATAAAATATTTCCTAAAAACAGAGGTACCCCAAAAATTAACAGTAATTTCACATTTTCCTTAAGACGTTCATATTGGAAACTTATCGAGAGATTAAACAATGATCGTGTGGATATAAATCCAATAACGGCAGCTATGCTGTAACTTAACGTGTGCCCTATGACTACACCAGATACACCATAGTTTAAATAAATTAGAAGTGGAGAGATAACTGCTTTTACTATAGATTGAATGATATTCATAGTCGCCCTATAGTTCATTTTTTCATAGCCCGCAAAAATTGAGATAGCAGTAGAGTACATTGATTGAGAAAGAACAAGTACTGAGGTCAATCTAATAAACCCCCCAACCTCAGGCCTTCTAATCAGAAATACAGCAAAAAAATCCCCAAACAAAAATAAGAATAAAGAAAGCATACTCCCAATAAAGAATTTAAAAAAATAGCCTGCCATAGCAAGATCTTTGATATCCTCCAGTTTACCAATGGACCTATAGTGGGCAATGTACCGAACTAATGCCTGATTCACACCCCAGTCTGAAAACAAAATAAACATACCAGGCAAAACTAAAGAAATGCTAAAAAGGCCATATTCAGATGGGGAAAGCATGAGGGCAACAAGAATTACACCTATAGCAGAAAACAGAAGAGCAACAGAATTACCTATTAATAAAGTGAAACTACCGCTTACAGAAGTAGACATAGATTCACTCAAATCATCGCTCATACCATGAACTACCTGCGCGCGCGCATCCGGTGCATTGTTGACATCTTGATTCATGAGTTAGAAAAGACTTTTCTCCACAATTCATCCACCCTACAAGTAGAGTGGTCTTCTTGCGACCACCCGAAAAAGTGTGCGCTAGCGCGTGCAAGCAAATCTAAGATTCATCTACATTTTTTTGGCGCGCGCGACTTAATGTTATTCATGCGCGCGAAGTTCATGCACAGGATTTAATATTCATAACATATTTTCGGAGGATATTTCATCCCCAAAAACGGAATAACCACCTAAAAAAGGAAAAAACAACGAATAATTATCTTATTCCGGATAATTGTTTCTAATATCGTTAGAAAACCCTTATTTATATTAAACACCTAAGAAAACCCTGGAAACGGGTGCAACATATGAGAAGAAACGACCTCGACATCTGCGCCGACCTCCTCAAAGTCGCGAAAGACGGAGCTAAAAAAACTCAACTGGTTTACAGAGCCAACCTGAATTTCAAGATAGTGAAGAAATACATCGAAAGGTTAAATGTAAACGGGCTCCTGGTTCACAAGAACGGATATTATATAACCACTGAGAGAGGTTCCAGGTTTATCGACCAATATCACGAGTTAGTAGGGACACACCGATCTCACACTGAGATGATAACATGAAAAATAGAGGACTCTCATGGTTCATCTACTCGACCATAAGCATAGGGGCCATATACTATAGCATGATCTCCCTCACCAGATTGCTACAGTTCCTAACCACCTTCAGCATAATATGACAAACTGAGGACTAGTCGTATGCGAATCTAGTCTCTTACCCTCCTTGTAATAGTCTCACGCACTCGACAAAGAGCAGAGCACGCCTAAGAGCACTGTGTTTCCATATGTTGGTCGTACACATGTAAGTCAACTACCCCCCAATGAATTGGGGGGCTTGTCCCTGAGGTGAACTTAAATGTCCAGTCCCCGAGACGTATGGCCCATTGACTGGGACCCTGCCGATGTTAACGGCAGCGACATAATCCGCAGCTCCAGCGAAGCCGCACTCTAGACAGCAAAAGCTATCCCGGTCCAATCTGTTCCCCTTGGAAATATGACCGCAATTTGGACAGTTACGGCTCGTGTTCCTTGGGTCAACAAGCAAGACGGGAACCCCTGCGAGGCGAGCCTTATACTCGATGAAGCTGCGAAGCTGATAAAATGCCCAAGAGTGGTGTACGCGACGCTGGCTTCGTCTCACCGTTATCCGCTCGCGGATACCCTTCAAATCTTCTAGGGCTATCCCACGTCCGGTGTCCCTCGCCTTCGCTACAATTCTCTTGGATATTACATGGTTAACATCAGATGCGAACCTGTGCTCCTTTCTGCTTCGCTTCCTGAGAAGCTTTTTAGCAGATTTGGTTCCCTTACTCTGAAGCTTACTCCTCACCTTCGCGTGACGGCTCCTGAGTCCATTAAGATGACCTCCAACGTATGTATCTCCATCACCATCTACCGCGATGTTCTTGATACCAAGATCAACTCCAAGATATTCCTTGGCTTCAAAAGGTTCAGGCTC
>Ga0114920_10001426_pt1 | contig 10974 bp, 7 predicted proteins | sample ChitaG_FD_88683 | JGI IMG/M metagenome (GOLD analysis project Ga0114920, IMG submission 88683) | Deep subsurface microbial communities from South Pacific Ocean to uncover new lineages of life (NeLLi) - Chile_00310 metaG | ecosystem: Environmental > Aquatic > Marine > Oceanic > Sediment ...
CAAGGGTGAAGTTCTCATTGAGGAAGAGTACCAGGATGCAAAAGAAAAATATGAAGATTTCAAAGCAGACATGGGGGGACAACCAATATATGACCTGCTGAAAGAAATTGATCTGGAAAACATGTCTTCTGATCTAAGAATAAGATTAGAAAAAGAAACACTAAAGGCAAGGCGATTCCAGCTGCTAAAGAAACTGAAGCTCGTGGAGGCATTTAGATTATCAGGTAACCGACCAGAATGGATGGTCCTGACAAGATTACCAGTTATACCACCTGATCTCAGGCCTCTTGTGGCACTAGAGGGAGGAAGATATGCAACTTCAGATTTAAATGATCTGTATAAACGTGTCATTACTCGAAATAATCGTGTGAAATCGATAACGTCAGGTATTAAAACTCCAGAAGTCATTGTCCGAAATGAAAAGAGAATGCTACAGGATTCGATCGACGCACTATTAGATAATTCACGGAGGTCACGACCCATAAAAGGGCGCGGTAATAGACCATTAAAATCCCTGGCTGATGCATTGAAAGGTAAACAGGGTAGGTTTAGAAGAAATCTTTTAGGTAAAAGAGTCGATTATTCTGGCAGGTCAGTAATTGTTGTTGATCCATCACTAAAATTATACGAGTGTGGCGTACCTAAAGAGATGGCTTTTGAATTATTTAAACCAATGATCGTTCGCAAATTAGAAGAACGCGGCATGGTTGATTCAGAGAGAAATGCAAGAAGATTAGTGAGGACAAGATCTACTGAAGTTTATGAGATACTTGATGAAATAATAAAAGACCGGCCAGTTCTATTAAATCGTGCACCTACCTTACACCGTGTATCAATCCAGGCATTCTTACCTGTTTTAAGAGAAGGAAAAGCAATCACCATACACCCAATGGTCTGCGTACCATATAATGCCGATTTTGACGGTGATACAATGAGTATTCATATACCTCTTGCACCTGAGGCAATATTGGAATCATATATGTTAATGCTTTCCATTCACAATATACGTTCACCAAAGGATGGTCGAGCATTAATGACACCAACCCAGGATATAGTTATTGGACTTTATTACTTAACCAAAAAGCAAAAAGAGAAACAGAAAACATTTAAACTACTTTCTTCTATCGATGAGATAAACATAGCGCTCGATAATGAATTCATCACACTACATCAACCAATAAAGTATAAATTCAATGATAGGGTAATTGATACAACTCCAGGAAGAGTGATATTCAACGAGTTATTGCCTGAAGAAATGAGGTTCAAAAATATACTGTTAAATAAACGGCTACTTACCGGAATCGTTGATGAATGTCTTGATAAATTTGGTACAGAAAAGACTATAGAACTCCTGGATAACTTAAAAAAAATCGGCTTCGAATTCGCAACGAAATCAGGACTCACGATTGGTATTGATGATATGATAAGTCCAAAAACTAAAAACAAAATATGGGAAAAGGGCACTAAAGAGGTAATGGATATAAACCGTGCGCATAAAAACGGCCTCATATCAGAAACCGAACGTTATAATAAAGTAATAGACACGTGGACAAGAGTTACAATTGAAATAGAACAAAATCTGATTATAGACCTCGAAAAAGACCGCAAAGGATTTAATCCACTGTTTATGATGGTTCATTCCGGCGCTCGCGGTTCAAAAAATCAGGCATCTCAGATTTGTGGATTGAGAGGATTAATGTCAAAGCCACAACGAAAGGTTACTTCTGTTCAAATCATTGAAACACCAATAAAATCATCCTGTAAAGAAGGACTTTCAGTTCTTGAATACTTCATTTCAACACATGGTGCGCGAAAGGGATTGGCTGATACGGCTCTAAAAACTGCTGATGCTGGATACCTTACCCGTCGTCTTGTTGATGTTGCTCAAAATGTTACTATAACAATGGAAGACTGCGGCACAATAATGGGGCAGGAAATAAGCGCTTTAAAAGAAGGTGAAAAAATAGTTGAACCCCTCAATGAAAGAATAGTGGGACGAGTAGCCCTTGTTGATGTCATTGACCCGGTGACTGAAAAAATAATTGTTAAAGGTGGAAAGGAAATATCTAACGAGCAGGCTCTAAAGATAGAAAAGAGCGGTATGGAAAAGGTTAAAGTAAGGTCCATCCTGACCTGCGAAGCACCTATTGGTCTTTGCGCAAAATGCTACGGAAGAAATTTGCCTACTGGTAAAATGGTAGAAATTGGAGAGGCGGTTGGTATAATTGGAGCCCAATCCATCGGTGAACCAGGAACACAGTTGACACTGAGAACATTTCATGGAGGTGGTGTAGCGTTGCGAATAGCCGAAACCACTTCAAGAAACGCGGATATCTCGGGCCAGGTAACTTTTGAAAATCTGAATGCCGTAGAAAAAGATGATGGACATCAGATAAGTTTAAATGACAAGGGACGCATGATTATCAAAGGCGACGGTGGCAGAAAAATTGCCTATAACATTCCGATAGGTGCTACAATTTATCCCAAGAAAAAAGCAAAAGTCGAGCAAGATGAAATACTATTTGAATGGGATCCATATTCAATACCGATAGTTAGTCCAGTCGGAGGAACCATCAAATTTCTTGATATTATTCTTGGTATCACACTTCAAGAGAACTGGGTTGATGAAAGATCTGGCGGTAAGCAATTTATTATTGTGGAAGACCGCGTCAGACACCACCATCCAAAAATTAATATCACGGATAGTAAAAAGAAAATTCAAAAAACTTTTTCCATACCAACTGGAACATACTTATTAGTAAAAGATAATGATAAAATAACTCCAGGCACACTTATTGCCAGAATACCAAAAGAAATTGGTAAAAGTAAAGATATTACAGGTGGATTACCCCGTGTTGAAGAATTATTCGAAGCCAAGATTGTAAAAAATCCTGCTGTTGTTACTGAGATTGATGGTGTTTGTGATGTAGATGAAGAAAAAGGTACATGGAAAGTAACAGTAACACCAGAAGTCGGTGATGCCCGAACCTATAAAATCCCAACAACAAGGTATTTAAGAATTCACTCAGGCGAGTTCATACGTGCTGGTGACACCTTGTGTGAGGGTGCAATTGATCCTCACGATATTCTCAGAATAAAAGGACCAATGGAAACACAACGCTTCCTGGTAAATGAAATACTTGAGGTGTACAGAATTCAGGACGTTAAAATCGATGATAAACGTATCGAAGTGATTGTCCGTCAGATGCTGCAGAGGGTTAAAATAGAAGAACCTGGTAATACACCATTTGTTGGCGGTGAAATAATCGATAAAAGAAGAGTCATACACGTTAATCAACAAGCACTCTTGGAAGGAAAGAAACCTGCTACCTATCGACCAATTCTTCTCGGTATAACAAGAGCAGCACTTTCTACTGAATCTTTCTTCTCCGCTTCAAGTTTTCAGGAAACAACAAAGATTCTTGCCGATGCTGCTGTTGAAGGAAAATTGGATAGATTAGAAGGTCTTAAAGAAAATGTAATTGTTGGCAGGATTATTCCTGCTGGTTCTGGTCTAGCACAATTTCGGAAGTTAACCCTTGAAGAAAAAGAAAAAGAAGAAGAAATAGACTAAAAAAAGTAGTCAGTAGGAGTCCCGACTTCGTCGGGACTCCTCTTTTCAAAAGAAAATACTAAGCACATACAAGAATATGGGTTAAGGATTAAGGTTTATATGCTGGATATATATTCAAGCTTCCTAACCCAAACCTAATAACCAGTTTTACAGGAAGCTCATTACAAAACCAGTAAGGATCGGAACGGAAAAATTATCATCCCAAGGCAACGGCAAAGCTTCAAATACTGAGGCAGCAATTGCTCCAACAATAAGTGGTGTAAGTGGCAAAGTATCAGGAAGATTATATATAATAACGGCAGCAACCAAAGATGAACCTAAAAATCCAATACTGCCAAGCAAGGTTTTCTTCCGAAATATTTTAAGACTTTTAATATTCTGTCCCAGAACTGCTGCAAATGTATCACCAACAATAATATATGCACAGGAAGCAACAACAATCGGCTTTTTATACAAAAATGCAGTAATTAAACAACCCAGGAGCAGGTAGGTTGCACCACTTAGGCGAGTGAATTCGTGTCTACGTAAAAACGAACCAAAAAAAAGAATAAACCCCTCTTTAATACCATTTATATGCAATCGTAAAAAATCTGTAACACCAACAGCAAGGCACACAGATGAAAGTACTAATTGACTTGAGCGTTCAGGGATTAAATAGTAGATAACTGGAATAAAAAGACCCCAGAGATTCAGTAATTTTCTGAAAATCTCTGCTTTCATTCAAAGGTAGTAACTAAATTGTTCTTAAGTGTCATAAGTGCTTACACCGCTAAACTAAATGGTATTTCACAGAGTAAACCCCGCAGAAATTTTATGCGAGTTCTTAAGTTCTGAATGTGTTAGCAATCCGTAATCCAAACTGAATCTTTTGTATTTTAATCCAGCGCCAATAGTAAAATTGCCATTGTGAATGCCAGCCCGACCAAAGATTAAATTTTTGTATGCACATTCAAGACCCATTTTCATGTCAAAACCATCCACATCAAGCGGTTTTATAAAATCACATTCAAGAATAATTACAGAATTTATTTTTTCCAGAGGGATTACTGGTGCAATACCCAAAGATATTTTTGGAATTATTGTTTCCTTGGTACCATTACTCCAAACTATTGGAGAAAGAATAAAATCGCGTACTGCCAGACCAATTCTCAGATAATCCAACTTCAATGCTAATCCTAAATCTACACCACCGCCAAATCCGGTTATAACAACCAAATCTCGATAAAATACTTTTATATTTGCGCCATACGAGAATTTATCATTACCTTTTGCTCCATTAATGTAGAAAAGCATATCTTTAGTTCCAACAGTGTCATAAGGGATTGGCGGATTTTCACTACCTGGAGGACTGGTGGTATCATCTAACGATGTGAACTTAATACCACTGACTGAAATATATTGTAGGCCCAAACCAATAGACATATTCCCTCTTCGTAAGATTGCCGAACCAAATTCATTTTTTACCACACCAGCGAAATTTTCTGCGTGCATTAAAAGCACACCCCTATCTGCATAAAACGATCCGGCTGGGTTAAAATAGATAACTGATGGATCAACAAACTGCGCAACTCCTGTGCCGCCCATAGCACAAGCCCTACCTCCCACTCCCAACTCCTGAAACTCACCAGCGTATTTTGTCGCCATGAGTAACAGAGGGATAAATATGATACTTACAATGCGATACACTTTACACCTGCCTTTAATTCTTTCTTCATCCTTTTGGAATGGCCATGCAGTGAATTTAACCTAATATGAAATTCATAATCACCCGGTGGTACCAACATACTATAATTATCTAAACCATTCCATACTACAAGAAATTCACCTGGTGGTCTTCTAAGACCATCGATCAAATCACGTACTTTTTCTCCTAATTGATTATACACTGTAATATAAATTTTGGCATCTTGGGTAATATAGATTGCTAATGTAGTACCCGGACGAACGTTCGAAAATTTTTCAGGAAAACAACCGACCACAAAACCATCAGCAGCAATCCATAAATATTGCCCACCTTCTTTTTCAGCTAAGAAAACCTGGCCATATCTCCGCCACACTGTTATGCCTCTCGGAGAAACAAATTCTCCCTTACTCGTACCTGTTCTTCCTACTGAAATAATATATCTTAAATCATGGCCAAACTTATGTATTTGATCATTTACCTCATCTGTAACATAAATGCTGCCAAAATAATCTATACCTACATAAAGAAAGTTTGCATCAACAAGCCCGATGTCAAAATTTTCCACCGAATAAATAAATCTGCCATGTGTTGAAAACTTTGAAATCCTTAAACCGTGTTTATCAGTAACAATAATAAAATCATCCCTGAAATGATTATGCGAAGCATCCGCATCAATTACTTCAATACCCATAGGTTGATAGAGTTCACTTTCTGCTCTTCCTTCCTTCCCAAATTTTAAAATGAGGGAATCACTCTCGGAAAAAACATAGATCCTGGAATTGTCAAAATCAGTAACATACAGATTATTTTTTGAATCAAAACAAACATCAAACGGACGCCCTGGTAAAGATAATTCGCCAACTTGTTTTATTTTTCCACCCTCATATTGTAATTTCACCACTCTACTGTTACCAAAATCTGCCACTGCTATTAGTCCATCTTCATTCGCCGCAATACCCTTTGCATTTGAGAACATTTCCTTGTTTCCGTAGATTTTTACGGCTTCGAGGCCAATATTGTATATAATCTGTCCTCTTCCTGAATTTACAGCAAATACAGTAAGCTCATCATCATCCTTCTTGGTCTTTGGATTATCCAGCTCCTTCAATTTAACAGCAACAATGCCTTGAGGATCATCATAACTATATCCAGGACCCAAAAATAACTGCAGGTAATACTTAGATGACCTGTAAAACCCAAAAGTATGTTTGAACGGAGGCACTGCAAGTGTTTGAGGATTATAATCCAAAAGAAGTAAAAATAGTAAGAACATATATATGGGTATTATAGGTACTTTTCCTTAATTGTCAAGACTTCTGCGATACTGGACATGGTCGCCAGCAATCTTGACTTCAGGAAGAAAATTAATATAATATACAGGATAAAATAGCAATTGTCAGAGAAAAATTTGTTTAAGTTTGAATTTTTACCTAATCCATAAAAAGGAGGACTAATGGATATCCAAGGATATAATATGCCAGAAGAGCTTTATTTTCATGAAGAAGATGCCTGGGTAAAGATCGAATCTGACGGAACAGTTAAGGTTGGAATGGATGATTTTTATCAAAAACAGGCTGGAGAAACAACTTATATAGACCTGCCGTTTGAAGGTGATTCAGTAAGTCAAGGAGAAACATGTGGAAAAATTCAATCTTCAAAATGGGTGGGTAAATTGGTTTCACCAATCTCTGGTGAAATAATTGAAGTAAACAGTGAGCTTGAAAACGACTGCCGTCTGATAAATAAAGACCCTTATAATGCTGGATGGATAATGAAGATTAAACCCTCCAATCTTGATGAAGAACTCAAAAAACTTGCTCACGGCTCAGATGCCATCACGAAGTTTGTTGATGCTCAAATCGCAAAGACGAAGAGTTAAGGATAAAGCTACAATTATAAATTACAAATGTCAAATATCAAATAAAATCCAAATAACCAATGCCAAATTTAAAATTTTATCATTGATTTGTCATTTGGGTTTTGGAATTTGTCATTATAATTTTAGGTATTTACCCCGTTTAGATAGTAAACATCTAACGGGGTTTAGGTGTTTAGGCATTTACCCAAGCCCATTGCAGATGGGCTGGGTTTAGGTATTTGATATATTCAAGGAGGATTTAATGGAAATTCAGGTTCCTTATGGTAAGGACGAAAAATTAAGTGTAACCATACCTGATGAAAATATATTGAGTGTTGTTTATCCAAATAAGGTCGAAGAGCAAAATGAAACAGAAATTTTACTCAAGGCAATAGAAAATCCCATAAATTCAAAATCCTTTACTGATTTTCTGAGTGATGCCAAGGATGTTCTATTCATTGTTAATGATGGCACCCGTCCCACACCAACAGCAAAAGTACTTGATATAATTTATGAAAAGATTAAAAACAAAAATATTAAATTCATTATTGCAACAGGTGTTCATCGAGCACCAACCCAGGAAGAATATGATTTTATATTCGGCAAGTATTACAATATTTTCAAAGATCAAATCTATGTGCATGACAGTAAAAAAGATGAGGATATGGTTCATATTGGCACATCAAAGAACGGTACAGAAATGTATGTGAACCGTCTGGGTATGGAAGCACATAAAATTGTGATAATAGGTTCGGTTGAGCCCCATTATTTTGGTGGTTATACAGGCGGCAGAAAATCTTTTTTACCTGGGATTGCTTCACGCAAAACCATTGAGCAAAATCATAAGTATGCATTAAGGCCTGAGTCACATGCATTAGCGCTCGATGGCAATCCAGTTCATGAAGATATGATTGATGCCTTAAAGATCATTGCAGATAAAGAGATATTTTCTATTCAGACAGTACTTGATGGTGAAAGAAGACTTTATGGCGTAACCTGTGGTCATATTCACGATTCATTCTATGCAGCTATTGATAAGGCAAAAGAGGTCTTTTGTGTAAAAATTCCTGAAAAGGCAAATATTGTTGTCAGTGTTGCACCCTATCCAATGGACGTTGATTTATACCAATCGCAAAAGGCTTTAGATAATGGAAAATTAGCATTAAATCAAGGTGGCATTCTGATAATGGTCTCAAAATGTCGAACCGGGATTGGTGAACCTACATTTTTTGAACTTCTATCTTCATGTAATTCACCACAAGAAACCTTAGAAAAAATCGATAAAGGTTATAAACTGGGTTATCACAAAGCAGCAAAAATGGCTGAAATTGGCACCTGGGCTAAAACCTGGTGTGTTACTGATCTGGATGATAAAGATATGAATGCCATCTTTATCAAACCTTTTCATAATTTACAAGAGGCATTAAACAAAGCATTAAAACAAAAAGGTAAAGATTCAAAAGTAATTTTTTTAATGGACGGGAGCATTACTGTTCCGTTGCTTGAAAGGAGATAGAATGAAAATAGACTTGGAAAAATTAAAGGGAATTGTTGGTCAAGACAATATCAAGAATGATATTGCTGACCTGTACGTATACGGTTCTGACTCATCCGTACATAAAGCCCTTGCTTCAGTTGTGGTAAGACCCACAACAATAGAGCAGGTGCAGGAGATTATGCGCTATGCAAATGCTGAACTCATACCTGTTATCGCACGTGGTTCAGGGTCAGGCATGTCAGGCCAGGCAGTTCCAATAGACGGCGGCATTGTATTGGATCTCAAAAAAATGAACCGTATCATTGAAATAAGACCCGCAGATATGCTTTGTAAAGTTGAAGCAGGATTAGTCGATGATGACCTTAACAGAGCGCTCAAACCATATGGTCTGTTTTATCCACCATTACCCGCATCAAGCAGAGTTGCAACTATTGGCGGAGAAATCGCCAATAATGCCTCTGGCATACGATCTGTGAAATACGGCGCAACGCGCGACTCTGTTCTCGGAATGAAGGTCGTCCTTGCAAACGGTGACCTGGTTAATCTTGGTTCAAATACTAGGGTCGAGGCATCTGGCTACCAGCTCGACAGACTTATGGTAGGTTCTGAAGGTACGCTCGGAATAATTGTAGAAGCAACACTATTACTCAAACCAATACCTAAATTCCGTTGCATTGGCAGGGCAAGTTTTAATAAACTTGAGGATGCTGGCGAAGCTATATCTGAAATAATTGCAAGTGGCGGCTCACCATCTATGCTTGAGTTAATGGATAATATCGCTATTACTGCAGTAAATACAACGCTCAAAATGGGTCTTCCTGATGTCGAGGCAATTGTCATGTTCGAGGCAGATGGAAAAGTGAAAGAGGCAGTAGATGCTGAGATTAAGTTCATGAAAGAAATCTGCGAAAAACATAATGGTTCTGATATTGAGACGAGTTATGACCTAAAGGAAAGAACAAAATTGTTTGCTGGAAGAAAAAAATTGTTTGCTGCTTTGTCGCGATATAAAGAGGGATTATCATGTACTTCCCTGGCTGATGATATGGCAGTGCCTTATTCAAAGATGGCAGAGTGCGCAATAAAGATCCATGAAATTGCTAAACGTAATAACGTTGTAATGACAGCTTATGGACACTGTGGTTCAGGTTGTATGCATACAAAAATATTAATGGATCCAACAAGGAAAGAACAATGGGAAGGCGCAAAACGGGCAGTTGAAGAAGTCTATGAATATGTCCGCTCAGTTGGTGGAACAACCTCTGCTGAACACGGTATTGGACTCTCTAAAGCTCCGGCATGGAAAAAAGAAAAGGCAGATTCACTTAATCTGCTAAAGGCGATTAAGAAAGCACTTGATCCAAATAATATTCTAAATCCCCATAAAATGCAGGATGCACCTGATGATTGGGTTACTGCAACAAAACTAAGATATCCAGTAGAATAGGAGAGAACATGGAAACTAAGAACTTAAAAGATTGGAAAAATGAATTAAATATTTGCATTAGGTGTGCCTACTGTTTTGAAGGGTGCCCTGTTTTCAAAATTACTGACTGGGAAACAGACTCAGCACGGGCAAAGATCATTCTCGCCTATGGTATGCTTATGAATGATATTGAACCATCACAGTATATTGCTGATAAGATGTTCCAGTGTACTTATTGTCGGGATTGCTCTGAACGATGTTCAGCCAATGTTTCTGTGGTAGATGTTCTTGCAGCCGCACGGGCAGATCTTGTTGAAGCCGGTTTTGCATCGGAAACACATAAAGGCATGGTTAAGAATGTTAAGGAAACCGGCAATATCTTTGGCGACAAAGAAATAAAAGCACCTGTTCAACAGGGTGAAATACCCGTATACATAGGATGTCAATATCTTGCCCGCCCCAATCAGACAAAAATGTATTTAAAGATCCTTGAAAAACTCGGGGTAAAACCTCTGGTCAAAGACGAGATATGCTGTGGCTATCCTTTATATGCACTTGGATTCAGAAAGGAATTTGCAGAACATAAAAAGAAATTCTTAGAAATCTTTCCAGAAAAAGAAATCGTAGCCCTCTGCCCTACTTGTGCAGCCTATATACATGAAGAATATGGAAAAGACGTTAAACACATAACCCAGTTTATACTGGAACATCTGCCTGAAAAGAATCTAGGCTTAAAGGCAACTTATCATGACCCTTGTGACCTTTCACGTGTTATGAATATAACTGAAGAACCACGAGAAATCCTGAAAAAACTCGAGGAAGAGCGCTCGTCGGCGGTCGAGGAACTCATGAGGTTTTTTTGATTTTGGTGTGAGGCTAAAATAAAAGAACTGACCCGAATGGCACTGACATAAGCCCAACCCATTTAAAGGAA
>Ga0114920_10001427_pt1 | contig 10973 bp, 8 predicted proteins | sample ChitaG_FD_88683 | JGI IMG/M metagenome (GOLD analysis project Ga0114920, IMG submission 88683) | Deep subsurface microbial communities from South Pacific Ocean to uncover new lineages of life (NeLLi) - Chile_00310 metaG | ecosystem: Environmental > Aquatic > Marine > Oceanic > Sediment ...
ACCTAGATTCTGGCCTGATCATAATTACCGAAGATGAGATCTTCGGGGAAAAGAAGCTGAGAGAAAAAAGGGCCAAAAGGGAACGGGTGCAGGGCATTCCATGGACAGGGCTGAGTCAGCTGCAAGTGGGTGATCTCGTTGTGCATCAAGACCACGGCATTGGGCGTTACGGCGGACTTTCAAAGATGGAGATCAACAAGAGGGTACGGGATTTCGTCACCATTGAGTATGCCGATCATGATCGCCTTTACATCCCGGCAGACAGGATAGACCGTATCCAGAAATATATCGGGCTCGATGACGAGAGTCCCCTTTTGGATAGGCTCGGTGGAAGATCCTGGATGCTTGCGAAAAAGAAGGCCAAGAAGGCGATTGAGAAGATAGCCAAAGACCTGGTTAAAATCTATGGCATGAGAAAGTTCCTCAAGGGTTTTGCCTTTTCAAAGGTAGATAATTACTACAGGGAGTTTGAGGCAACCTTTGAGTATGAGGAAACCCCAGATCAGACCAAGGCTATTGATGATGTGCTTTCAGATATGGAGTCAGAAAAACCCATGGACCGGCTTATCTGCGGTGATGTGGGCTTTGGTAAAACTGAGGTGGCCATCAGGGCCTCCTTTAAGGCGGTCATGGATGGAAAGCAGGTGGCCATCCTTGTTCCAACAACTATTTTAGCTGAGCAGCACTATCAGACCTTCACGACACGCTTTAGCTCGTATCCTGTCAGGATCGCTGTTCTGAGCCGCTTTATTTCCGGCTCGGAACAAAACAGGATAATTCGTGATTTGCATGTTGGCAAGATTGATATTGTCATTGGAACCCATAAGATCCTCTCTGAGAGGGTGATGTTTAAGGATCTGGGCCTTTTAATAATCGATGAGGAGCAGCGGTTTGGCGTGAGGCACAAGGAAAAATTGAAAAAATACCGTCACTCTGTTGATGTTCTCGCTATGACTGCTACCCCGATTCCGAGGACACTCCATATGTCCTTGATGGGCGTCAGGGATTTAAGCATCATTCAAACCTCGCCAGCTGACAGGTTATCTATTCAGACCTATGTAGCCGGATTTGATGAAGGTGTCATATCGCATGCTATCGAAAGGGAGCTGGACAGGGGAGGACAGGCCTTTGTTGTGCACAATAGGGTCTAAACCATTGAGGCAATGGCGGATACAATGAGAAGGCTTGTGCCCAGAGCAAGGATTGAGATTGCCCATGGCCAGATGAAGGAGAGGGATCTCGAAAGGGCCATGATGAGGTTCTTGGCTCGGGAGACAGATGTTCTGGTATGTACTACTATAATAGATTCAGGCCTGGATATACCGTCAGCAAATACGATTATTATTCATGAGGTTGATCGCTTTGGCCTCGCTGAGATCTATCAGCTCAGGGGTAGAGTTGGCAGAGCTGATGTGAGGGCTTACGCCTATCTTTTGGTTTCGAGCAGATCTTCCCTCACGAATGATGCACAGAAAAGACTCAAGGTCCTGATGGATTTTTCTCAGTTAGGCTCAGGTGTCAACATCGCCTTACATGATTTGAGGATAAGAGGAGGGGGAAACATCCTGGGTTTTGCTCAATCAGGTCATATCAAAGCTATTGGCTATGAACTGTATCTCAAACTAATAGAACAGTCGATTGCAGAGCTGAAAGGAGAGGTGTGGCAGGAAGAGATAATCCCTGAAATAAATACTGATCTGCCGGTTTTTATTCCCCATAGCTACATCGAGGAGAGCGATATCAGGCTCGAGATATACAGACGCCTGTCTACTATAAGGGAAGAGTGGGAATTGGATGAGATGGTAAAAGAGATTCAAGATCGGTTTGGCCCCGTGCCACCAGAGGTTTCAAACCTTATCTCTGTCATCAAGATCAAAATAGGGCTCAAGAAGATAGGCTCACCGAGACTAGACCTTAATGATAGCTCAATGATCTTTTCCTTCTCTAAGGATACCCCGCTATCATCCCGTAAGTTGCTTGATCTGGTTGCTCACAATCCAGAGAGTTTCCGCTTCTTATCCGACCGAAAACTTGAGGTTGCGAGCAAGGAAAAAGGTCTCCCCGTTTCCCTTGAAGAGGCTGGGGAGGTGATAGCTCAATTTGGAACGTGTGCTTGTAGCGATTAAGGATGGTGTACTACTGAGAGCATCGCATAGTTTGCAATATCGGGAGGGTCATCGGGTCTTTTCTACTGTTCCGAGGCTCCCGGCCTGGTCTTTTCTACGACTTATCAACAGGGGATTCTTTACCCCCTCCGCATTCTCTCCCGACAAGTCGGGAGAGAATGCGGCTTCCCCCACTGATAAGTCGTGAAAAGCACAGCGGCCTCCCACCAGTCACAGTAGAAAAGACCCGATGACCCTCCTACCCCCTTCTCGGTTATGTCCATGCAAACAATAAAGCGCTCTGCTTAGTAAAACCAAAGAATAGTCAAATTCTCCTTGCAATTTTTCGAATAATATTGTTATTTAAAAGGGTTAGATCTCTCTTTCTCTGCCTCTTCCCATGGTGGCCTGGTCGTGTGGTGGAGCCCGCTGACCGATCGCCACAGGGGGGCCAGAAACGATATATTTTTCCATCTCCCATGTGGAAAGGGAAGGCGTGACGTAACGGAAAAAGCGAAAAAGTTTACAAAGGTTTCCCGTGGTACTTACCAGATGTCTTCATAACCCAAGATCTTAAAATTTATGTCAAGTTTCTTAAGGCTACTAAGGTGAAAAACATAATTGGGATCGTAGAAGGGTTGCGGTTGGGCAGCTCGAATCGGTTAACGGTTAACGTCATACGAAACCAGCCCGCCATAAGTCTGGCGGTCCAGCAGCGCAACCGTAGAACGTTAGACGAAACCAACATCCCTTCGCCTCAAGCAATGTATATGATTCTTCTCAACTCGTCGGTTTGCCCGGGCCGGGACGGGCCGGGAAGGCAGAGCTTAGCTAGTTTTACGAGATATCTTATTCTTTTGCTTCTTTGCGTCTTTGTTCTTTTCACCTGGTCAAACTGCTCTCCGAAAGGGGGATCAAGTCAGAGTGTTGTTATCAGGGTAGGCGATCGAACAATCACACTGGGAGATTTAGAGAGAATCGTGGATATTACCTCGCTTGAAAATGGAGTTCCTAAGGGGGTGGTGTGGTTATCTATCAATAGTCTTGTAGACAGAATTGTGGATGACTCTCTCATGCTTGCGTATGGAAAAGAGCAGGGAATTAGCGTTCCGGAGATTGAATTGGAAAGAGCCATACAAGATATTGTTAAAGATTACCCAAATAATAGCTTTAAGGAGACACTCCTATCGAGGTGCATAGACTACAGTGAATGGAAGCAAAGATTCAGAGAACAGCTCTTAATTGAAAAGATCATTCGGGAGCAGACTGGCTCCCTTCCCCCCATTTCCCATCATGCCATTAAGGCTTACTATGAGGAGAGGAAAGAGGAATTTCGCCATCCCCCGCGGGTTAAACTACTTCACATCATTACCAAGGAAAGAAAAGAGGCTGAAGACCTGTATGCCCGTCTTAAAGGGGGAGAGGATATGGCACAGTTATTGGAGGAGCAATCTGCGGATTCTGCATTGCAAGGCGATTATGGTACAGAGTGGCGCACCAGTGATATGTTCCCTCCTGCTCTTTCTCATAGAGCATTTTCGATGGAAGTAGGTAAAACAAGTACAATCATTAAGACCCAATACGGCTTTCACATCATTAAAGTCCTTAAAAGAGAACCTGCGGGGAGGAAAGGGTTTTTGGAGGTGGTCGCGGAAATTGAAAAAAGACTTGTCAGTGAGGCAACAGAACAGCGTTATAGGGTTTGGCTTCAAGAACTGAGGGATACATATCCCATCAAAGTTGATTACCCCTTATTAGACAAAAAAAAGGCTGAATATGCGGGCAGCTAAACCAATTTATCTCCTTGCGCTGTCGGTCATTGTGTTTGCAGTGCCAACCGGTTATCTCCAGGCCGAGATTACGAACAGGGTCGTGGCCACGGTTAACATCGATATCATTACCCTCCATGAGCTGAATACCTCAATGAAGCGGGTAACAGGCCTGAGTCCGAGGGATTTACGACAAAGAGATGTAGAAAAGTACTTTGAGTTACGCAGATCTGTTTTGAATACGCTGATCAACGAAAAAATAGCTCAACAAGAAATAGCGAGATTAGAAATCAAGGTGACGGCAAAAGACATAGAACAATCGATCGAGCAGGTAAAAAGAGAAAATAATATTACGCATGAAGAGCTTATACAGGAACTAAAAGCAGAAGGTATAATACTAGAGGAGTACAAGGAGAGGATAGAGGAGGAGATTCAACGTTACCGGTTGATAAATTATGCGGTAAAGTCAAAGATAGTTGTAACCGAAGAGGATGTGAGAAGGTACTACGAAAACCACATTGATGCATATAGGGCGGTCTATGAGGTCAGGCTGGCCAGGATTTTTTTGAGGGTTAGAGAACCAGATGACGCGGAAGAAGTTGCTCGGGTAAGACACCTGGGGAGTGAGATACTGCAGGGACTGAGACAAGGCCGGGATTTTTTCGAGATGGCCAAAAAATATTCCCAAGGGCCTGCCGCTTCAGAAGGAGGAGATCTGGGATGGGTAGCGCTCAATAACCTTGAAACCGGATTAAGGAATACGATAAGCAAGCTTTCACCAGGGGGGTATACTGATCTCAATCCTGCTCCCTCTGGATTCCAGATAATAAAGGTTTTAGAGGAGAAAGAAGGAGGGGTCAAATCTTTTGAAGAGGTACGGGATGCTATCCGTTCCAAACTGTATAAACAGAAGGTAGAAAAAAGATATGCAGCGTGGATTGAAGAACTGAGGGAGAAATCTTTTATCAAGGTGATATTCTAAGGTGAATAACGGTAACAGTAGTGAACAGGCACCTGATACCCCAGAAGAAATGAACCTGGGGAGCCTGTTAAGAAAATCCAGGGAAGAACGCCATATCGACTTGGATGCAGCAGTCAAGGCGACCAGGATCAGGCGGCATAACCTGGAGGCATTGGAAAACGAGGAATGGGACAAGTTACCATCCCAGGTCTTTGTTAGGGGATTTCTGCGATCCTACGCTGAGTTCTTAGGCCTGGATAAGGAACTCGTGCTCAGCCTTTATCAGAAGAGGTGTCCCTTTAAGCAATATCAGCCGCGCGTGCTTCAGGGAATAAGTGCTGAATCTGGAAGATGGCGCCTGATCATCATTGTTTCTTTTTTGGCAATAGCCCTTGTTGCTGGTATAATGTATTTTTGGGCACAGAAGGTTTCGGTTACTGGAAAGACCTTTCAGTATCTGGATACGCAAAGCATGACGGAAAAGAAGGCAGGAGATACCGTAACCACGGAAGATATCCAGATACAGGATAATGCAGGAGCACAAGGACTTTCTACCAAGAAAGAAACAGTGTCCGAAGATAAGACGGGGATTCCCACGGAATTGGAATCTAGTGAGGATACTACAGCTCAGGAGGAGCCGTTAATTCCAGAAGAGGTAAAGGATGAACAACCTCTTTCGCCAAAATTTGTTCTTACAGCCACTGTGAATAGCCGTACCTGGATTGCCATAAGTATCGATAATGAATCATCTAAAGAATATCTTTTCCGGCCGGGGGAAACGATGAGATGGACGGCGGAGGATAGTTTTGACATTCTCATAGGAAATGCAGGGGGAATTGAATTCTCGCTGAATGGAAATCCGATCGGTCATCTGGGGGCCGAGGGAAAGGTAGTGCGTTTGAAGCTTCCGGAAGGATAGGGGGGAGCATCATACTAGAGCTGAGAGCTGACTATTGTTATGGGAGGGCTGTAGTTGAGAAATGTATATGATATTTTTGACGAAAGAGGCTTTATTGAACAGGTAACTGACGAGAATATGCTCAGGGAGTTGCTGACCAAACCAATTACCTGTTATATCGGCTTTGATCCCACAGCAAAAAGCCTCCATGTCGGCAGTTTGCTTCCGATTATGTCTCTCGCACACATGCAGAGACAAGGTCACAGACCCCTCGTTTTGGTTGGAGGCGGAACGGCCCTTGTAGGCGACCCCAGTGGTAGGGATGCGGTGAGACCTGTCATGACCAGGGAAGAGATCGACAGCAATGCTGAGGGGATTAAGAAGCAGCTGTCTCAGTTTATCGATTTCGCCAATGGCAAGGCCCTTATGCTCAATAACGCTGACTGGCTGGCCCCTTTGAATTACATAGACTTTTTAAGGGATATCGGTAGACATTTCAGTGTAAACCGGATGTTGGCGGCAGAAAGCTACCGTCAGAGGTTGGAATCCGGACTCAGCTTTTTAGAATTCAATTATATGCTCCTTCAAGCATACGATTTCTGGTATCTCTCCCAGAACTATGATTGCCTTCTGCAGATGGGAGGAAACGATCAGTGGGGGAATATCTTGGCTGGTGCTGACCTGACGAGAAGGATAGAGGGGAACATCATCCACGGCCTGACCTTTCCCCTCATAACTACCGCTGACGGTTCGAAAATGGGCAAGACAGCGAGGGGGGCCATATGGCTTGACCGTGAATTGACATCTCCTTACGAATACTACCAATACTGGGTAAATATAGATGACAGTGATGTGCGGAGGTTTCTGGCTTATTTTACGTTTCTTCCCATGGAGGAGATTGAAAGGCTTTCTCGGCAGCAGGGCGAGAGCTTACGAAAAGCCAAAGATGTTTTGGCTTATGAGGCTACAAAAATATGCCATGGTCAAGAGGAGGCCAACAAGGCCCGAAGCGCTGCCAGGCAACTCTTTAGGCAAAACGGTATTCACGATATTGAGGCAATTCCCACCTACTATCTGACGAGTGCTGATTTAGAGAAAGGCATTGAGGCATATATCCTTTTCAGAGAAGCAGGTCTTTGTAAGACAAGGGGCGAAGCAAGAAGGTTAATATCCCAGGGGGGTGCCTATATAAATGGGAAAAGGGTCCCATCCTTTGAGACAATAGTGGGTGCCAGTGATATTCAAAATAATATCATCTCGCTTAGAGCAGGAAAAAAGAACTACCGCATTGTTACTGTTCAAGATGAAAAAGCTGGTTAATCCATTCCCCATCACTCCGTGTGAATGGTAGAAATCTAGTGCCACTGAATAGCTCACGATTTTCCTCTCAAGACGCATAGAAATTTCGATACCAGCGGGAACCTCCTAACTCCACTCAGTGTTAGCAGAGGGAATAAGAGAACGTGAAAAAGGTTACCGGTAGTCAAAAAAAGACAAAAGGTCTCGACACAAAGGCCCAGCATGACCTGCAGCCTGTGCCCGGCAAGAGAGATGGCTCTTTAGTTGCCTACGATCCTTTGCAGATGTATTTATGGGAAATAAGGAGGTATAGGCTCCTTACCAAAGAGGAGGAGATCGAACTTGCAATACGATATAGAGAAAAAAAAGATCAAGAGGCTGGGCAGAAGCTTATTCTGGCTAATCTCAGGTTAGTGGTAAAAATCGCGATGGATTTTCATAGATACTGGATGAAAAACCTCATGGATTTGATTCAGGAGGGGAACGTTGGATTAATGCAGGCAATAAGGAAATTTGATCCACACAAGGGAATCAAGTTTTCCTATTATGCCTCATTTTGGATAAAGGCCTATATCCTCAAGTTTATTATGGAGAATTGGAAACTCGTTAAGATTGGGACTACCCAAGCCCAAAGAAAGCTTTTTTTTAACCTTACAAAGGAGAAAGAGAGGTTGCTGTCTTTGGGTTATGATCCTGAACCCAAACTCCTTGCCGAACGTCTGGATGTAAAAAAAGATGAGATTATTGAAATGGCACAGCGGTTGGGTGGATGGGAGGTTTCCCTTGATGCCCCGGTTAAAGAGGATTCTAAACAGGACTATAGCTCGTTTTTGCCCTCTCCAGAAAGTGGCGCTGATGAACTGATTTCTGTGAGAGAAAGAAGGGAGTTACTCCATGAGAAGCTGGAGGAATACAGAAACACGCTCTCTGGAAAACAGAGAGATATATTTGATAACAGAATCCTGACCGAAGAGCCATTGACCCTTCAGGAACTCGGAGATAAGCATAGCATATCCAGGGAAAGGGTACGTCAGATTCAGGAGAAGATTCTCAAAAAGGCCAAGGAATGGCTCATGGAAAACATACCAAATTTTGAAGAAAATTTCTCTGATCTTCTACATGAATAGAATGCCTGGAATAGTATCTATCTGGTTTTTGCTTTTTTTTGTTGCGTTTGCCCTGTCCTGCGGAGGCATAGGCATAGAAAAAAGATTACCTTCGCAACAAGGGGCCATTGAAAAAGCAGAGATGAAAGGCGAGAAGGATAGTATCCAACATGCCTATGAAAACTATACCTTTGCAACTCTGGCCACAATTAATGCCAACTACCAGGATGCAGAGATCTATCTCAAAGAGGCTCTCAAGCACGACAAAGACTCTCCCTATTTACTCCTGAAATTGTCCCAGGTACTTGTAAAGAATGGCAGAATAGAAGATGCCTTGGTTCTGGCCCAAAGGTTAGTTGACCTGGCTCCAGGTGATCTCGCAGCTCGAAGGTTACTGGCAGAGATCTACTCCAAGCTCCAGGAATTTGACTTGGCAATAGCTCAGTGCAGGGAGATCCTTGCACAGGATCCAGACGATAAAGAGGTAAGGCTTCAATTATCCACACTCTTTATCAGATTAAAAAAATACAATGCTGCCCTAGAGGAGCTGTCGATTTTGACAGAAAAGGAACCCGATCTGATGATAGCTCATTACTACAAAGGAAAGATACATCTGGAGCTCAAAGGATATGATGAGGCAAAGGGGGCATTCCTGAGAGTGCTGGAACTCAACGCAAGATTTCTTCCCGCCCTTTTCGATTTGGCAGGTTTATACACCACGATAGGTAATCCTTATTTGGCAATAGAAACCTATCAGCAAATACTGCAATTATACCCTACCGATACAAGTGCCTGGGAAAGGTTGATCGCCCTGTACTATCAGAAGGGTCAAGTGAAATTGGCAGAAAAATATATGAATGAGATGAAAGAGGCATTAGGCTCGGAGGATGTAAAAAGAAAAAGATTGGGCTTGATATACCTCAGGTATGGAAAATTAGACGAGTCCATCGCCGAACTCTCGTCGATAGTGTCTGCGTGGCCAGATGATCAGGAGGCCAGATACTACCTGGGATCTGCCTTGGAAGAGAATGAAGATCTGGCTGAAGCATACAAAAACTTTGATCTGCTTAATCCGGAAGGCAACTATTTTATTAGCGCCCGGATCCACATGGCCTATATACTGGAAAAGCAAGACAAGACTGATAAGGCCATAGATCTCCTCAGAGAAACCATCAATCAGACGAGTGATAACCCTCCTCAACTATACCTGGTTTTAGCATCACTCTATGAGATTAAAGAAGAATACCCGAGTGCTATGGATGTTTTAAAAGAAGGTATGCTGTATAGTGAGGAAAATACTGACCTTCTATACAGACTCGGTATTATATTGGGTAAGTTAAAGAGGACCGAAGAGTCCATCAAACAGATGGAGATAGTCATTAAGATAGATCCCCGGCACGCCGATGCCCTTAACTACATCGGCTATACATATGCAGATGAGAATATTCACCTTGATAAGGCCCTGGAGCTCATTGAAAAGGCTGTACAGTACAAACCTAATAGCGGTTATATCATTGATAGTCTGGGATGGGTGTATTTTCGAAAAGGGCTCTACGATAAGGCTTTAACGGAGTTGAAAAAGGCTATTGAACTGACACCGAATGATCCTGCAATTGCCGAGCATTTGGGCGATGTATACCTTAAGAAAGGTGACTATAAAAAGGCCTTGAAGGCTTATGAGAAGGCGATTTCGCTCAAGAATGCGGAAAAAGAGAGATTAGAGAGAAAGCTCAAAGATGTTATGGAGCATCTGGAAGGTTATGCCCCTTGACACATCGCTCATCGCACATCACACATCTCTCGAACTTTAGTTCGTTACCGTATAGAAGATGGATCCATGGCTTATCGTATCTGACCATCTTTATCTTCATGCTCCTGCTGGGATGTGCACCACTGGTGCCTTCTCCACCCTATGCACCTTTTACTCAAACAGAGACCGCTCAGCTTATTTCTGAACTCAGAGCAGAGGGAAGAAGAATAACCAGCTTTCACGGAGTTGGGAGACTACTGTACAGAGACAGGGAAGAAGAATCGGAGTTGAATCTGCTTGCTGTTGGTCGCAGACCATTCAAGGTTAGGCTTGAAGTCTCTCACCCCTGGGGAAGGCCTCTCTTTTTTATCGTATTAGATGGAGACAATACGTCGGTACTGTCCCTTGTTGACCATAAGTTCTTCAAAGGGCGATCAAGTCGTCTGCCGATGGATCTGTTTTTTTTACTCAGGCTTGATCTGGATTCAATCTGGCAAATACTGTCTGGTAATGTGCCGGTACTGCCTCATTCGAAGGCAGCCAGTTTAAAACCGTATGAGGTCACTCTCTACAATGGGGAGGGAGAGGTTACACAAATTATCTCCTTTTTTCCTCGTTCCCTTTTGCCGCGATCGGTCTCCTTTCCATATGAAGGAATTACCATAATGTTATCGGATTTCAAGCAAGATGATTTCGGACCGAGGCCCTTAAGAATTGAGATAGCACGGAAAGATACGGATCAATCAGTGGAGATACGATACAAGGATCTAACTCGTAACAAACCAATCCCGGAAGAGGTTTTCTCCCTGGACCCTCCACCGGGGTTTGAAGTTATTGAGCTGAACGAGTGAAAGAAAGCGATCCGTCGGCGTGAGCGAATCCTGTCAGTATAAAGTGGGCTGAAGCTGATGGCTGAGTAGCCAAATGGTTGCCTGCTACTGAGAGCATCAAATAGTTTGCAGTATCGGGAGGGGCATGAGGTCTTTTCTACTGTGACTGGTGGGAGGCCGCTGTCCTTTTCACGACTTATCAGTGGGGGAAGCCGCAGCTCTCCCGACTTGTCGGGAGAGAATGCGGAGGGGGCA
>Ga0114920_10001429_pt1 | contig 10967 bp, 9 predicted proteins | sample ChitaG_FD_88683 | JGI IMG/M metagenome (GOLD analysis project Ga0114920, IMG submission 88683) | Deep subsurface microbial communities from South Pacific Ocean to uncover new lineages of life (NeLLi) - Chile_00310 metaG | ecosystem: Environmental > Aquatic > Marine > Oceanic > Sediment ...
CGTCCGCGATGGCAAGTTCGAGTTCCAGGTTCTCGGGGTCGATCGGTTGGCTACGAAAGAGGGCTTGTTGCCCCAGGAGCAGCCCAAGGGGGAGTTCTTCATCGTCCAGCTACGGGTGGCCAACATAGGTGACGGTGCCCACAGCTTTGGCGCGGGCTTCCAGCGTCTGATCGTCGACGGCAAAAAGTACGACGCGACCGTATCGATGGCCGACGATAATTGGCTGGAGGACATCAACCCCGGCCTCAGTATCGAGGCGAGTTTGACGTTTGACATCCCACGAGGTGCGGTGCCTGAATCAATCGAGGTCCACGACTCGATGTTCTCGGGGGGAGCCTTGCTCGCGGTCTAACGCGGCATGGTGGCGCGTCACCGCTGGCCGCCGAGACGCCTGCGGGTTGAGCCGCTACCCGATCCCTTCCTTCTCGGTGGAGTGGCTCCCCGTGGGCGTTGCCGCAGCGCGTTAAACCGATCTAGTTGCGGTGGCCGTAGAACCCTGGACCGGCCTCTTACGGCCACCGCAGCTGCCGTTCCAGGGGCCGCCCCAAGCTCTCCACAGGGTCGTCGTGTATGGCCGCCCGGTCAACAACGTTTCTTGATGTTCTTACCCGACGCTACGGGCTGATTGAACCCTGCGGGCGGGTTGAAAAACGCGCCGCCCGGTCCGCGCCAGTGCACGTGCCCCTTTGGGTCTACCGAGATTGTGGCCTGCTTCTCTCCGGATTTCTCGCTGGAGGCAACTAATATCCAGACCGGTGCCCACAAGCCCAACGTGAGCACCGAAAGCAGTAGATGCGGGATATGGTTCACCGGCTTTCCGACCATGATGTCCGCAGTGGTGGGGGTGCGGGTCAAGACCCGTGCATGTTGTGAAGCGAAGACCTGATCGAGAATGTCTGAGCGCTCTTCCGTGCTGTATCCATTTTTTGGCACGGGCCGGTGCTCAAACCATGCAGCGCCGTCGAAGTAGCGTTGCCCATCGCCACCCGGGTCCGCGTACCAGCCCGGCATGCTCATGGTCGTACCTGTTTGCAATACGTCATAGGTTCCTCTGGCGAAGTGCTGTTCGAACAGCGCCTACGGGGAGCGTAACGGCTAGGAACCGAACCGTAATGGTTTCGCAAACCGCGGCCATTCGTCAGGCTCGTCCGCCAGTGCCCACGCTTTGTGGGCCTCGGTCTCATCGATCGCCGCGCCCAGTTCTGTGGGCGCGTAATCGGTGGGGGCGTCGTCGGGAGCTTCGCCCATGGACTGATGCTAGGCCGGCGCGATGACGGCGGTCGTGGAATCAGTCAGCGCGCTGGGGCGGACGGCCACACCGATATCCATGGCCGGTCACCTGAGCACGCCTTTGCCGCCCATGGCGCCGCCGCACCAAGTTCAATCTGGCACGTATCTGGCACGATCCTTGCGAGAGTCCCCCAAAAATATGCTTTGAAAAGGCATTTTGTGGGTTTGTGCCGTCTGTATTGGGAACAGTTCCTCGACGATCGCCGAGATCGGCGGAGAATCCTCAGTGAGCGCCCGCACGACCGCGTTCTGCGTATAGCCGAACGTCGACTGGGTGTCGATCGCAACCTGCGTGTGATCGTCCTGCCAGCGTGCGAGCCAGGTCGCTTCGTCGAGATCGGCCGGCCGCCGCAGCAGCGCCACGTTCGCAAAGCCAGGGGTTCGCTCGCCGGGTTCGGTCTGCGGGGGTGCCAGTGGTACCGACTCCGTCACCAGGTATGCAGCGACATCTTCGCAGGTATCGCTCAACAGCGCGATAGCCGCACGGATCTGGTCTCCGTAGCACTGGTGGGTCCACATGCTGACTACCGCTGTCACCGGTGGATTCAGAGTCGTCAGTGTCATCAGCGATTCGCTGACCACGGCGTCGCGGATATTGATCGTCAGGCCTGGTGCGCCGGTGTCGAGGAGCCTCTGGGTCACATCGGTGCGTAACCGGGTGCACCAAGCTTCGTCCCCGGGTATTCCTCGCAGGATGATGATGACTTTCTCCACAGGTTGAAGATAACCCGGGCCACAATGGAGGAGTGCTCAAAGGATTGACGCTGCCCCCGCTGCCGGACTTCGCTGCGATCGTGCGTAGCCTGCTGGGCGTCGTGGCGATCGCCGTGGTCACGCTGAACTGGGGGCCTGCCGGATCGGCCACCGCAATCACGGCTGCGGCGGCCATCGCCGGTGCCACCGCGCTGCAGGACAGCCCACGGGGTCGAATCCTGCTGGTCGTCGTGGTCTCCCTGCTGATGGGATGCGCAGTTCTGCTGGGCGCGTTGGCGTCGGCGAATTCGATGGTATTCGTCGGGATGGTCGCGCTCTGGTGCTTCCTTGCAGCGATGCCATGGGGGTTGGGCGCTAATGCGGGATTGATCGCCGCCGCATCGGCCGCGTTGATGGTCATCACCGCCCCTGGCGCACCGACACTATCCTCAACTCTGGGTGCGTCGGCGCTGGTTGTCGCCGGCGGCCTGGTGCAGGCGGGCCTTATCGCGCTCTGGCCGCGGCGGCGCTGGCGGGTGCAGCGCGAGGCGCTCGCCGTCGTCTATCGGTCGCTGGCCGCTGACGCCAGGCGGCTGGCCGAAGAGGGAACCGAGGCGGCGCCGACGGTCGACACAGAACCGCTGATCAAGTTGCGGGCCGCATTCATGCTGATCGACGCCAAGGCCAGACGGCCGGCCAAGTATCGCGAGTGGTACCGCAGGCCCGAGCGCATCGCCACGACGTTGAGTGGCATGGCTGGCAGGCCTTCTCTCACTAGTGTGTTGGCTGCGGCGGCCGACACGCTGGCGGCGGTCGCCCAGACCGGCCGATCGGCTCGCAGCAACGCCGACGCCATGATCCGCCGTTTGGACACCGCAGCAGCTGACGTGGCTGGACCGGATTCGGCGCTGGTGCACCGTCTCTCCATGCAGCTGCACGAAGCGATGGCGATCCGGCTGGGCGATTTCGTGCCCTCCTCCCCCGATGCGCTGCGTATCCAACGGCCGGAGCTGAGAACTTCGGCGCGGTCAGTGTTGGACCTCATGCGAAGCCACCTCAATCCGCACTCACCGGTGTTCCGGCACGCGGTACGTCTGGGCGTCGCGGTGGCTGCCGGGTCCGCTATCGAGCGCTATACCGGCGTTGGACAGGGATATTGGATCCCCCTGACAGTATTGTTGGTCCTTCGGCCTGAAACCGCGCACACCTACACTCGCTGCATCGGGCGAGTGGCCGGCAATAGCGTTGGAATCATCGCCGCATCTACTGTGCTACTTCTGCTGCATCCGGGACCGGTGATATCGGCGGTGCTAGCCATCACGTCCGTCGGCGTTGTCCACGTCGTCGCCAGATTCGGATTCCTGGCGCTGTCAGCGGCGTTAACCACTGCGGTCGTCTTCTTGATCAACATCGATCGAGCCCCCAACACCGCGACCATGGGTGAGTTGCTGTTTGCCACCCTCGGGGGTGGCGTACTAGCGGTGCTCGTCCACGTCTTGTTGCCTGATGACGCTCTGACCAGACTGGGGCAGCGCGCGGGTGAGTTACTGAGGACGGAAATCGACTACGCGGCAACGGTAATCAAAGGCTATGTGCGTGAGCTTGAGAACCCAGCTGACGCGGCCTCGGCGTCGTGGCAGCGGGCATATCGCGCGCGCGCTGCGTTCGAGGCCGCCGCAGGTGCCACCCGAATGGACTCGCGAGAATTGCGCCACTGGCTGAGTTCCTATCGCGCGGCCCTAGATGCGATCACGACTTCGTGCACGACGCTGGAAGTCAACTCTCCGGGCAACCTCTGCGGCGCCTGGAGCCCAGGATTTGTGCTGGCCGTCGACGAGTATGTGGAATCGCTGTGCGGTGACCCCCCGACACCGGGGTCGGCGTGGACCGTGGACACCGTGGAGTTGACCGACGCTGACGGGCGGCTGCGCGACGCGGTATCTGAGAGCGGGCCCGAGATTGGCGCGGCACGCGTTCTGGTGGCTGAACTCGGCACCATCACCCGCCACCTGTCGATAGTTGCGGTCAGTCCCGGGCCCACAACGATTCGCTAAGTGATCTCCACGCGGCGGCCGTGGTGGAGCGCTGATGCCACTATGTAGTTTGGCGGACTGGGCGACAGCCGGGTGCGGGTTGGCTATCGGCGCCACCCTGATCCGATCCGTAGACTTCTCCCGTGGCTGCCAGCGGGGACTTTTGGCGGATGACCGAACCGGACTGGGTCGAACACGTCATCTGGTGGCAGATCTATCCGCTGGGCTTCCTCGGCGCTTACCCGGCGGACCCCGCGCCGACGCCCGACGAACATCGGATCCGTAGGATCGTCGACTGGCTGGACTACGCCGTCGAACTCGGGACCTCAGGAGTGGCGTTGGGCCCAGTGTTCGCCTCGCGCAGCCACGGGTACGACACCACCGACCACTTCCGACTAGACCCCAGGCTGGGCGACGACGCCGACTTCGATCACCTTGTCACCCAGGCGCAAAATCGAGGCCTGCGCATTCTGCTCGACGGTGTCTTCAATCATGTTGGAACCGACTTCCCCCGCTACCGCGATGCGGCAGGCGGCGGGGACACATCGTGGTTCCAGATGCGGGAAGAAAACTTTTTGACCTTCGAAGGCCATGACGGGCTGATCGCCCTTGACCACGGGCACGCCGAGGTCATCGACTACACGGTGGATGTCATGTGCCATTGGCTTGGTCGCGGAGTCGACGGTTGGCGCCTCGACGCCGCATACGTTGTCCCCGAAGTTTTCTGGGCGCAGGTACTTCCCCGCGTACGGAGGCAGTTCCCGCAGGCGTGGTTCGTCGGGGAGGTAATCCACGGGGACTACAGCGCTTATGTGCGCGCCGCCGGATTCGACTCAGCCACGCAGTATGAACTCTGGAAAGCCATCTGGAGCAGCCTCAACGACGCAAATTTCCACGAGCTTGACTGGACCCTGGCCCGCCACAACCAATTCCTGGACACCTTCGTGCCGATGACGTTCATCGGCAACCACGACGTGACCCGGATCGCGAGTATGTTGGCGAACCCGGACCATGTCGAACACGCGCTGGCCATCCTGCTGACTACCGGCGGAACACCCAGCGTCTATGCCGGCGATGAGGCCGCCTACCGCGGCATCAAAGAGGAACGGTTCGGTGGTGATGATGCTGTACGACCCGAATTCGGTTCTCCCCATGAGGGAGTCGGTGAGCACGGGCAACAGGTGTTCCGCGCCCACCAGCATCTCATCGGGCTGCGGCGGCGTCACCCCTGGTTGCGCACTGCGCGCACCACGCCGTTGCACGTGACCAATCACGGGTATGTCTACGCCACGCAGAACGGCGACAACGCACTCGTCGTCGCACTGAACGTCGGCAGCGAGGCGATGCGGGTGTCGCTGCCCGAACTTGGGTTCGCCGCCGCCGAGGTGGTGGCGGGTTCGGGCGCACCTGGGCTAGAAGTACTGATCGACGCCGTGATTCCAGCCCATGGCTGGCTGGTGCTGGTGCCGCGCTGACCCTTGAGCTCAGCCGTTCTCGCGCTGCGGTAGAAATTATCCACTTCGGCAGTGGTTGTGAGATTGGCTGTTTGGTCGCGAGTCCGCCTCGAGTCGGAATCGTTAGCCAAACGCGACGTCGTTTCATTGTGTCGCAAGGCTGCTCGGCTGGCCCGAACGTGTTGCATTGCTTGTGCAAAGAGACGGCACCTTTGCTACGCACGCGGGACTTGTACAGAAAGGTGGGTTGGTTGCCGCTATGAAGTTGAAAGAGAAGTTTCGAGGTAAGTGGGTGCGCCGGGTCGCCGCTGCGGCCATTGCGGCAGCAGCACTGCCCGGGCTGATCGGCTTCGCCGGGGGTCAGGCGACCGCGGGAGCATTTTCCCGGCCGGGTCTTCCAGTCGAGTACCTAGATGTGTTCTCCCAGGCGATGGATCGCGATATCAGGATTCAGTTCCAGGGCGGTGGACCCAACGCGGTCTACTTACTTGACGGCCTGCGGGCACAGGACGACTACAGCGGCTGGGACATCAATACCCCAGCGTTCGAGTGGTTCTACCAGTCCGGCCTGTCAACGGTGATGCCGGTGGGCGGCCAGTCGAGTTTCTACACCGACTGGTATCAGCCCTCACGGGGTAACGGCCAGAATTACACCTACAAGTGGGAGACGTTCCTGACTCAGGAACTCCCGGCCTGGTTAGAGGTCAACCGCGGTGTGTCACAGTACGGAAACGCGGTCGTGGGCCTATCGATGGCCGGCAGCGCATCGATGAACTACGCGATCTACTACCCACAGAAGTTCATCTATGCCGCTTCACTGTCCGGCTTCTTGAACCCGTCCGAGGGTTGGTGGCCGATGCTGATCGGTCTGGCGATGAACGACGCCGGTGGTTTCAACGCCGAGAGCATGTGGGGTCCGTCTTCGGATGCTGCATGGAAGCGAAATGACCCCACGGTCAACATCGCTCAACTGGTGGCCAACAACACCCGGATCTGGGTGTATTGCGGCACTGGAACTCCATCGGATCTGGACTCCGGAATGCCTACCCAGAACCTGATGGCCGCGCAGTTCCTAGAGGGATTCACGTTGCGGACCAACATCAGCTTCCGTGACAACTACATTGCGGCGGGCGGCACGAACGGTGTCTTCAACTTCCCGTCGAATGGGACCCACAGCTGGGGCTACTGGGGTCAGCAGTTGCAGCAGATGAAGCCCGATATCCAGCGGGTACTGGGCGCTCAGAACGCCGCCTAGCGTCATCACACTCAAAGAGCCTGCCGTTTCCCCCGAACGGCAGGCTCTTTGCTGTGTCGGGTGGCGAAAATCGAGGCCAGCTGTTCGCCGCCCGCGGTCCTCGCCGAATATCGGCCACCAGTTACTCCAGTGACGCTGTGCCGTCAGCATGGACCCGCACCGTGGCGCCCGCGATATCGTCGCGCGCAGTGGCCTCGGCGTCGGCGCCGGCGGGGATCACTGCGAGCACACGGGCGTCTTCAGGGGTCCGAACCGCCAGAAATGCCTTCTCGGGCTTCCCGTCCCGGTCCACGGGTGTTGTCCAGGATTCGACCGTGCCCACTCCGCTCCAATCGGCCACAGTTATGCGGGTGGGCTCCCGGTCGACCACGGGTTGGACATCTTCCCAACGGAATTCGTGCTTGGGCGGCTGGGTCCCGTAGATGCCAAAGCTGTGCTTGGTGAGGTAGCCGCCGTTGGCGGTGACCAAGCCGCGACTGCCCGGCTGTGATACCAGTTGCTCGGCCATGGTGGCGATGGAATGGGTGACGTAGTTGTTCCACGGGCCCCCGGCGAAGGTCAGGCCGCCGGTAACGGTCAACGGGCGGCTCGGATCTCCGACCGGTAGCCCGAGCTCTCTGGCGGCGATCTGAACCGCTGACGGGAAGCAGGAGTACACGTCAACCAGCTCAATATCGTCGATCCCGACCTCTGCAAGTTCCAGCGCCCGCCTGCCGGCGATCCTGATCGCCGGCGAGGTGAAGAACTCCGCCCGCTCGCCGATCGAGTAGGTGTCGTGCGAGTCGGCCCCGGCGTATGGGAAGACCCAGCGGTCCGTGGGAATCTGAAGCTGGGTCGCCTTCTCCACCGAGGTCAGGATCAGTACCGCGCCCTGGTCGACCATGTTGTTGGAGTTCATCAGCTTGGTATAGGGCCAGCTGATCATTCGGTTGTCGGGCGCTGCCCGCCAGATCTGCTCGGCCGATAATGCTTTCCTGGTCCAGGCGTGTGGATTGGTTGCGGCTACAGCGCTGAACTGCGACCACAGTTCACCGATGCGACGGCGATGTTGGTCAGGTGACTCACCCTCAGCGATTCGCAACGCTTGCTCGAACATCGGATAGACGTCGGCGGGCCGAACCAACCCGATCCGGATCTCCGCGGGCCCGGCCATCGGCACCGGGGCGTCGGAACCCGGCGCGATTGGTACCGAATCGCCCTGCCGTGTCCAGTCGGGCTTGGTCCCGGCTGCCCGCATCCGGCTTTTCGTCCGCCAGGTCTCCGCTCCCGCGATCAGTACGACATCGGCGATCCCCTGCTGGATGTCCAGGCAGGTCTGGTTCACCAGAGTTTGGGGAACGTTTCCGCCGACGCCCGTATAGCTGGTCCTAGCCTTGTCGGCGCGGAGACGTCGTGCGAGAAGCAGTCCCGGATCCCGATAGCGCCATGAAAGCAGGTTGACGATGCGCACCGTGTCGACCGACTCGAGTACGCGGGGGTCGGCGGCGGCCTGCGCCGCGGCCACCATCAGGTCGACCGGTTCGACGCTGGGATTCTCGGTGTGCTGGTTGATCTGCTGGTAGCCGACGAGTACCGGCGTCCTGGGGTGTAGGGGCATCGATTGGGGCTCCCTAGAGGTTCTGGCCGGTGAAGATCACTTTGTCTGCCGCCAGCCGATCGATTTGGTCGGCGCTCAACCCTAGGACCTTCTGGCAGATCGCGCGGGTGTGTTCGCCGGGCATGGGTGCTGGCCGCAGCGATGCCCGGGGTATGCGGGTGAACGGTGCCGGTGCGGTTTCGGTGGGTATGGCTGCGTCCAAGAGTGGATGCTCGAGCTCGCTGAACAATTGTCTGAAGACGAGTTGCGGGTCGTTGATCACGTCGGCCGCGCGGTTCATCGGCGCTGCCGAGATGCCCAGACTTTGCAGCTGCGCGGCGACTTCGTTCTTGTCCCGCGCTGCGGTCCATCGAGAGATCGTCGCGATCAACCTGCGGCGGTCTTCGGGCAGGTCGGCGTGCCCGATTAATCCGGCCAGGGTCGCCCGGTGCTGTGCGGACTCTATCGAGATGACACACCATTCGTCTTGACCGGCACACGGGAACACCGCGTGAATTGCCTCATCCTCGGCTACTGGAACCCCTGCAGCCCTGGCTGATTCAGCCACATAGGCTGGTGCAAGCTGATTGATCGCCGCTTCGGCCTGCGCGATGTGCACGTATCCGCCGACCCCGGTTTGCTTGCGCCGAATAAGCACGGCCAAGGCGGCGATCGCGGTGAGCCTGGCGACGACGTGGTCGGGAAAGATCGTCGTTGCGTCGTAGTACCTGCCCGGCTCTGCATCTTGCGACGTCCATAGCCAGGTGACGCCGGTCGCCGCCCGAACTAGCGGGCCGTAGCCCATCTGTGCACTCCACGGCCCGCGGTCGCCGAATGCGCTGCTCTCGGCCAGCACGATGCGAGGATTTAGGGCCCGAAGCTGATCGTAGGAGAATCCGAGCGCAGCCAGGGTTCCCGGTTTGAAGTTGGCGAAGACAGCGTCGGCGCCCCGGACCAGCTGGCTGAACAGTTCGGCGCCGGACGGTTGCCGCAGATCCAGGCCCAGGCTGGACTCGTTGCGGTGGCTCAGTGCCCAGGACCTACCCATCGGCTTTCCCGCCGGCGCTTGCCGTAGTCCGTCGGGATACGCCGGATTCTCGATTTTGATGACCTCGGCGCCTAGATCGGCGAACAGCCGACCCAGTTCTCCGCCAGCGACGATCACCCCGAGGTCCAGGATCCGGAGGCCGTCAAACGGTCGGTTGGTCACCTCCCCGACCGGCCGCGCAGTTGATGTCCGCGGGGTCGCCCACTTCGGCTGGTCAGCGCCCGCCGCAGGAGCCGGGTGGTGGTAACCGTGATGACGACCATCGATCACCAGCGGGCCCACCGGAATCGTAACCGTCACCCCGGGCGCTACCTCGGCATCGGACAATGCGCCCGTTGCCCTGAAATGATCCGCTGACAGCGCGGCTGCCGGTGTCTGCACTGCGGCGATCGGCACGCCGCGAGCCTGGCCCTGTGCGACCAGGGATGCCATGGTCTGTCGCTCGAACAACTGGCCGATCGCGGCGTTGAGCTCCCCGGAGGCGGCGTACCTCGTCCCGATGGTGTCGAAAGCGGGGTCGCAGAACTGTTCTGGCTCGCCCAGCCAGGCCCGCATGCTTCGCCATTGGCGGGCCGACAACAGACAGATCCGCACGTGTCCGTCGCAGCATTCGAAGATGGGGTAGATCTGTTGGTTTCGGGGGCGGCCGCGCCACAGCTCAGTGGTGGTTTTGAGGCCGGCGGCGGCCTGGCCCTCGACACCGAAGGGCGGATCGAGTCCTTGCACTACCGCTTCGAATCGGGAGAAGTCGATGAATTCCCCTTTTCCGCAGCGTAATCGATCGTAGTACGCGACCAGAGCGGCCCATGTCGCCTGCACCGCCGCCGTCGTTGACGCGACACCGGTCGGTGGCAGCACCGGGGTGCCGACCGTCGGCCCGGTCCGGGATAGCGCCGATGACATCGCGTATAGCGCCGCGTCGGTGGCCCGCCAGCACGAGTAGGGCCCCGCTAGGCCGAAGTCGCTGACCGACACCGCGACAAGATGGTCGAACTGTTTTGCCAGGGACTCCAGCGATGTGCCGAATGCCTTTGCATTGCCGGGGTTTCCAGAATCGATGACGATATCGGCAGTGCTGGCTAGTTCGATCAGCAGCTGGCGATCGTCTAACGCGCCGGATCCAGCCCGGCGCAGCGTTTGTTAGCGTTGTTCAGCAGGAACGAGATGCTGGTCCCAGCCACGGTGGGCGTCGCGAGCCGGGCGGCTGTATCGGTGGGTGCTTCGATCTTGAGCACTTCGGCGCCCAGGTCGGCCAGCAGCCTGCCGACCGCGGCACCGTGTCCCGACGACAGATCAAGCACACGCACGGAGGTCAGCAACGATCCCTCGGTCATCGACCGCCCTACCCTTCTGCTGCTCTCGACTGATCACCATAACGCTGCGAAGGATCAATATTCGCGCCATCGGGCCGGCAACACGTTAGGCGGGGAATCATGTCTTGGTGAAATGAACCACAACTGAGCTGCGCCGATGTCACAAGCGGGTACTCTGAGTCGGTCATGTCTGACCTCAGCGTGGTCGCTGCACCACAAGAAGCCCACCCGTTTGTGGCTCAGCTGTCCGCGCTGCACCACTTCAGGATCTACGCCGACATTGCAATCGTCATCGTCGTGCTGGC
>Ga0114920_10001430_pt1 | contig 10962 bp, 10 predicted proteins | sample ChitaG_FD_88683 | JGI IMG/M metagenome (GOLD analysis project Ga0114920, IMG submission 88683) | Deep subsurface microbial communities from South Pacific Ocean to uncover new lineages of life (NeLLi) - Chile_00310 metaG | ecosystem: Environmental > Aquatic > Marine > Oceanic > Sediment ...
GAACTTATTGAAATATATATGGAGGATCTTGTTGGAAATCATGTTTATGAAAAATTTGGCCTTGAATTTCCTTTACTAATTAAATTCATAGATGCCACTGATGTCTTGTCTATTCAGGTGCATCCTGATGATAAGCTCGCAAAAAAACGACATAACGCTTTTGGTAAAACTGAAATGTGGTACGTTATTCAGGCAGACAAAAACGCAGAACTTATCTTAGGATTTAATAAAAAAATTGATAAAAAAATCTATTTAAAACATTTGAATAATAAAACCTTAAAAGAAATCCTTAATGTTGAAAAAGTGAAAAAAGGAGATATATTCTTCATTCCTTCAGGAAGGATTCATTCCATTGGCGCAGGAGTACTATTAACCGAAATTCAGCAAACATCTGATATAACCTACAGGATATATGATTGGGACCGAATAGACTCTAAAGGAAATTCAAGAGAATTGCATACTGACTTAGCTTTAGATGCAATTGATTATAATTTCTATGAAAATTACCAAACAATTTATAAACACAAATTAAATGAATTCTCTCAAATCATTGATTTTAACTACTTTACTGCAAATCTTCTCCACTTTAATAAGCCCATAGAAAAAGATTACTATTCTCTCGATTCATTTGTTATATATATTTGCATTGAAGGTTTATTTTCAATCTCATACAACAATAACACTATGAAAGTAAACATGGGAGAAACTATCCTGGTTCCCGCTAAAATAAAAAATCTTGTTTTAATACCAAAAAAAGAAACAAGAATTTTAGAAGTTTATATAAAAAAACCACTTTCGAATGATTAAATTCTTTATTGATTTATTGAACCAGTCTCACTAACATATGTTATATTTATCTTTTTAAATTCAAGTTTAAACTATAAATTCAAATAAATGAAAAACAAAATGTTTATTGTTTCCTGGCTAATTATTTTCATGTTCTTCACCTCATTAGCATACGGCCAGGAAGATTATAACAATAACAGGCAAATAACTGACAGGTTGAAAAAACTTGCAACAAATTATCCTAACATTGCCTCTTTTAGTTCAATAACAAAAACTCTGGGAGGACAGGATATTTGTGTTCTTACCATTGGCAGTGATGATATAAATAATCATCCGGGAATTGTAATTATTGGAGGAGTAGAGGGGAATCACCTTTTAGGTACTGAAATGGCAGTTCGATTCGCTGAAAAATTATTGGCAAATTCCGATAATGACAGTATTAAATTACTACTTTCAACCACAACCTTTTATATATTCCCGAATATGAGTCCTGATGCCACAGAACAATATTTCGCTAATTTGAAATATGAAAGGCTGGGAAATGATAATAATACTGACGATGACAGGGATTGGAAAGTAAATGAAGACCCATTTGAGGACCTTAACAATGATGGAATGATAACTTTAGTAAGGGTCAGGGATCCGGCCGGGGAATGGAAAACGCATACTACTGATAATAGAGTAATGGTAAAAGCCGGTATTGAAAAAGGTGAATTTGGATCCTATCGTATATTCTCTGAAGGTATTGACAATGATAAAGATGGCAACTTTAATGAAGATGGTGAAGGAGGAGTAGTCTTTAATAAGAACTTTACTTTTGACTATCCGTATTTTACTTCCGATGCCGGCATACACCAGGTTTCAGAACCGGAAACCAGGGCTTTGCTGGATTTTCTGTATGATGCCTGGAATGTATTTGCCGTGGTAAGTTTTGGAGAAGCCAATAACCTGTCGGATCCTCTTAAGAGTTCTCAAAGACCTTCAACAAGTAGTTCAACTGATATGGGAAGGAGACGTTTCAGCAGGGTTATTAAAAGTATTTTGCCCGAAGATGCAAAAATGAATCAAATTGTATCTGAAAAATACAATAATATCATTGGAGAAAAAGGCGCTCCAAAAGCACCGGGAACTCAGGGAGATTTCTTCCAATGGGCTTACTTTCATTATGGACGATACAGTTATAGTACGCCAGGATGGTGGGTCCCAAAAGTTGAAGAAAAAAAAGAAAGACCAACCGGAATGAATGCCAAAACAGAAACAGTGCCAATAGTTGAATTTCTTCGTTGGGCAGAAAAAAATAATATTGAAAATGTATTTGTACCATGGCAGAAAATCCAACACCCCGACTTCCCGGAAAAGGAAGTCGAAATTGGTGGAATTGTTCCCTTTGTTATGAAGAATCCCCCATATAACATGGTTAAAGAAATTGGTGAAAAGCATTATAGATTTTTACTTGAATTAGCTGAAATGAAACCTCAAATAGATATAATAAATGTAAAAAACATTTCTGTTAGTAAAAACATAACCAGAATAACGGCAGACATCTATAATAAGGGATTACTATCAACTACCTCAGAAATTGGAGAAAGAAACCGGTGGGTTAGAAAAGTGAAAGTTGAGCTCACCCCAATCGATGGTCAAACTCTTATTGCCGGCCAAAAAGTACAGCTTCTGGGGAATATTCAGGGTGACAGTAGTAAACAAATCAGCTGGTTGATAAAAGGAAAAGGGAAAATAAAACTGAAGGCCGGTTCACCTAATACAGGAATTAAAGAAATTGAAATAACTTTAAAATAGACGAAATATGAAATCAATAATAAATATCAGGAAACTCAGACTGTGGATCTGTTTATCAGTCAGTCTTCTTTTTTTCAGTAGTGTAATTGGACAAACTCCGGATCATATTTTTAAGGCTGCAGGTACTCCCGCCAATCCAAAAGTTAATATTAGCTGGAACCGATATTATACTTATGATGGAATTACGGAAATCTGTAAAAAACTTGCAAACGCTCATCCTAACCTGGTAGAAATGGAATCTATCGGCAAATCTTATCAAAACAGAGATATATGGGTTTTAACAATAAGCAACCTGAAAAATAAAAAACACGTGAAAAAACCCGGTTTCTGGATCGATGCAAATATTCATTCCAATGAGATACAAGGATCAGAAATTGCTTTATATACTGCCTGGTACCTTGCAGAAAGCTATAATGAAAATGATTTTATAAAAGAATTGCTTGATGATAAGGTGTTTTATATTGCCCCCACTATTAATCCTGATGCAAGAGATCACTATATGAAATATCCAAATACATCTGGCAGCCCTCGTTCCGGATTAGTTCCGGTTGATGATGATGGAGATGGGCTTATTAATGAAGACGGATATGATGATTTAAATAATGACGGGCATATTACCCGGATACGTCGCAGAAATCCTAATGGTAGGTATAAACCAGATCCTGATGATCCCCGAAGAATGATAATGGTTGGCCCTGATGAAGAAGGAGAATATGAATTGCTTGGTTATGAAGGACTTGACAATGATGGCGATGGTAGAATAAATGAGGATCGGGTTGGATCATATGACCCTAATCGAAATTGGCCCTGGCAATGGCAACCTGAATATATACAGAGAGGCTCTCATAAATATCCATTTTCAATTCCAGAAAACCGTGCAGTAGGTAATTTTATTATAGCCCATCCTAATATAGCAGGTGCGCAAACATATCACAATTCAGGAGGAATGATTTTAAGGGGTCCTGGTATTGCAGATGATGTGGGAATATATACACGAGTCGACCTTGCAGTTTATGATGCAATAGGGGAAAAAGGCGATAAATTATTACCAGGCTACAGATATATGGTTCTTTATCAAGACCTTTATACGGTTTATGGAGGTTCACTCAATTGGTATTACGAAGGAAGAGGTATTTTTTCGTTTTGCAATGAACTTTTTACTTCACATCTATATTTTCATAAAGAATATGAAAGTAGAGAACAATCTTCAAGTGATCAATATGAATTTGAGAAATATCTGCTTTTTGAAGATGCCTTTGTTGATTGGGAAGAATATGATCATCCCCAGTTTGGTAAAGTTGAAATAGGTGGATTCAAGAAAAATTTTGGCAGGAATCATCCGGGTTTTCTGCTCGAAATGGATGCACACAGGAACATGGCTTTTACACTATATCATGCTTATCATACACCAAAACTCGTGATCGAAAAAATAGAAGAAAAAAATCTTGGAGGAGGATATAAAGAGGTTACTGTCGAAGTGGCTAATAAAAGACTTATCCCAACTCATTCAAGCCATGATATCAAAAATAAGATCAGCAGACCTGATTATATAAGCATTACGGGGGCAAATGTAGTAGCTGGTCTGTTTGTACCAGCCAGAACAAGCAGTGGCTTTTTCAGAAGTTCTTCAGTTGAAACTTTTATTGAACAAACGGTTAATCCTGAAGTCATAAAAATTGAGAATATCCCAGGTCTTGGTTCAGTTAAGGTAAGGTGGATTATTAGCGGAAACTCAAATTATACTATAAAAGTTGATAGCGAGAAAGGGGGAGTAGTTGAAAAATAGAATGATAATAAAAAAATCAATATTTGTTGTAAGTAATACTAACGGAAGTTTATGCCCTCCTCCAAAACTTCCAGAATATGCTTTTACCGGCAGATCCAATGTTGGAAAATCATCTTTAATCAATATGCTTGTTGGAAGCAAAAAGCTGGCAAAAACATCAGGATATCCCGGAAAAACTCAGCTAATTAATCATTTTTTAATCAATGATAATTGGTATTTGGTTGATCTTCCTGGTTATGGATATGCAAAGATTTCAAAAGATAAACGAAGGTTTTGGAGCAAGTCAATTCAAAACTATATTTTGAAAAGGGAAAATTTACTCTGCCTTTTTGTTTTAATTGACTCCCGCCATACAATGCAAAAAAATGACAGTGTATTTATGGAGTGGCTTGGCAAGAACAAAATTCCTTTCACCATGGTATTTACCAAGATGGACAAATTATCAAATTCACAATTGAATAAAAATATACTGGCATATAAGAAAGAAATGTTGGCAAAGTGGGAAGCACTTCCTGATATTTTTATAACATCTGCAACAACGAAAACCGGCAGAGAAGAAATTTTAAACTTCATTGAAAACATAAATAAATCTGTAAAATTCTAAAAATGTAATCTTTTTTACATTAAAGAAACATAAAAATAAATCGATATTTTTTTAACTTTGCCAACCTGGAAATTTATCAATAAAAAAACGAAACAAATTCAACATGAAAGTTAAAACCCCGATAAAATTTTTTGCAGGAACACAAACAAGATATCTTGCCGAAAAAATTGCCAAAAGTTTTGGTACTGAGCTTGGTTTAACTTCTATTCTTCGATTCAGTGATGGTGAATTCCAACCTTTTTATGAAGAATCTGTTAGAGGTTGTACTGTTTTTATTATTCAGTCTACTTTTGCCCCTACTGATAATTTATTTGAATTATTATTAATGATTGATGCTGCCAGAAGGGCTTCAGCATACAAAATTGTTGCTGTCATTCCTTATTTTGGATTTGCTCGTCAGGATAGAAAGGATAAACCAAGAGCTTCAATTGGGGCAAAACTTGTTGCAGATTTACTATCTACGGCCGGGGTTGACCGGGTAATGACAATGGACTTGCATGCTGATCAAATCCAGGGATTTTTTAACGTTCCTGTTGATCACTTATATGCATCATCACTTTTTGTTCCTTATATAAAAAATTTAAATTTAGACAATATTGTCATTGCTGCTCCGGATATGGGTGGTACTAGAAGGGCAAATGTATACTCAAGGTTTTTAAATACCGAAATGGTTATATGTTACAAATTAAGAAAAAAAGCAAATGTTATTGGGAAATATAAAGTCATCGGTAATATCAAGAATAAAAACGTTATTATAGTTGATGACATGATAGATACTGCTGGAACAATGATCATCGCTTCGGATATGATGATAAAACAAGGTGCGAAAAGTGTGAGAGCTATTGCAACCCATCCTGTATTATCAGGTTCTGCCTATAAAAGAATCGAAAAATCTTCAATTTGCGAAGTAGTAGTAACAGATTCAATCCCATTAAAAAAGAATAGCAGCAAAATAAAAGTTCTCTCAGTTGCAGAGGTTTTTGCCGATGTGATTGGGAAGGTATATAATTATCAATCAATAAGTTCAATTTTTAACGTATAAAGTTATTATATTCATAATTTTAAATTAATTATCAGTCATTAAAATGAAATCATTGGAAATTAAAGGAATCTTAAGAGAAGCAGTAGGAAAATCAAATTCCAGGAAATTAAGATCAAAAAACATGGTCCCTTGTGTTTTATATGGTGGAAAAAAAAATATTCATTTTACAGCTCATGAAAATACCTTTCGAAAAATTGTTTATACACCAAACGTTTATTTAATTAAATTAATTATTGATGACAAAGAATATAATGCAATAATGCAGGATATTCAATTCCACCCTGTTACGGATAAAATTCTACACATTGATTTCCTCGAGATATTTGAAGATAAAAAGGTGAAAATTGAAATTCCGTCTCAGTTGAATGGTTTTGCCGAGGGAGTGAAGGAAGGTGGCAAATTACAATTCGAACATAGAAAACTCAAAGTATGGGGATTCATAAAAAATATACCTGATATATTAGAAATCGATATTACTAATATTGGTTTAGGAAAAGGAATTCAGGTTGGTGAACTTTCTTTTGAAAATTTAGAACTTTTAGATCCCCAAAATACTGTTATTGCCTCTGTAAAATTGACACGAGCTGCTAAAGGAGAAGAAATTGCCGTAAGTGAAGAAGAAGTAGAAGAAATTGAAGAAGGTGCTGAGGGTGCTGAGGATGAGGGGGTTGCTGAAAGTAAAGAAAAAGCTGAAAAAGATGAAAGTCAAACTAAGGAAGGTGAAAAAACCAGAAAAGATAAACTAAAGAAAAAATTTTGAAATATCTTATCGCCGGTTTAGGAAATATTGGTGAGGAATATCGCAATACCCGGCATAACATTGGTTTTAACATATTAGATATTTTAGCTAAGACATCCAATATTTTTTTTAAGGATAAGCGTTATGCATTTATTTGTGAATTTAAATTTAAAGAAAGAAAATTTATACTTGTAAAACCTTCCACCTTTGTTAATTTAAGCGGAATAGCAGTAAATTATTGGCTCAAAAAAGAAAAAGTCCCTATCAAAAATTTACTTGTGGTTGTTGATGATCTTTCTTTACCATTTGGGACTCTTCGACTTAAACCAAAAGGTAGTGACGCTGGTCATAATGGCTTATATAATATCAATCAAATTCTTGGACATCAAAACTATGCCAGGTTACGATTTGGAATCGGTAATGATATTTCTCAGGGACGTTATGTAAATTACGTACTGAGCCCTTGGACAGAAGAAGAAGAAAAAGTCCTTCCAGAAAGAATTAACCTGGCTATTGAGGCAATTAAATGTTTTGGTACGATTGGAATTCAACATACTATGAATCAATTTAATAAAACTATCAAAGCCCTGGAGTAGAAATGAATTTCATTTCTCATCTATTTTTTTATTCCTTCTCCGAAAATTTCAACTTAAGTTTTTTATCTGTTAATATATTCAAGAAAATACCTTGCAATAATATAATGCCCATTAATAATTGCTAAATACCTTTTTTAACCTTAAACGAATAATCCAGGTTAACATTAATATATAAGAGCAATAACAAATAGTTTATTCAAATAATTATATCTTGAAAGAAATTTTATAATAATTTTAATTTTATTTCTATAATTATCGAAAAAAAATTTTGTTTATAGTTTTGTTTTAGAGGAAAAAATAAATGGTATCTGAAAAAAAAATAAGAATAGATAAATGGTTATGGGCTGTCAGAATTTTTAAAACCCGCAATCAGGCAACAGAAGCTTGCAAAAAAGGAAAAATATTAATCAATGATATGCCAGTAAAACCATCACACACAATAAGGTTAGATGAAATTGTTGTAGTAAAAAAACTTCCTGTAATACACACCTATAGAATAACTGGTTTTTTAGAAAAGAGATTACCTGCAAAATTGGTAGTTAATTATGTTGAAAATTTGACTCCCGAATATAAACTGGAAAAATCAATAATGAACAAAATTTCGGTTTTTGTCAGGCGCAATAAAGGTTTAGGAAGACCAACCAAAAAAGAACGAAGAACACTAGATAAATTAAAGAATTCTAATTATTAATAACGAATTTTTAAAATAATAATTTTTTTATCTTTTAACCTATATCAAAATAAATTCCCTTTATGATTATTGCCAAAGAAAAAAAGAAAACAAATATTGCAGAATATATTTTATACATGTGGCAAGTTGAAGATTTAATCCGGGCTTATGAATTTGACATTGAAAAGATTGAAAAAAACGTCATTAGCCAGTTTAAACAACCGCAAAAAATAAAAACTGAAATAAAAGAATGGTACAAAAATTTGATTAAAATAATGAAACAGACAAACATTTATGAAAAGGGACATCTTCAATTTGTCAAGGACATTATAAACGACCTTAATAAATTACACCTTAGTTTAATAAAATCTCCTGATGAAATAAAATACATAGAGCAATATAACTGGGCATTGCCAAATATTAGAGAATTGCAGACTAAATCAAAAGGATCGGTATCAAATGATATTGAAACATGCTTTATTGGTTTATACGCTTTATTTCTTTTACGTTTACAAAAAAAAGAAATTTCTATTGAAACTAAAGAAGCTATGTGTACATTTAGTAATTTACTGTCTTTGTTATCAGTGAAATATAAAAAAAATGAAATCAGAACAAAGGACATATAATAAAAGAATAACTAATCTAATTAATTAACAAATACGAGGTTTAATTAAATTTATAAGAAAATCCAATTCCTAATACTTCTTTAAACTGTACTTTTGGGCCAATATAATCAATTACTCCATCTCTATCATCATCTATTTTCACATCTATATCATCATCATAAACTAAGTGGCTTATCAGGCTTGCTGAAATGTACTTATTTACTTTCATGGTTATAAGAATTTCCCAACTAATATCAATATTTAAAGGCTTATCCACATAATTTGAAAACAAGTCGAGTTTTGTTTGTAAGAAGACATTTTCCATCAAGTCTTTTTTATATATCATTTTTAAGTACCCCCCGAATTCATATCTCAAATTCTCACCTGGAGTAATTCTGTTTCCTATAATATCATAAACCGCTTTTTTAACACCAAAAGCACCTGCATCTGCCAACTCCTGATTAAAAACAATAGTAATTTTTCCGGTTAATGGTGACAGAAGCAATGTTAGACAATCATCCGGCTTATAGTCCATACCAATAGATGTTACAATATAAGCCGGAGCAAAAAAATTAGAAATTCTTACTGTATCGTTTGGATATTTATAGCCAGGAAACATCTGAGTCTTAAGATTTATCAAACCACTATAGTACCATAGTTTTGAAGCTTTTCGACCATATTTTGAAGTAAAATCAATTTTATCATCACTCTTCCTGGTATTCATGGGTCCCTGGCGAACGAATCCATAACCCAAATCAAAGGTATTTTCCAGGGTGGAATTATTTTTCTTATAATTTGCAAATAAATTCAATCTTGCATTTCCTGAGAGGGAATTTTGACCACCTGCAGCCCAATTAGTGAGTGAAACCTGTGATACAGCAATAGCTCCAATTCCTCCTATCTTCCATAATTTAATTTCAACAGAATCTGCCTTACTTGCTATTAAATAATCTAAGCTGTCTTGGGCAGAGGAAATATAAAATAATCCAATTAATAAAAAAAAGCTAATAAATTTTTTCATGTATTAAAATATTCTACAATAACTATAAAAAAAGGATTTATATAAATTATCGGGGTTTTATTAAACGACAAAATCAATAAATTTGTTGCCGTCCGAAAATAATCTTTCCGCAACTTAAATTGTACTCCTATAAAAACAGTAGTTAATTAAACTATAGATACATTACAAAATTATTCCTTACTCACTAAGGCATTAATAATTTCTGCAATGTATAAACGATGATAATCCCGGGCGGGGTAAATCCTGGTTTCAATTTCGGAAATAATAAAATTCTCTGGTTTTATATCATCATTATAAATTTTTTGACATTCCAAAACCATTTGTGCCTGCTCAAAATAAATATTTCCTCTTTCCGTTTCCAAAGGAACTAGTCCTGTAGCCTTAATCTTATCAATATCTCTTCCCGATTTTGTCCCACAAAGTTCTAAAATATCACGGTATTTTTCTTCAAAAAATGTCAAAGTAAAAAAATCATTTTTTTCAACAAATTCATAAGTATATCTTTGAGGACGAATAAAACAGAAAGTAACCGGTTTGTCCCATAAAATCCCAAAGCCTCCCCAACTGGCAGTCATTGTATTAAATGAACTTTTAGTCCCTGCAGTAATAAGCATCCAATCCGTACCAATTAATTTAAAGGTGTTGTCTTTAATCAGTTTAACATCAATGTTTTTAAAAGCTTTTTCCATATCTAAATTTTTTTCTATATGAAATCCTAACCTGGATAAACACCGTAGGATAATTATTCCAACGGGGTAAAACGGAAATTATGCCGTCACGTAGTGATGGGAAAGGCATGCCTATGGCACAAAAAATAAGCACCAAATATTTTGTGATTTTCTGCTCCCGAAAATTCAGGGAATTTATTATATGTATTTATTTTCTAATAAGGCTTGATATTTTGTTGTATATAAATAATTTGTAACTATTCAGTTTACAAGAGTTAAATTTGTATCACAGTAAATTTTTCAGGTTAATTATTAAGTCCCGAAAAACTACCAATCTTTGATTGGTTTAGTTTTTCTTCTAAAAGAATGCCTTTGGCAGAGGATGCTCGAAAATTTTCGTCCCTTGGGGACTAATTTTCGGCATTATACGTTATTTTTTATATGTTAAACGTTATAAGATGTCTATGCCTGAATAGCATTAACTTTTTTGTTAATAGATTTCTTTATGTTATAATAATTTTTTTCATAAACTCATGTGGTGTTTGTTTTCCTAATGCTTTTTGAGGTTTTTCATTATTATACATCCATACAGCCTTGTTTAACAACTTCTTAAGTGATTTCAAGTCTTTTGGATCATATGGGTAAAGA
>Ga0114920_10001431_pt1 | contig 10959 bp, 11 predicted proteins | sample ChitaG_FD_88683 | JGI IMG/M metagenome (GOLD analysis project Ga0114920, IMG submission 88683) | Deep subsurface microbial communities from South Pacific Ocean to uncover new lineages of life (NeLLi) - Chile_00310 metaG | ecosystem: Environmental > Aquatic > Marine > Oceanic > Sediment ...
AAGATTTGTACATTTTATTCTCCATTGAGAATATTTCTACCCATTAGCCTTATGATGTTTTGCTTGGGTTTAGGTTATTATCTCTATACATTCTTTGTATGGCACCGTTTTACAAATATGAGTGCCCTTTTGTTTACGACCTCTGTGTTGATATTTATGATGGGCCTTATCTCGGAGCAAATTTGTCAGATGAGATTTGAAAGAAGCGAGGGGGACAAATTTTATTAGGTCTTGTGCCGGTTGAAACGGTGTCCGGGTTTGCATGGGCAACTCCAGGCTTCTCTTGCGAGTAACCTGGAATTCTGGCGGCGGTCATAAGGCTTTATTCCAGGCCATATTTCAGAGTCAAAATCATTTAAGTGGCGGCAAAGAGAAGTCGCGCTGCTCAAAGAGGCTATTGAAGACTATATTATCTAAGTACCGGAGAATTACTAATGGGGCATATTCTATTTGTACAAACACAGGCATTTGCATACCCTGGTTTATACTATATATGTGGTGCGCTTAAGGACTCAGGCTATCAATACAATGTTATGGTGTCTGCAGACCACCTCTCTATACTTGAATATATCAAAATCCACCGTCCAACTGTTGTGGGATTCCCTTGCATGACAGGAATGCATAAAACAGTGTTACAGATCGCTCTCGAAATCAAGAAAGCTTTTCCGCAATGCAAGACACTTATTGGTGGGATCCATCCTACTCTGTATCCTGAAATCATTAATGAACAACAGGTTGACTTCATCTGCAGGGGGGAGGGGGAATACCCAACTGTGGAGTTGTTGAAAGCTTTAGATGAAGGAGTAGTAGATTTTTCTATAAAAAATATATCCTACAAGAAGAATGGTGCAGTCCGGCATAATCCTATGCGTCAATTGATCCAACCACTCGACTCGTTGCCCTTACCGGATTATTCCATTTATCGCAATACTTCGGTTATTGCTTCTGACACTTTCCCAATGGTTTATATGACACGTGGTTGTCCATTTTCATGCACTTACTGTCATAATAGTAATCAACGAAAGATTTACAGAGGTCTTGGCAAATACGTGCGGAATTTTAGTGTGGACCGAATTTTGGACGAGGTAAGTGCAGCCTTAACGAACTATAGTAATACAACAGCGGTCATGCTTGGTTCAGATACACTCGGAAATGACATGGAATTTATTACAAATCTCTTTAATGGATTTAATCGCAGATTTGATGTTCCCTATACATGCCTCATCCATCCCGAATTTGTTACTGAGAATCTAGTAAAACTCTTACGAGATACAAACTGCCACATGATTGCCTTTGGCGTTGAATCAGGTTCAGAACGAATACGGAAGGACTTGCTGAATCGTAAATATTCTAATAAGCAGATCATAAAAATCTCAAAATTATTAAATCAATATGGGGTTAAATTCAGAACTTATAATATTGTTGGGTTCCCCTCCGAAACGCGTGAGGAGATGCTGGCTACTTTGAAACTGAACCAGGCAATAAAACCTAATTTTCCCTGGGCATCAATTTTCACGCCCTATCCTGAAACAAAATTGAGTGACTTTGCAAAAGAATACGGCTATCTCGAAAAAAACTTCACATATGATAATGTTCCGGTCTCTTTTTTTAATGATACCTTACTTCGCAAGGTGGATCGTGACTTCATTCTCAATTTACACGCCTTTTTTCAACTTTATGTATTAGTCCCATGGTTATATCCAGCGACTAAAGTCCTCTTGAGTTTACCTCATAACCAAATATTCAGAGTGATATTCAAGCTGATCTACTCCTATGTATGTATAAAATCAGAAAACCGGAAAGTATTCTCTTTCCTGAAACTGGCAATGGCAAACCGAAAATTATTCCGCTGACTTGAAAAGAAGATAATGGATGTGTGGTTGACGCCGGCATCTATCATTGTTAGTAACGATTCATTGATCGGCCGCATCGATGGTGCCTTTTTTCCTTACGGGTTTACCTGTTAACTCGGCGATGCCCAGAACAGCAATGAAATAAACCAGCGGTCTCAGGGGAATGGAGTATCGTGGTGCAGGCACCAGTATGGTGTGTATAGCAAGGAAATAGATAAGCAGTATCAGGATTGAGCTCATCATAATAAATTGAGTTTTTGAATAATTTGCTCGCCTTATAATGAAAAGTACTGCTCCAAAGTGCATCAGGATAATGATTAACGGGTGCAGAAACTGCATGAGTTTTTTTGTGAGATTCATGAGTCTATTCCGGTCGTACCACGTGTACAGGTTTGGGTAGACATTGATGTCTCCACCTCCGTGGACCATGGTCCAACCCCAGAACATCGCCGGTTTTCCCAATAAGTACCAGGATGAATAATCGATAGGGTTTTCCCTGAGGCGCTTGCCGATCTCTCCGAAGATACTACCGTATCCTCCATTGACTACATTGTCATAATTAGGATCATCGTAGTAAGGACTTCCTCTGCCATACTTTCTTTGGTTTTCGGAATCGTAGACAAGGCCTATATAACTTCCAACGTATAATGTAGCCTTTAACAATGATGGGGATTCCGTGCCCTTAAATGCGAAGTGTATCCAGATTTTCCACGGTGCGAATAAAATAAAGGATGTGGTCAGCAGGATAATGGAGTACTTGATGGCATTTTTTCGTTTATGTCTGAAAAAAAAGAAGATCATTGCAGCCAAAGCAATTGGGAACAGCTGTAGAACAGACTTGACGCACATCGCAAGTCCGAAGGCAAAGCCTGCGCCTGCTAGAAGCCACGATTTGTTTTCCTTCTTTATGGAAAAAAGACTGAGGATAAGCGCCACCTGTAACAGAAAAGTGAAGAGTGTCTCCGTCAATACATAATTCGTCATGCTGATAAGGTGAGGTGATAACATCGTCAGTACGGAAACCGCTCCGCTCCATACCGGAGGCAGAAAAAAACGGGCCAGGAAGTATGATATTATAACCGTAATTGCGCCAAGGATACTTTGGATCCATGCAGTTGTGTAAAAAAACTGTTCAAGGGTGTGGGGCTTGGTGGCTTTAATAATACCAGCAAGGAAGATAGGGTAGCCCGGATCTCGAGAACTAGGCTCGGACTTGGCCCCGACGCCTGTATCCGTAAAATAGGCACCGCGTTCGGCAACAAGATTGTAGGCTATTATTGTATACTGCGCGGCATCCGCCCTGATTGGTTTGATCATTGTTGTGCCCTTGATGTACCACCATCTTAATTGGAAAGAGACTATAAACAGAATTGTTATGAAAAGCAGTGTTCTCCAGCGAACCTTATTGAAATGTTTCAGCGTGATGGATGATGGTGTCAAGAAATTGTTTACTGGGGAAACCGGGGAGTTAGGCTCAGAAATGTTGGTGGGCGCCTCTATTGATTGTGATGGAGAATCAGACATTTCATTCAGCATTATGAGATAGATTCAACGTGGGCACTATGCCACTCCAGCTTATGCCCATCCTTAATTAAACGCTTCGGAAATTGCCCAGATATCTGAAATTAAGGGTGTTATTGGTGAGCCGATGCGTTCGCCATGCACGTGGAATAATGGAATATTTTTATTCCGTTTCATAAAGATCTCTTCTTTCAACTAACATGATAGGGGAGTTCATGGTTTTGGCTTTATTATAACCGTCAATAACTTCTGCCGAATTTGTTAAATCCAGAACCGGGAAAGTCAACAATTCTCTAAAAGCCTTGGTGAAATCCTGAGTATGCTGGGCGCCTGGATCAAGGGGTTCTCTTGCCCCAACGGTAGCTCTTATTATTACCGGAGTTTTGAATTGTCCTTTTGACATTGATTCGATTTTGTCAAGATGATTTACGATGCTGTCAAGCGCATTCAAAATGAAATCATGTCTTTCGTAGAACAGTACCGGCCTGTATCCTGCTAAAGACATACCGATGGCCAGGCCGGACATTAAGTTTTCTGCAACCGGTGTTTCGTGGCACATTTCCCTGGGAATGTCTGTCAACGTTCCATAGGCTCTCGATCCGTACAGGATATTATATCCCAGAAAGATTGTTCTTTTGTCCTGGGCAAGATCTTTCATTGACTGTTTTATCGCGTCTTTATATTTCATTTGTCAAAAGGATGACTTTTCGACTTTCTTTCCGGAAAACTCTATTATATTGCCGGTTCCTGTTCCCACATGCGGATATGTCGATGTATAACAATATCTTCTTACACATTCGGGCCATTGCATAATAGACTCCCCATGCCTATCTATTTTCGGTGTTTCAACCGATCTGTCATTATCCTCGATAATAAAAACACAGGGAAGATTATGACCGTCAACATATCTCACTGCTTCATAAAAATGTCCTTCGTCTTCGGCGCCGTCCCCGACGAAACACCAGACCTTTTTGCTGCTTCCTTGCTTTTTTAGTGCAAGCGCCACACCTGCGGCAATGGCCGGGACCCCAGCTACTACCGATGATGTCAAAAAATTAATTTCATTGTCAAACACATGCATGCTGTCCCCTTCTAGAATCATCCTTTCCAGCCTTTCCGGAGGACCGCCTGCCAATAAATAATGGTAATGGCTTCTGTGCGTAGAGAAAATATAATCACCGTGATTTATTTCATGAAATATTTTGATGAGTTGTTTCTCATTCCCGCCTGAAAGGTGGATGGGATAGGGGATTTGGGCATCTTCAAACAAATCAACTATCCTTTTCTCGAAGTCAACGAGTTCTTTGATTATATTCTTTTCTTCCTGCATTTTTAAAATTTATTCTATTAAAGGTTGAGTTCCTGTTGATAAAGTGTCATGTTTTTTCAGCCAAAAGCATGATCAGGCTCAGACGAAATCATCTCTCGGTTCAGGGTATTTAATGCGGTTAAGATATCTGTTAATCGGGTCAAGTCTGCAGACCTGGCGGCAGTCTTTGATGTCTCTTTTGTTTAAGGATTCAAGCACTTCCTTTCTTCGGTCGCCTTGCCATATCTCTGAAAAACTTTGACGGTTAAGGTCTCCGTAAATGAAATCAGGATTATTATAAAACATATTGCAGGGTATAATATGTCCTTTTGCATTGATTAATGCAAAAAAAGGCAGGCCATGACAACAATAATAATCCGCACCGCTTAATAACCTTCTAATTGTATTTCTTCTGAAAAATACTTTGAATGACTCTGATTCAAAAGATTTGAGTTCTGGTTCCAGATTTATATAATCTTCATAATTAACAGCGAGTTTATTGTTGCTTAAAGGATGTTGGGAATATGGTTTTATTTGGAGATTGTCGGCCCCGACATTTTTCACTAATTCTGCCAACCTTGCTATACTTTCAATACTCTCAGGGATTATTAATGACTGAACGCCTATATCGATAATAAGCCCCTTCTTTTCTTTTATTTCAGAGGCATACTGGATATTGGCAATAACGCGATCAAAATCTTCAGGGATTGTGTTATGCACCTTTGCATATTTCTCAGGAGTACCGGCATTAATGCTAAACCTAACCCATGACAAATAGGGGAGGCATGCTTCCGTTTTTTTTCTCCCAAACGGGACCCCGTTTGTTGTTAAGGCAACTTTTATGCCGTTTTCTTTTGCATATTTAATGAAAACAGGAGCGTCCCTGTGTAACAGAGATTCTCCCTCTCCTGCAAACATCACTGATTTGACACCGTGTTGGGCCATATCTTTCAGTGTATTCAGCATCACATTTCTATCAATGTCTGCTGAGTTATGCCCAAGCCAGTCTAGTGCACAAAAGATACATTTATGGTTGCATCTATTAGTTAAACCTATCTCCACATAGAGCGGGAAACAATCGCCTTGTTCAGACCATTGGGCTACCCGCTCCGGATGATATATTAATTTGTGGTCGTCTATTCTATTTATTGACATTGTCTTGTTCTATTATTTCCACAGAACAGTGTCCCATTTGGAGAAAGCGGTTTGTTTTAATCTTTACATCACAGGGATTGCAGTTGCCATAATTCTTGCATGGCCTGAAAATGTATTCGATCTTAAGATCAGGATCACTTATGTTGGCCACCGCACTATCTACATCTAAGAGATATAAATCCCTGTGGCACCTGTAAATGTTGCCTTCCGGTCCAATAAGCAACTCTCGTGTTCGACACGTGGCTTTTTTGGGTATACCATCCAGGGCGTCCGGATAATTATAGAAGCCAAACATCTTATCATTGTATTCTCCTAAGAAGTCTTTGATAAAAAAGAAAATCCTATTCTTACAGGCCATATCTGCCATTTCCATGTTTTGTTGTATATTCAATGGATGATTCAGTGCAAATATCCCTACATTAAAATCTTTGTCCTGAAGTTTAAGAAGCTTTTTTATCAAGGCAGAAGAGTCCATAGTTTCAGCATGATAACTCACCCTGATCGATTTATATGCGGGAAGCTTGCAATTGTTGAATCTTTCAGGGCTTAATTTGCTGATAAATTTGTCAACATCAAATTGAAGGTTTGTGAGGAGGTCAATATGAATATCAGGCCGTAACCCATCCATCAGAGTATAAAAGTCCTTATTAAAGGTTGGTTCTCCCCCTCCAAATGTAAGCGGTACATTACCGAAATCAATTCTGTTTAATCCATCCACCCATTGTTGCACTGGAAGCTCAGCTCTTTCTCTGGCTGCTTTCCCTGATTGGTTGTTAATGCAGTAAGAACACTCAAGGGGACATCTTAGAGTAAGATATGTTTCGATGTAGTTACATCTTTCCGGGAGTTTTACAGTTTTCATTTTATTCACCCTTATTTATATTCAAGTTACGTTATATTTTTATCGGTTTTTAATATTAACATCGTAGAAAAGAAGGCTGATTGTTTTTATTACTCCAAAAATGTTTCTTATATTAAATAATGCAGTTTTGTTTGTTATTGGTTTTATCTTCATTCCTGTCTCTAAATAGCTATGTCCTGACTTAATAAGTTTTATAAGAATTTCAGCATTATAGGCAAAATCCTGCGAATTTATTGTTAAATTCTTAAGTACTTTTGTTCTGTAAACAGCATTACCGTTGTAATATCTTAATTTTAAGTTAAAAAGCGTATTTAATAATATTACAAAGGCCTTAGAGATTATTCTTCTATGCGGTGCTCTAACTTCAGTATTCATAGTATAAGGAATAATAATGTCAGTTTCACTTAACAATGCAAGTGATTCTGAAAGCGAATCTCCAGAAATTTCATTGTCCCCTGGGAACAAGACAAAATAGTCCATTGATGCCTGTCTTACACCTTCCATGTAATTGGCACCTAAACCCAGCCACTTTTTCCTATGTATCACTCTGATATTCTTATTTTCAGAAGCAAGTCTATCGGCGATTTCACCGGTTTTGTCGGAACTAAATGCATCAAGTATTATAATTTCATAATCAGCTGATCTAGTTTTTACTACATTCAGTGCACTTTCCACCGCGCCTTCGATATTTTTTTCCTCATTAAACGCAGGGATAAAGATAGTAACAGTTTTCTTGTGCTGTGCTAGATTCATTTATGAATTGTTGATACTATCGGCCTGACCAAGTCAATCGAAAATGGAAAAGAAAAAAATCTTTCAGAAGTCTCAACTCCCTGAGGATTATCCTCATACTAAAATCACCAGAAAATTATGGTTTCTAGTCTGTTTACTGTAATTTATATGCAATAATTATGCCGCATTCTTCAATAAATTTAAAGCATTATTTGTTTTTCAGGGCCGACTAGTTAGATTCAGGCATATGCAAGCCTCGATTTTACGGAAATGACTTTAAAACCGGTAGTCAAAATTCAAAGACCCCTCTTTTGAACATATTGCGCAGGTATTCGGATCTTGCGGGGGGTAATTTCAAATCTTAATCTGAGGCCTCCTAAAAATGGGAAGCCCTGTTTTGATTCTTCATCTATTTACTCATTTACTTCCAGCTTAATTTAAAGTATAAGCTGTTGGGAGGTTCTTTCTCCAGTTTCAAGGAAAGGAGCCCATGCCCCGCACATCTGCTGTCTATCGACCTCGCAAACCTCATGAACAGACGTATTATCGGTTTGTTGAAGAACATTATTGAAACCCTGGGACAGATCTATGATGAACCCTTTGCTAGGCAGTATGGCTTCCTCAGGCCCTATGTGCAACAAGTGATTTATCGTTACCTTGATTGTGGCATCCTGGATAATGGCTTTGCCAGGGCCAGGTGTGGAGAGTGCGGCCGGAGAATGCCTATAATTGCTTTCATAGAAGATACCGTAAATTAATACATAGTGCCGTGGAGGAAAATAACTACCAATATCAATATGGTTTTGCAGACCAGCATGCGGATGTAATGTATGATCTGGAAACCAGGACCCAAAAGGCCCAAAAAGTACTGGCCGTTCTGCTGGATTATTATTCCGGCGAAACCAAAAATCTCAAAGTTCTAGATATTGGTTGTTCCACCGGAATAATTTCTTACATTTTAAGTGAAAAATTTGGGGAAGTCAACGGTATTGATATAGATAAAAATGCGGTTAAATTTGCTACAGAAAAATATAAAAGAAGTAATCTGTTGTTTGCCGAGCAGGATGGAATGCATTTAAAGTATCCGGCCGGTTCCTTTGACATTGTAGTCTGTTCACATATATACGAACATATTCCGGATATGGAAAAACTTATGGCTGAAGCATATAAGGTTCTAAAACCAGGCGGAATTTGTTTTTTTGCCGCCGTGAACCGCCTTAAAATAATGGAGGACGACCATCGTTTGCCTTTTCTTTCTATCTTACCAAGATCAATTGGAAAATGGTATCTTAGATTTTTTAGAAAAGAGAAAGATTACTATAAAAGAACCAGGACCTATTGGGGGCTTCGTTCTTTGGTGGCGGCTTTTGAAAGGATTGATTACACTATTAAAATATTACAGGAGCCGGAGAAATTCCAAGCAACCGATATGGTTAAGGCTGGAACTATTAAACAAAAACTGGCACTTCTATTTGTAAGATTCGCTTATGGGTTTTTTCCTACTTACATCTGGCTTTTAAAAAAACCCCCAGAAGAAAAATGTTAGATACTATTAAAAAAAACCGGGTCAAAGTCAGTCTAGAATTATATGAGGCCGGTAAAAGTGGCTTTTTATCCCCGGCTGTTTGCCTGGGAGACCGGGAAATAGCCGGAGCAATAGAAAATCATGCGAGCGGGAAGTTATTAGATATCGGCTGTGGAGAAATGCCTTACAGAAACTTAATCCTGCCGAAGGTTGAAGTCTATGATACACTTGATATTGAAAAACGGCACCCGGGAGTGAAATATCTGGGGGACGTGCAGAACATGACTGAAATACGATCCGGTACTTATGATACTGCAACCTGCTTTGCTGTGCTGGAACATGTTCCAGACCCTTTGATTTCCTTTAAAGAGTTGGCCAGGGTTTTAAAGCCCCAGGGCAAATTAATTCTAACCGTTCCGCATCTCAGCCGTCTGCATGAAGAACCACACGATTATTTCCGGTTCACCAAATACGGAATTAAAGCGGCTCTGGAGGCGGAAGGGTTTGAGATTCTTGAGCTAAAGCCGGTGGGAGGGCTCTTTTGTTTCCTAGGCCACCAAGTTTCTATCGCATTTCTTGGTCTGTTATGGCATGTCCCTCTAATAAAAAATATAGCTCTATGGATCAACAAACTGGCGATTGTAGAGTCAGCTATTTTCTTGGATAAGGTAGTGGACAAAAAGAAATTATTTGCTATGGACTACCTTTGTGTTGCGCAAAAAGAATAGTGTCAGCCCTTTCAAAGCCCGGTGTCACTCTGCCGGGATTCCCATAATTTACCCCCTGCATCATGTCCCAGTATTCCTAAGGATATAAACCCAATTAAAACACTTAACCCGGTAGTAAAAAACCGGTCAATCAAACTTAAGGTTATGGCAACATCCTGGGGTACGCCAACCTGCATAAAAAGAAAAGTCTGCGATGCTTCCCTAACTCCTATTCCAGCCGGGATCAAGGAAAGTGTAGACGCCGAATAGGCCAGCCATTCAATTAACAAGAGGGTCATTACATTTATATTATAATTCAGACAGGAAAGTTCGATTTTTAGCCTGAGTGCTCCCAGAATACCAGCAATAAAGATAAGTGCGGCGCCAATAAAGAGGACCCTTATGGAAAGCAAATCCATGCAGGATCGCAAATTTTCTTTAACCGAAACAATTGAAGGCTTCTCATTGGGGCCAGCCTGGAAGAATTTGATTTTTGTTCCCACGAGCAGGGCCAATAAAAGGGCAATGCCAAGAATAATCAAGGCAATCGTCCGGTTAGAAAAACCGGGATAAAACCGGTGTATACCAACCAGTGATCCCAAACCGATGACGATATACCCCAATATGGTATCGTAGATGAAAATAGTGAAAGATAGGGAATAATCAATGGAAACAAATTTTTTTAATAAAATCGAACGAACAGGAGCCCCAAGTTTAGTTTGAACTCCCTGGCTCATCACATTGGAAGCCATAATAATATGGTAGAATTTTGTAAAATTGATAGGGATCCTGAGTTGCGAAAAATAAAACTTTACCCTGACCACATCCAGAAAAAAACAAGCAAAAGAAATGACAATGATTCCCAATAAAGGCCATCCAGAGGCTGCAGAAAGAAATTTGATTGTATGATCGCGGAAAAACCAAAGACATGCACCTGCAGCAAGAAGTAATACCGTAGGTAGAATGTACTTGAATAGTGACGGAATACGGGGAACCGATTCAGGCTGTTGCACTTTAGTTATATCCCCATTACCCAGGGTTTAAATAAGTTTTCAATTGTATAATGCCAATTTTAAGCAGTTCAAGAAAGTCACGGGCAGACCTGATGTTTTTAAAGGCGTCCCAGGCGTGCCGCCATATCGGGTATTTGACCATTTTTAAATATCGGGAATTAACGGCATAAATATAGTCCCAGGACAACTTGTCTCTAAAGAAGGGAACATTGCCTTTTAGGGTCTTGGACACAATGCCGGAGTCATAATTAATGTTTTTAGACCAGGAAAAATCTGCCGGGA
>Ga0114920_10001432_pt1 | contig 10958 bp, 10 predicted proteins | sample ChitaG_FD_88683 | JGI IMG/M metagenome (GOLD analysis project Ga0114920, IMG submission 88683) | Deep subsurface microbial communities from South Pacific Ocean to uncover new lineages of life (NeLLi) - Chile_00310 metaG | ecosystem: Environmental > Aquatic > Marine > Oceanic > Sediment ...
CCACCTCTCTTGACGCGCCTAATGTTGAGACCATTCTTCTTGAATCAGGAGATGGAGCCGGGCCCTTTGGTGCCAAGGGAATAGGTGAGCCCTCCTGCTGTTCCGTCGCGCCTGCGGTTGCCAATGCCGTGTGTGATGCCCTGGGAGTCAGGGTTTTCGACCTGCCCCTGACACCGGAAAAGATCGTCAAGGCTCTGAAAATGAGTTAATGCCTCACATCTATGCTATCATTTTGTAGATAACACGCTATGAATTCAAAACAAAGAGTCATGGCTGCTCTTCAAGGCAGTCTGCCGGATCGGGTTCCTGCTTTTATTATGAGCAGACACTATTCTATGAGGTTAGCCAATCTTTCTTTTAAGTCCTGCCTTGAGGATATCAGTGGTGAAAAATACGCGAAGGCTCAGGCTGAGGCATATCGACTGTATGGCTATGACGGAGTGATGGATCTTGAAGGGGTTAATGCGGAGTCTGAGGCCTTTGGTAGTGTGCTAGCCATTTCTGAAGATGTAAGCCCGAGCGTCATAGTTCCACGAATTCAGGATATTGAGGAGATAGAGCATCTCGAAATTCCGGATATTAAAAAGAGTCAGACTATAATCAGACAGGTGAATGTAGTTAAGAACCTCAGAAAATATATAGGCACAGAAGTCCCCATTTATGCCAATGTACAGTGCCCGTTCAGGTCGGCAGCAATGCTGAGGGGTATGGATAATTTTTTGCGGGATCTATACAAGAATCCTAAGAAGGTCCATAAACTATTAGAAAAAACAACACAGATAGCCTTTCTTTATGGAAAGGAACTTGTTGAAAACGGTAGTGATATTTTGATGCCGTCAAATCCCATGGCTTCCAGGAATGTGATTTCTCGAGAGCACTACCGGGAATTTGCCTTCCCTTATGATAAAGAGATGGTTGACTCTTTCCGAAAGGTGGGCATATGCTCCATACTCCATATATGCGGGGATGTCAGTGATCGGCTCGACCTTATTGCAGACACCGGTTATGATGGCGCCAGTCTCGATAGCATGGTTGATCTTGCGTATGCCAAAAAGAAAGTGGGGGCTAGAATTTGTCTGATTGGGAATGTGGATGTTTTTAATCCACTAAGGGAAGGCACCCCTGCAGAGGTGGCGAAAAAAGCAGAGGAGTGTATAAAAAAAGCGGGCACAGATGGGGGATTTATGCTGTCGGCAGGGTGTGAGGTTGTCGCCGATACCCCTGAAGAAAACCTTATTGCCTTGATCGAGACCTCGAAAAGGTCATTTTATATAGATAATCATGAAGGTAAATCAAATGGAAAGGGGGTGGTTATTGGGCCTGCTAAATCTATACCAGCGTAGTCTATTATAAACTCTATGGTACAAGAAAGGAGAAGAACCATGAAGAAAGAGAAGGTGCTATTTATTGCAGTATTAGCCTTTTTGTTCATTGCATCTTTTGCAATTGCACCATCAGATGCAGCGAAGAAACCTTACAAGGTAGGCGTTGTTATTGAGGTAACTGGAGGGCTGTCTTTCCTTGGAGAGCCGGGTAAGAATACAGTGGAGATGATTGCAGAAGAGGTTAACAAATCAGGCGGAATAAACGGGCATCCATTGGAGCTTATCATTTATGATACTGTTGGACAACCTACACGCGCTGTTACCTTAAGCCAAAAACTCATTAAGAGGGACAAGGTCTGCGCCATTATCGGGTCTATGTCAAGTGGTTGCGTTCTGGCCATGATCCCAATTATCCAGGAAGCAAAAATACCGAATATGGCAATGGGGGCTAGCAGAAAGATAGTTGAACCGGTCAAAAAGTGGGTATTTAACACTGTTCAGACCGATACAAACGCAGGTGCTCGTATTTATGGCTACATGAGAAAATCTGGAATTAGTAAAGCAGGTATCATAACCGCCTCGACTGGGTTTGGGGACAGCGGTCGCGAGCAGCTACTTAAGATCTCATCTCAATATGGCATTAAGATTGTGGCAGATGAGAAGTTTGGTGGAAAGGATTCTGATATGACCGCTCAGCTGACACGGATTCAGAGAACAGATGCCGAGGCCTTTATCTGCTGGACTGTCGGCCCGACAGAGGCAATCGTGACTAAGAACTGGAAACAACTTGCCATGAACATTCCTCTCTATCATTGCCATGGTGCAGCATCTAAAAAGTTTCTCCAGATGACAGGAAAAGCTGGAGAGGGCATAATTTTTCCGGCACCGAAATTAATCGTTGCCGATCAGATGCCGGCATCAGATCCTCAGAAGCCTATCCTAATAAAATATCGCGATGCGTATGAAGCAAAGTTTAAGCATGACGTCAGCAAATTTGGTGGCAATGCCCATGATGCTATCCGCATAGTTATCGAAGCATTAGAAGCTGTAGGGCCAGACCCCGCAAAGATAAGAGACTATGTTGAAAATTTAAGGAATTATCTGGGTGTCGTGGGCAAATACAACTATTCTCCGACAAATCATAACGGGCTTACAAAGGATTACTTTGTGATGGTACAGGTGGTAAAAGGGGACTGGAAGTTGCTTGAGTGATGGCACTGGCTGCATAAGTTATTTACCATTACAAGATTAAAACCTGTATTAGGGGATGCATGTTTGAAAAAAACATGCATCCCCGGGCATTTCACCAAACGGACTGGACGGCATCAAGCGCATGGCCGCAATTGGAGCATATTCTGAAACTATTGGAATTCTCAAGACATAACAAAAACTCGACAGGTGGAGTGAAGGATTTTCATGAAACGTTTAGATGAACCGTATTATACAAAATACATAACCGGCCCATTGAAACGTTTTGATGAACGCGACACAGGGTTTAGCAGGGGAGCTGATGAAGGTGATAAATATACTCTTATGCACGTAAATAGTGTGAAAAATATAGAAAAATTAATACCCGGGAAAACCATATTAGACCATGCTATGTGGGTGGCAGCTCGGACGACAGATTATATATTGCGGAAAAATGCATTGGCGCGAAACGGGGCCCCCATATACAATAATGAGTATAGGCTAAAAAATCCAGATCCTGCTGCAATGACAAAAGTCATTAAAGAAATGGCCCGCTGGATTGGAGCGGATTTGGTTGGTGTAGCGAAACTCAACCCCCTGTGGATTTACACCCACTGGGGCACCCATAATGCCATGTACACGAATGCTGCCAAATCTGGTGAATCGATTAAGATACCGTCAGACTATGATAGGGTCATTGTCATGATCCATGAAATGGATTATGAACTTATTCGCCGGACACCTGCTGTAGAGCCTGAAACTGATATCGGGTATTCAAAAGGAGCTTGGTCCGCGAGTTCTCTCGCAACCTTCATACGAGAGCTTGGCTACAGGGCAATTCCGTGTGTGAATGAGTTAGGGCGCAGTATCCCGATGGCAATAGACGCCGGTTTAGGGGAGTTAGGCCGCAATGGGCTTCTAATTACCCGTGAATTTGGACCGAGAATCCGAATAAGCAAGGTATTTACAGACCTACCTCTCGTGCCCGATTCTCCGATGGATATAGGCATTCAGAAATTTTGCGAAAAATGCGGGCAATGTGCAAAGTATTGCCCCAGTAGAGCCATTATGTCTGGTCCCAGAACAGATAAGGCGTTGGATAGGTCCAACTCAGAGGGTATCTTGAAATGGCCAATTCATGCTATGAACTGCTTTGACTGGTGGGTTAAGAATGGAACACACTGTTCGGTTTGCATCAGGGTTTGCCCCTGGAATAAACCAAACAACCTTTTACACAAATCTGTCAGGGTGCTGGCAGAACATGATTTGTTTACGCGGCTTTTAGTATTTTTTGATGAATTACTGGGCTATGAGAAACAAGGTAAAGAAAAAGGGTACAGCTCATTTCAAGATCCATCAGTAATAAAAATACAAAATAGTTAAGCTAAAAGTCATTTGTGATAATGTTACAAGATAATTATAGAAAGAGGGTATAACGTGACATTGTCGGCTCAAATATTTCAATTGCTGTTAACAGGGATTACTATTGGCAGCATATATGCAATGGTGGCTATTGGTTTTAACATAATATACAATTCCACAGATGCTATGAATTTTGCCCAGGGCGAGTTTGTAGTGGTTGGCGGCTTGTCGATGATTATGTTTCATGAAACCTTGGGCCTCAATCTTTTCATTTCGTTTTTCATCTCTGTTGCTCTTGTTACCCTAGTAGGAATTATTTTTGAGAGGCTTACAATAAGTCCTTTGAAAAATCCCCCTCTTGTAACAGTAATTCTTATCACAATTGCGGTTTCGATTATTTTGAAGGGTCTCGCTATGCTAACGTGGGGAAAGGATTCTTACCCTCTTGAAGCCTTCTCAGGCGCGGAACCCATTCAAATATGGGGTGCAGCCATACTCCCTCAAGCACTATGGGTAATAGGGATTACATTGTTAGTGGTCCTCTTGCTGGCTTATATGTTTAGATTCACTATGGTAGGCAAGGCCTTAAGGGCCTGTGCGATCAACCGTGATGCAACAAAGCTGATGGGAATTAATGCCAAGGCGATGATCACCTTAAGCTTTGCAATAAGCGGGGCTATTGGTGCTGTAGCCGGAATTATTATCACCCCCATAACACTTATGGAATATGACAGGGGTGCCGCGCTTGGTATTAAAGGTTTCTCTACTGCAATTGTGGGGGGAGTAGGTAATTCTTCTGGGGCTGTGGTGGCAGGCCTCATGATAGGGATACTCGAATCTTTTTTTGCCGGCTTTATCTCTTCAGGTTATAAAGACGCCTTCGCTTTTTTAATAATGCTCTTAGTTCTTTTTGTAAGACCTGGTGGACTACTGGGAAGGTATGAAGTGGAATAAATGTCAAAGAAAAATTTCCTAGCATATGTAGTGTTTGCTACCGCTATCTTTTTATTCCCAGTGGTTGAGAGGGATGAATACTTCCTCACCGTTATGATCATTGTAGGTATAAATGTTCTTGTCGCCTCGGGTTTAACCATGTTGATCGGGTTTGCCGGCCAGCTATCTTTATGCCAGGCGGCATTTTACGGGATAGGGGCCTACACAACAGGTGTATTATCTACAAAATTTGGAATCAATCCTTGGATTTCGATTGTTTTTGCTATTTTTTTGGCGTGCTGTCTTGCGTTTATTCTTGGTCTCCCCGCGTTGAAATTAAGGGGCGATTACCTTGCCATGGCGACCCTAGGCTTTGGTGAGATCGTAAACATTGTTTTCAAAGAGTTGGGGACCCTTACAGGTGGTCCCTCGGGGCTAACCGGGATCCCGCGGCTGACTCTGGCGGGTATATCTTTGGATACCGACCTGCGCTATTTTTTGTTTGTATGGTTTTTTGTGCTGGTTGTTATTGCTTTTCTAATGAATCTCACCAGCTTGAGGGTTGGAAGGGGCCTCCTTGCATTAAAGCGCAGTGAAGACGCTGCTGCAGTGATGGGCATCCCAGTAGCGAGGTATAAGATCAAAGTCTTTATACTAGGCTCGGCCCTTGCGGCTTTGGGAGGAGCTTTATATGCTCATTACGTAACCGTTATCAGCCCTGAATCCTTTGATGTATTTTTCTCCCTCGTTGTTGTAACAATGGTTGTGGCAGGTGGGCTGACCTATGTTTGGGGCAGTGTTATAGGGACATTTTTGTTCACCATCTTACCGGAGGTACTTCAAGCGTTTGAAGACTATAGTATCGTCACATATGGCTCTATCTTGCTCTTTATTCTTATGTTTATGCCTCAAGGGATTGCAGGTATCATTGACTCAGGTATGAAGAAAGTGAAAAGAGCCTTTTCTTGAACCTGATTCATTAAATGTGGAGATAGGTTTGCAGGAATCTTTATTGGAAGTGAAGAATTTGAGTAAAAGTTTCGGTGGGGTGAAAGCCGTCTCCGACCTTTCTTTTACGGTCAACAGGGGACAAATAAAGGCGATGATTGGCCCGAACGGGTCCGGGAAAACAACGGTATTTAACCTGATTTCTGGCTTGCAGCACCCTGACAAAGGTGAAAAAAAGCTTAGGGGAAGAGCCTTTGATGGCCTCAAACCTCACGAAGTTGCAGCACTTGGTATTTCTCGAACATTTCAGAACGTATTGATTTTTGATAACCTGACAGTCTGCCAAAATGTGATGGTTGGAAGGCATACACGATCCAAAGGAGATTTTTTGCGTTCCGGGCTGGGTTTTTTATGGGTGAGAAAACAAGAGAAGGCGATTCAAGAGGCGGCATCCAAAACTCTCGAACTTGTCGGACTAGCGAGCAAGGCAGATGAGATGGCGGGAAATCTACCTTACGGCGAGCAAAAGTTACTGGAAGTCGCGAGAGCAATGGCAACTGAACCCGAACTTCTTATGCTTGATGAACCAGCAGCTGGCCTTAATGAGAAAGAAACGGGAGATATGGCCGATATTATCAGATCTCTTCAAAAAACAGGGGTGACTATTCTGCTGGTAGAGCATGATATGAGCATTGTGATGGAAATTTCCGAGGATATCGTGGTCTTGAATTATGGAGTGAAGATTGCAGAGGGAACTCCTGGCAGCATTCAAGAAAACCCGATGGTTATCGAGGCTTACCTGGGAGAGGAGATTGATGTCTGATTTGTTTCTTGGTGTAACGGATGTGGATACCTATTATGGACACATTCACGCATTGAAAAATATATCACTAAAGGTAAAAAGGGGGAGCCTGGTAACCATCATTGGTGCAAATGGCGCTGGTAAGTCAACATTACTTAAAACAATTATGGGTTTGGTGCAGGCCCAATCAGGACAAATCTACTATAACGGAATAAATATTACCAGATTGCCCACCCACGAGATTGTGAAGTGCGGTATTAGTCTCGCCCCTGAAGGAAGGCAATTATTTGGCCCCCTTTCGGTTCTGGACAATTTAAAACTGGGTGCCTATAAGTATTCTCAAAGAAAAAGAAATGATGAATTTGAAGAGAGTCTACACAGAGTCTACAAGCTTTTTCCCGTTTTACAGGAAAGAGCTAAGCAGAACGCAGGCACCTTGAGCGGTGGGCAGCAGCAGATGCTTGCAATAGGCCGTGCACTAATGTCGAAGCCCCAATTGCTTCTTCTTGATGAGCCTTCTTTAGGCCTGGCCCCTATGCATGTAAGAGATATCTTTTATACCCTGGTGGAACTAAAGAATCTAGGTATCACAATTGTCCTAGTCGAGCAGAATGCGCATTTAGCCTTGAAGGTCTCAAGCTACGCCTTTGTCTTAGATACCGGTAAGATCACTATAGAGGGTCCCTCTGCAGAACTTTTGAATAATGAAGAATTAAAGAGTGCCTATCTGGGGAAAAAACAAAGGGTAAAAAAATAAAGGTAACCCTGAATCCCGATTTCATCGGGAAACTCTGAACCTGTGAACGCCTGTAACTATTCTTCTTGAATCAGGAGACCGAGTGGGACCCTTTGGTGCCAAGGGGGTAGGGGAGCCGTCCATGGTTTCCATTGCGCCTGCGGTTGCCAATGCCGTGTGTGATGCCCTGGGAGTCAGGGTTTTCGACCTGCCCCTGACACCGGAAAAGATCGTCAAGGCCCTGAAAAGTATTTGGACCATACTTTCAAAAGTTAAGGAAAAGGAAATAGCCGGTTTTGTTTTTATCGGTCTTGGCATCCATTCCCCTCATTTGCGCATCAATAGCCTTGTCGAATCTTTTGCCTTCTCAACAATAATGTCAGACTCAAAGGGGGAGCAGTTGGTGCAATCGGTAATGAGATTGGCAAAAAGTCGCTCTACTGTCAACCCTGCCCATATGAAAGAGATGCGACGTTTTTTTTGATAAATATTCCCTTCCAGGGGCCTTAGGGCTTGCACTTCACCTTATTTGAAAGCGACAAAATGAAAAAAGGAAAATTATTAGAGATAAAAAGGGGAGAAAAATGAGCTTTGAAGGTAGAGATATCCTTTCCACTGAAGACATGAACAAGGGAGATATTCTGGAAATCATGGATGTTACCGCCAAGATGGAGGATATTTTCCGTACCCAGCATGTATCCGATCTGCTGGCGGATAAGATGGTGGCGGTCATCTTTCTAGAGCCCTCCACCCGAACCCGCCTCTCTTTTGAAACAGCCATTAAGAGATTGGGTGCCAAATCAATCACTGTGGCAGATGCGAAGACCTCATCTGCGGCGAAGGGTGAGACTCTGGCTGATACTGCCAGGACCATAGAGGGCTATGTAGACTGCATTGTCGTTCGACAACCTATGCTCGGGGGAGCCAAAGTGATGGCTGATGCGGTGAGCATTCCAGTGATCAATGGTGGGGATGGTGCTGGGCAGCACCCGACCCAGGCGTTGCTTGACCTCTATACGATTCAGAAGGAGAAGGGCGGATTGGAGGGGCACAAGGTTGCCATGGTGGGCGATCTAAAATATGGAAGGACAGTGCATTCCCTCTCTTATGCCCTGGCCCCTTTTGCTCCTGAAGAATATATCTTTTGTGCGCCCGACGCCCTCCAGATGCCTGATCAGATTGTTGCGAATATGGAAGAAAAAGGGATTACCTGCCGGAAAACGGACAAGATTGAAGACGCCCTTCAGGCACACGTCCTTTATATGACACGTATTCAGAAAGAGCGCTTTGATGACCCCGCTGAATATGAGAGGCTCAAGGGCAGGTACATCTTGACCCGTGATATCCTGGAAAAAGGAAATAGAGAGATCACGATCATGCATCCCCTTCCAAGGGTCGATGAAATTAGCACGGATGTTGACGCCCTTCCTAATGCCGCCTATTTCAGGCAAGCTCATAATGGCGTCTTTTTGAGAATGGCCTTGCTTGCCATGGTCATGGGCAGGGCTTAGAGGTCTTTTGCCACTTTGCTCCAATGGTTTTCCCTGAAATTCAGCTTATTGTAATGGCTTCTAAATGGCCTGATAAATGTCCCGTGTCCCTTTTCTCCGATCACCTTTCCATCATGAAAGACAACCTTGTCTCGGACGATGGTTGTTACAACTCTCCCGGTAATCACCATACCCTCATAGGGCGTCCATCCGGCACTTGTATGCATATTCTCTGCACGCCCCCTCTGTTTTTAGCCCAGGAATATACTCCAAAGTATCATTTTTGCCAAAGCAATAATCAGTTAAACAGTCGTAATCATCATATGTTTTTTGTGTAAGAAGGGACCACAATGTGCTATAGATTCTCCGTGACTTCTCAAGAAAAGACATGAATCATTGCCTTTATTAATACCCTAAAAAATAGCTAACGTTCAAAAGCTGAGGTCCAGTTCTTTTTTTCAGCCACAGGATGAGAATCAATTTATCTAACTGGTAATGCCAATTTCCTCAAGGCGATATCTATTAGCCTCAAGGGAGGTGGCCAAATATTTGGTATTTAACAGGACATAACCAAAGGTGCAAATGTTTTGTGGAGTAAATCCCAAATATTTGGCCACTGCAGAACACGGTGGTATTTTTTGTGAGATATCGCCTTTCAGAAACAGGCATTACCTCCTTAAACCTCAATGCCTCAACTTTTGAACGTTACCAAGAAATAGGGATTATAAAGTAAAATATATAATGGCTGCTAGACTGGAAATAAGATTAAGGCCCGAGTTGATTGATGCAGAGGGGATGAGTGTTAGCCGAAAGGCATCCGCCTACTTTGGGCTCGCTGTGAGTGACACCAGGGTTATTAAAGTCCTCACCATTGATGCTGATCTTAGCAATGATCAGTTGGAAAGGATCAGGACCGAGATATTCACCAATCCTGTTACCGAAGAATCCTCTTTTCTTCCGCTCGCAGATGATTTCGACTGGATAATATGGGTTGGTTTGAGGCCAGGGGTGAGAGACCCTGCAGGCAGCACCGCAGTCGAGGCTATAGAGGATCTCCTCGGCGCAAAGTTCGGGCACGATGAATCGGTTTACACGTCTAAGATATACCAGATAAAGGGAAATCTGCAACAAAAGGATGTTGAAACGATAGCTCGGGAGATATTAGCCAATGATATCATCCAGCAATGGAGAATATTTAAGAAACCTGCCCGCTCAGGCCTGGCTGTGGCAGGCGGGGACGAATGGGATGGTCAAAAGGGAATTGGCATACATATTCCCAAGGTTGCCCTCGATAACCTACCCCAGGTAAGGACATTCCGAATAGAGAGCGATACTGAATTACAGAGGTTGTCAAAAGAAAGGAACCTCGCACTGCAGGACAGAGATATACCAGTTATACGAGACTATTTCCTCAACAAGGGTGTGCTTTCAGAGAGAAAGACGGTTGGCCTGGATCTTCCCACAGATGTTGAGCTCGAGTATATATCGCAGGCACGGAGTGATCATTGCAATCACAATACATTCAGAGGCCTTTTTAAATATCGTGATCTGGCTACCGGTCGTCAAGAAATCGTTGATAACCTCTTTGACAGATGTATTGAAAGTCCTACGCTGCAGATAAAGGAGAAGAAAGACTGGGTTATCTCAGTACTCTGGGATAATGCAGGGGTGGGGAGGTTTGATGAGAATCACTATTACGTTATTACCGGAGAGACACACAATAGCCCCTCAAACATGGAGGCATATGGGGGCGCTATCACAGGAATAGTGGGAATTTACCGGGACCCTCTCGGGACGGGAAAGGGTTCGAAACTGATCCTGGGAACCTATGGTTTCTGTGTCGGTCCCCGGGACTATGCCGGAGAATTAAAACCCCACCTTCATCCCCGGCGGCTTCTGGATGGGGTAATCGAAGGGGTAAAGGATGGTGGAAACAAGAGTGGTATTCCCACCGCATTCGGACAAGTCGTGTTTGACCACTCCTATATGGGAAAATGTCTTGTGTTTGTAACTGCCCTCGGCATAATGCCAGCCACGGTGGACGGCAAGTCTTCGCACCTGAAAGAGACACATCCTGATGATCTCATAGTCATGTGCGGTGGCAGGGTAGGGAAGGATGGTATCCATGGTGTTACTGCTGCCTCTGAGACGTATAGCGAAACAACGCCTGCAGG
>Ga0114920_10001433_pt1 | contig 10956 bp, 12 predicted proteins | sample ChitaG_FD_88683 | JGI IMG/M metagenome (GOLD analysis project Ga0114920, IMG submission 88683) | Deep subsurface microbial communities from South Pacific Ocean to uncover new lineages of life (NeLLi) - Chile_00310 metaG | ecosystem: Environmental > Aquatic > Marine > Oceanic > Sediment ...
AATGTAAATAAAAAAGAACTCGGAAAAAATCTGAATGATGATGATTTCACCAAATTATACGAATCATTGAAAAGAATAAGAAATGAAATGTTATTTAGTTCAGTTAAAGCTCACATAGTCTTTAATGAACAGGAGTATGAAATTGCTGTTTTACCATTCGAAATCGAGATTTTTAAAGATTACAAAAAAGAAGATTTCTCCTCTTTTAATGAAGCAGTCGACAATTTCTATTCTAAAATTGATTATGAATCAATAAAAAACCCAAAAGATAAGCAAATTGAAGATATGATTAAGAGTCAACAAAAAATATTAGTAAATCAACAAGACTATCTGGAAGAACTTAAATTAAAAAAGAAAAAGTATTATGAATTAGGAGATTTTCTCTATGAATCTTTTAATAAATTTGAAAAGCTAATTTCAGTGATATTAGATGCGAGAAAAAAAGGATACTCTTGGGAAGAGATTAACAATAAATTGATCAAAGCTAAGGATGAGAAGTTAGATGGTGCAGAATTTTTTAATAAAACTATCCCCGCAACAAACCAACTCTTAATTAAAATAAAAAATGATGAAGTTTATTTAGATTTAAGAAAATCTCTGGGAGAAAATACGAATATAATTTATTCTAAAGGAAAAAAAGCCGAAAAGAAAATAAAAGGAACTATTTCAGCGATTAAGAAAACCGACGACAAAATAAGCAAATTAAAATTCGAAAGAGAATCTTTAGAAAGGGGAATTGATTTCCTTGTTAAAAAACCAAGGAAAAAATGGTATGAAAAATTTCGATGGTTTAACTCATCAGATGGATTTTTAATTATTGGTGGGAGGGACGCTGCTACTAATGAAATAATTTTCAAGAAATATTTAGATCCCTATGATTTAGCATTCCATACTAACTTCCCTGGTTCACCCCTCGTAGTTATTAAGAATCCCGAAAATAATGAAATTCCATTAACTACTATTGAAGAAACAGCAGAATTTGTCGCAAGTTTCTCACGAGCTTGGAAAGAAAATTGGGGTGTGGTTGATGTTTTTTATATACAACCCGACCAAATTACGAGATCGCCCCCCTCGGGGGAATATCTACAAAAAGGGTCATTTATAATCTCAGGGAAAAAAAATTTTATAAAGAATGTAAAAACAGAACTAACAATTGGTTTTGTTCTTGTTGAATTAAAAATGGGGACAAATAACCAAAATCAGGGTTATTTTCCTAAGATTCTTTGTGGTCCGGGAAGAGCAATTAACAAACAAGCCATTAAGGCTATAACCATAATACCAACCAAATCGAAAAATTTAACAAAAGGAAAATTAGCTAAGGAAATAAAATCTATTTTTATTAGAGATATAGATAAAGAATTGAAGAAGTGGGTAGATTTATTAACTCTTGATGAACTACTTTTATTTCTCCCAAATGGGTTGTCTATGATTAAACAATAAAATCAAACAGATCCCATTCTAATTTTTTTTATGTTGTAAAAGTCATCAAACAATATACCATCAATTCCTTTAGTAATTAAGGAATTTATTTTAGTTATAGGATTTTCATAACCAAGAAAATCCCAAGATAGAGCCATAATCTCGTTTACATGGCATTTTTCAATGAATTTCTGTGATATTAAATTTGACTTTAAACTTATCATATCAATCTTAAATTTTTTTTTAATCTCCTCTTCCGTTTTTAAAAATTCTAATAGAGATAAACCTAAACCATTTGTAATATTAAAACAGATTCTAATGTGTGGAACCTTATTTTTAATCCTTAATAAATCATGTAAACGTTTTCCACTAATAACTATATTTCCTATTAAATTATTTGCCTTTATAACTTCTGCAACATCATCCACCAAATCTTCTTCTTTTAATTCAATCATAAAATTAATTTGTCCGTTAAATTCATCTAACACTTCGGTTAATAAAGGGATAGAATTTTTATGCATTACCGTTTTAACAGCTCTAATTTCTTCATAAGTAAAATCTTTTAAGAGACCTGTCCCATCAGTAGTTCTATCTAAATAAGAATCATGCAAAACTACCAATTTCTTATCTTTGGTTTTTCGAATATCAAACTCAATGTAGTTTGCCCCATATTCTTTAGCCTTCTTAAAAGCCAAAATAGTATTCTCATCAAAATCTCTTCTAGTTCCTCTATGCCCAATGAAAAGAAAGTTAGAAGTCATTTTTGCAATTGATTATATTTCTTGGACTAGATATAAATAAACAAGAATTAACAGAAGTCCAACTAGAGTAAAGATGAAAACGACATAGTTCAATAGAGTCTGTCCTAAAGAAAGAATGAAAAGTAAAAGGAGTTCTTTCCAACCTAATGGTTTCCCTGTCATTTCTTTATAATTTCCAATACTTATCATCATAAAAAGGAAAAATAGGAGGATTGCAATACCTTTTATTAAAATATTTACAATATCAAAAATGAGATTTATGTCTACAAAAATAGAAATTATTCCCGTATTAAACAAAAGTGAAACTACAAAAAAGATTAAACTGAGAAGAGTAGAAATCGTTACTGTTCTATAGGCAAAAGTGTCCTCAGATTTTCTTTTAGTCTTTGATTTTTGGTCTTTAATTTGAGCTTTTGGGATTTTTGACATATTAGCTTCTTAATCTTTCCATTTTTTCTTTTAATTTGAATATTTTGTAAATATAATACCCCGAGAGAATTCCAACGATACTAAAAACAATTATTGTTAAAACTAGAAGGATTACCTCAATAAATAACTGTTCTTCTTCTAAGGGCTTAAAAATTTCAATCAATACTATCTCACTTTTTATGATCCCATCTGGATATGAGGGAGTTTTTCCATAAGTAATGTTTAACGCATAAACATTTTCATATTCCAGTATAACATCTTCCTCATACCCATCAACTAAAAGTTGTTTAATCGGGATTGAAAACTCGTAAACGGAAACTTTTCCATTTAATTTCCCTGCGCCCTCGCCATGATAATTTGTGTCGTTTAAAAACATAGTATTATTAATGAAATAATCAAGATACGCGAATTCATTAGTTAGTATATTAGAAAATTGAACAATTTTCGCATCGATAAAATCTTCTTGATTTTCAGAAGAACTATTGGAGATCAAGAGCCCAATAAACTCGGTTGAATTATGTGCACTTAATTCTAAATCAACTTGAATAGATATAAAAAGATTCGAAGCATCTTGCATAACCCATAAATCAATAGGTAAATCTGTTAGATTAATTGAGTTTTTGCTAGCCGTTTTCCATTCATCTATAGAATCATCGATCTCCCCATCAATAATCGGTGCTGCACCAAATTTGGCATCAATTTCCTCAGTTAAACCATAACTTTTGATTATGAATAAAGATGAAATTAACAAAAGATTAATTAAAATAATCCCGCTTAATATAGAATAACCAATTTTTTTCAAAGGAAATAATTATTACTTGTGTAATTTTGTGAATATTAAAATTGATAATTAAAATTTAATTTAATATTTTTCCTTACTTTTTTCAATAAAAAGCAATTTTTAACTTGACTAAAATGGAAAAAATGAAATTAAATTTCTTCGGATCTATTTTAGATGTCTAGGTAAGAAAACAATGCAGTCAAACTTATTCAGATATGTAATTATATAATTAACTAAACGCTTAACTTCCCGTTTTCCATCAGAAATGTTCTTGTTATTATATTCAGCAAAGGTTTTTGGTCCTATTGCGACAAGGACACCACTTAAATCTTTTTCCCTTTTAATAAAAAGCCAAAATGGCATCTTTTTTTCATTATCTTTTATAACTAAAAGCATCCAAGGATTTAGTGTCCAATCGGCTTCATCCGGCCCTAAAACTTTGTCTATTGCGTTATTCGTGAGATATTTTTTTGTCATTTTTATTGATTTAATTAGCATATTAAAAAAGCTTCTTTTTATCTTTAAATACCCCCCAAAATAAGGTTTCGCATCAGAGAGTTCAAGTTCTTTATTCGTTCCATCTGAAAACTTTAAATAAACCTTCCAAAGACTCATGATTTAGCTATTTTTCTTTTATTTAATCCAATTTCTTCTATTTTTACTTTTTCAAATATATTTTTTATTCTTTCTAATGATGTTTTTAAATCCTTACTTTCTTTTTCTGAAAATCTTAGATTTAAGTAACATTCATAAAGTAATTGTTTTTCTAATTTTAAAAATCCTGATGTATGAATAACTTGAAATTTTTGTAGTATTTTAGAGATCTCTTTTAAAATCTTTTTTGATAACTTTAAACTACACAGACTTACTTTAATAATTTTATTTTTATTTATAGGGTAAATTGCTAGCTTAATCGAATTTTCAATGAAAGATTGAACAACTAGGAGATATTCACAATCATCTAAACTTTTAAATGATACTATTGGAATTTTTAAGTTTGCATAAGTAAATTCATTTATCTGTTGAATATAAGCATTTGTTATGTTTGAATTTTCCATTTTATACTAAACTGATATTTTTGATATGTTATTATTTTAATCGTTTTTTATAAGAGACTGTTTTCTTTTAAGGATTTAATTGTTCCAGAAGTCTTTACTGGAGATAAAATTACTCTCTTTCCATTGATTTCTTGTATGAGCGTTAAAGCGGTAATAATAATTTCTTTTGTTTCATGAGAACATCTAATAATTCCAAAATTTTCTTTTAGATTGAGTTCTACTAACCATAATCCAATTTTATTTGCACCTTTCATCCCAAAATATCGCCATATAGATTGCCATAAAGATTTCAAAAGACTATTTTGATCAAGAAACAAATCTCTTTCTTTAATAATTTTAAAATTAATATATCTCGATCTTTCATTTTTAACGATTTTAGATCACCCTTTATACTAGTTTTACTCCAGGTTCAATTATTTCATCATTTTGATTCTTAGATTTTTCAACCAAGATTTTAGGATTTGATATATAAGCTTCTTTTGCTAAATTCATTGAAATTCCTAAGAGGGAATTACATATGCTTAATAATGCTCTAGGATGTCTAAAATCAAATGAATCAGTAAAATTTCCACTTATTATACAATTTGCTTTTAATTTAAATGCTAATTGCGTGAATTTGAATAAATTTCTAAAATTTTTAGATTGCTCTGCTTTATTTTTAACCATAATTGGTGCCAATGAAAATTCAATAAAAGAATTGTTTTGTTTTGTTAGGGAAATAACTCCTGGTGTGATTGTTTTAATAATTTCTGGATCAGAAAAGGAAATAATGTCAACCCTTGAATCTTTCGCCGATTGTAATTGAACATTCTTATTCAAAGATTCTACGGACAAAATATCAGTAAAATTGCTATACTTCTTAATTTTAGCCTTAAACTCATCAACTTTATTTATTCTTAGATTGATTCGAAAAAAGATATTTACTTTTGATTCATTTTGCACTCTTTTTCTAAAATCTATTGGAATTTTTTCTATCCCATTCTTTGGCTCTAGGATAATATTTTTTATGCCTAAGTTCTCACAAATATCTAATTTTTTTTTAATTTCAATAAAGTTATTGAAATTTACAGGAATTCTTGATTCAATGTATGCCAAAAAGGTAATAACCTCTCCAAGAAGCTTTGTATTATTTAATTATTAATTGGTTTTTAAAAATAAAAATTTTTTATGATACTAAATATTCAAAATGTTAATTCCTTAAAAATAAGGGTTTTTATCATTAAAAAAGAGATTTCTGAAAACGAAGTTGAAAAGAATAGATCTTATAATTCCTTGTTAAAAAAAAAACATTGAAAAACGGTATCACTGTTAAATAGTTATTTTATGATATAAAGTATATGCCAGAATTTAAATTACCTAAATTTGATCAAATTGGGATAGTAGTAAGAGATATTGAGGAAGCAGTTGAGTTACTTAATTCTATCCTTGACTTCAAGGTAAAAGTGAACATTATCAAACAAATTTCAAACGTAGTATACAAAGGAATGGAATCCTCATTTAAAATGAAGAAAGTTATGCAAAAATTTGATGGAAAACAGTTTGAGATTGTTGAAGTATTGGAATCTGAGGGAGATCATTTATATTTAGATTATCTTAAAGAAGGAAAACAGGGACTTCACCACTTAGGTATGTATACAAAGGATGTAGGGCCATTATTGGACTATTATAAACAAAATTATGGAATTGAAGTTATTCAAAGAGGGAAAGTGGGAAAAGTAAAATTTTTTTATTTAGATACAAATGAAGTGTTAGGTTTTTACCTAGAATTAATCACTTTTTAGTAGAGACGGAATATTTATCATATATCTGATAATAAACTTTATTTTTAATTTGTTATATGGTTAAGTATGTCTAATCAATTAATAAACGGTGGCGATTTAACTGTTAAATGCCTTTTAAAAGAAGGTGTCTCAAAAATTTTTGGTTTAGTTGGTGGTGAATTATTAACAATATACGATGCAATAGAGCGTTGGGGTCGAGAACAAGGGATCGATACGGTTATGGTTAGGCACGAACAAGCAGGAGGGCATATGGCAGATGCTTGGGCTAGAGCTACAGGAGATATGGGTGTCTGTTTGGGAACTGCTGGTCCGGGTGTAGCACATCTAGTACCCGCGGTTGCTACAGCATGGGCTGATTCAATACCCTTGCTAGTTATTGGAGCACAGATTGCCAGAATGTTCGATGAGACAGGAATTCTTCAAGGGGGTTTAGATCAAATGAAGTTAATGGAACCTATAACTAAACTATGTATATCGGTAGAGGATCCATATGAAATACCAAAAGCTATACAAAGAGCTATAAAAACAGCAATGTCTGGTAGAAGAGGGCCTGTATTTTTAGAATTTAGAGAGACAGCTCTCGTACGAAAAGCTTCGGAGCAAGATATTAAAAATATATTAGATCCCGCGCAATATAGACCAATCTATAGACCTGCTGGAAATCCTGATGCTATTATCAAAGCAATCAACCTCCTTAGGACTGCAAAAAAACCATTAATTGTAGCTGGTGGAGGAATTCATGCTTCAGATGCTTACGATGAATTAAAAAAACTATCTACAACTTACAAGATTCCTTGTGGTACAAGTTTAAATGGTATAGGTGCTATTGACATACGAAGTGATACTTATGTAGGTTCATATCTTGTTGCTAATGCTTACCGAAAAGCAGTTTCCGAGGCGGATGTAGTCATATCTTTTGGTTCTAAGTGGGATTGTTCAATTCTTTATGGCACTCCACCCATCTGGAACCCAAATGCTAAAATAATTCAAAATGATATTGATCCTGTTATGATTGGTCGTAATAGAGCAGTAGATGTTTCCATCATTGGTGATGCTAAAGTAGTCATAAAACAAATGCTAGAAGAAATGGAAAAATCACTTCCAAAAGAAAGTATCACGGAATGGACTGAATGGAATTCATACCTGGCAGATCTGAGGAAAAATAATGCACTAATGATTCAAAAAATGCTAAAATATGAAAAATTGCCTATGAAACCTGAAAGATTTGCTTATGAAGTGTTGAATGCAATCAACCACGATACTCAGTTAGTTATTGACGGTGGTGATATTGCAGTATTTAGTTTTGGCTTAATAAGTAATTTTCCACGTGATCCAAGGAGTTTATATTTTTCATTGACTATGGGCCATTTAGGTACGGGAATTCCATATGCAATCGGTGCTCAAATCGCGAATCCACACAAACAGGTTGTTGTTATCAACGGTGATGGTAGTTTTATGTTTAATGTTCAAGAATTAGATACTTGTTCTCGCCTTAATTTACCAATAATCATCATAGTGGCAAATAATTGTGCGTGGGGTATGATAAAAAGCAAACAAAAAGGCGAATTCAACAAAAGGTATTGCGACGTAGATTTACCACCGACAGATTATGCAAAAATAGCTAAAGGATTTGGTTGCTATAGTGAAAAAGTCGAGAAACCAGAAGATATTAAGTCAGCTATACAAAGGGCAATTGATTCTAAATTACCTGCTGTAATAGATGTTGCTATAGCTTTTGAAACACCAATTGCTATGAAAGTGATTGGTACGCTGAAAAAAAATAGAGGATTATATGGATAGACTTTCTAATCCTTTACTCTAAAAGGTGATAAAAAATTGTCAGAAAACAAATTTTTGGAAGGGAAGGTAATTCTTATTACTGGAGCAGGATCAGGATTTGGACGAGAAATGGCTATAACTTTTGCAAGCAAAGGAGCAGATTTAGCATTAAATGATATCAATATGGAAAGTTTAGAAGAAACTAAGAAATTGGTATTACATGAAAATGATGTAACTATTCTCCTTGTTAAAGCTGATATTTCCAATTCTATTGAAGTTAAAGAAATGGCTAAAAAAGTCTTTGAAACTTTCGATAATGTATTTGTATTAATAAACAATGCTGGTATAGACGGTGGTGCCTATAAAAGCCTTTCAGCTTCTGAAGAAACATACGATAAGGTTATGGGAGTTAATGTAAAGGGTGCTTGGAATGTAACCAAGGCATTTTTTAGGAAAATGAAAAGCCAACGACATTTTAAACCGGTTAGAGCGAAAATTATCAATATTGCTTCTACAGCTGGCACACCTAATGGACATAATCCTATGCTGGGATGTTATAGCGCCTCAAAAGCTACAGTCATTGCATTTACGAAACTATGGGCTTTGGAACTCGCTCAAGTTGATGTCACCGTAAATTCTATCTCACCAGGAGTTTTTCTCACACCGATCTATAATAATGATCCTATAAAAATCAAACAATTTCTTGAATCCAGAAATGTTAAAGTCCCCATAGATAGAATTGGGGAATCTAAATGGGTTGCGGAATTGGCACTCTTTAGCATCTCCTCAAGCTGACTATATTACTGCTCAGAACTTTATCATCGATGGTGGCTTGACTGCAAGTATAAATAAACTTTAACCTACACGAAAAGATTGTGTTATTAAATATCAGTTCAAAACCTTTTTTTAAAAAAAAGAAAATAGATGGTGTGCTAATCTTTTAATAAGCAACACCTATTTTGGTACGATTCCTGTAGTTATAGGCATCCTTTTCACTTAAAATTATCTTGAAATTGCAAAGCAGGTATAAATTTGATATTTTTGCTTTACTCACTATATTTATTCAATTTTTTTATTTAAACTCATCAAAAAATCCATGTATCTATATAAGATCTGATGGAAGAATTGGATTAATAAGTAGTTTTTTAAAATTTTTAACGGAAGGAAACTCACCATACTTATCCATAATTAGTTTACTACCTAAATAATACGAGAATGTAGTAGTAGATAAAACGGGATCATTCAAAAGTTGGAGTTGATTTTTTACATCTTCTTTACTATAAATTTCAAATGCATTTGCATATCTAAACAATTTAGTTTGACTCCATTTCTTGACAAGTGCATAATACCCAAGATTGTACAGTATAAAACCAACCTTCCTTCTTACACTCGTTTGTTTGATAATTTTTTCAAGAGAGTCTTCTTTTATTTTATTTAAGCAAAATTCACTTAAACCAATTTCAGCTTGTTCACGATAATCAAAAAGTACATTGATAGCAATTTCTGCAATTCCTTCACTAATTATTAATTTGGGAGAATTCAAGAGCAAAACTGAATGTTCGAATTGAGAGGATCTATTATATAAAAAAAGATCTTTAAGAACAAATTCTGTATGGTGACCTGGATATCCTTCATGAGCAGAACTAGCTAAAAATGAAGTCCAATACATATTATATTTTGGATTGATTGCAATTATTGAAGAAAAATTACCTATATACTTTTCAGAATAAGACCATTTCACTTCACTTTCCTTATGTTCTACTAAATCTATAGTAATGCGTTCTTCTTCAGGTAAAAGATCAATAAATAACTCATAAGTTTTATCTTTTACAATTCTTAACGCATTTTTAAACAGGGGGAGGACTTTTTTCCCAGTAATGGTACGTCGCATTCTTAAATCTTTCATTCGAGTCTCTAAAGTCTCAGGTCCATCGTTTGCGCTATCAAATTCTTCTTTCATTTTGTATATTACTGAATCATTTATTGGTTGTAGTAATGTGTCATGTAATCCTAAAATTAAATCTTTAAAAGGCATTTCAAATCCTAATAATATTTCTACCCAAGTTTTCATAGCGGTTATAGTTTTAACTAGGTAATTTTCACGATTAGTTTCAAAACCTTGAGTTCCCAATTGTTCTATTAGGGTTTTGCATTTGTATAAAAGTATTTTTGGAGATATTATCGGTTCATTAGCAACAATTTGATATATATATTCTGGTCCAATATAAAAATCTACATATCCTTTATTATGTTTATCAATCCTAAGTGCTAATTTTAGAAAATCTTCTCCAAATTTGGATATTTTTGTCTTCATTTACCAAAATGTCATCTTTTGAGGAATATCAAAATAACTAAATTAGTTATGATTATTAAAGTTTTTAAAAAAGAGTTATTTCCCGCGACCTTTATTTGCTCCTATACTAGGTCGTGTTTTTTCAGAACCCCATCCTTTCTTATGCAACCCACGTGCCCTTTTCCCAGCAGATGTTAATCCGCGAGTAGCTCTCTTTTTGTGTTGAGGTTCAGTGATCCAATTTATTTTAGGATCGGTTTTAATCACGGGATGGGAGGGATCAACTAAAATAACTTCATAATACCAACTTTTACCATCTGAATATATTTTATAACTGTTAAGAACCTCTAAATTTGGATACTTTCTTTGAACTCTTTCTTCGGCAATCCATTGTAGATTTTTTCCTGTAGTATATTTTGAAACGCCCATTGCTCTTGGTTTTCTACCTCTCTTTGGGCGAACTTTATGCATTCCTCCTTTTCTAATTCTAGCTCTTACTACGACATAACCTTGTTTAGCTTTATATCCTAATTCTCGAGCACGGTAAATCTTAGTTGGTTTTTCGACTCTTTGAATAGATCTACCCTTTCGGTATTCAATACCACGGTACCAGTGTGGTGTTTTATGTCCTGTCTCGTGTTTTTCGAACGATTCC
>Ga0114920_10001435_pt1 | contig 10945 bp, 13 predicted proteins | sample ChitaG_FD_88683 | JGI IMG/M metagenome (GOLD analysis project Ga0114920, IMG submission 88683) | Deep subsurface microbial communities from South Pacific Ocean to uncover new lineages of life (NeLLi) - Chile_00310 metaG | ecosystem: Environmental > Aquatic > Marine > Oceanic > Sediment ...
GATGTAAATTTCGGTGCAGTTGTGATAACAAATGAACAAAAATTGTTTGTTTCAATCAGTCTTGGTAAAATTCAAATTGAAAATGATTTCTATTTTGCCATTTCCTCTATGGTTCCTTTATTTAATGCAATGCAAGGTCTCAAAAAAGGAGATTCATTTGAATTTAACGGGAAAAATATAAGAATAATCGATTTATTTTAATAAGTCTGATCTCTGTCCTGTGAAACATCCATAAATTATTTACTTGCACATTTACCCCGTTGGAAATTCCTACGGAGTTTACCCTGTGAAATAGTTTTTATTTAACATTCTGCTTTTAAATTTATTTCATTTCGATTATTGATCTGCTGTTTTTCAATTATTAGTTTTATTTAACAGGGTGAACTCAGTGAAATAGTTCCGGCTTACCTCCATAGGGACAAGCGGGACTCAAGCTGTACTTAGTTTCAAGGGGTAAAAAAAATACACCGGATAATTTATCAGTAGTATATTTATGGTTCATCCGGCTAATGCCGATAATATTGCTTCTTCAAGTTTTTCATAGGGTTCAATTCCAACTGACAAACGTATCATTCCGGGTAAAGGGTACTTTTTCCCCCAAACAGCTTCAACAGGAAGTAAAATACTTTCTGAATTACCGAGAGATGGTACCAAAGGAATATATTCAGCAACGGCGGAAATAAATTTATCTCTTGCCTGTTCTTTTGATTTCTCATTATCACCCTTAAGATCAAAAGTAATCATCCCCCCAAATCCTTTTCCTTTAAATAATTTAACTGATTCGCTGTATGTTGGATGTGATTCCAAACCGGGATAGAGAACTATATCAACATTTTTGTGTTTAACCAAAGTTTTCGCCAATTTATAAGCATTTTCACATTGCCTTAAAAATCTCAATTTAAAAGTTTTCAATTGGGTTCCCAGGCGATATGCATCGTCCGGATTTAACATATGCCCAATGATTTTGCGGTATTCAATGGCATCTTTTTCAAACTGTGTATTATTTCCACATAAAACTCCGGCCGTTATATTTCCATGACCGGCAAGATATTTTGTAACACTATGAACTACTAGATCGGCTTCTTGTTCCAGGGGCTTCCATAGTTGGGAAGTTCCAAAGGTGTTATCTACAATAACAACGGCTTCCTTGTTCTTTGCCAGTCTTATTATTGCCTCTCCATCGGCCACAATTAACATAGGATTTGATATGCCTTCAAAATAAACAAGTTTTGGATTTACCTCTTCCAAAAGTTTTTCAAACTTATCTAAATCGAATTTATCGTTTGAAGAATAAAATCGCTTTATTTTAATACCTCTTCGGGATTGCAGGATGGAATCAATATAGGAATTTGTTCCCCCATAAATATCATCGAAAAAAAGCCAGATCCCGGTATCGTTTCCTTTTTGAAAAATTGACAGGGCAGTATCAATAGCCGACATTCCTGATTGAGTCAATAATGCCCATTTAGAATTTTCCAATTGCATTATTTTCTCCTCAGCAGCAACCACAGTGGGGTTCCTATAACGTGAATATATATAATTTTCAGGAGATCTTGCGTGATCTTCCTCCTCTTTAAATGCTTTTTTGGTGGTTTGTGCATCGCTTAGTATAAAACCTGCATTCCTGTAAATAGGAATGTCAATAGTTTTTACATTCTTTTTTTTCATATTTCTCGATTAAAGCTTGTTCTTAAAATGTCTTTCATAATTCATCATTCACTTCCCCTTTTTCCATCTTCTGAGCAGGTGTATACGGGATTTGTGATGTCTTTTTAAGGGAAAAATCCCTTCTTTCGCAAACCTGACATCTTCAACAGAATAAAAGGCTTTGGGATTGAATTTTTTGATAATATCAACTACTTCTTCTATATCATTTCTTTGTACAATAGAATAGATCACATGAACTTTTTCCTTACTGCCCTGTGCATCTATACTTGTAACCCCGTAACCTTCTGAATGTAATGAATTAATAAGGGCAGAAGCATTTTTTTGGGTTATGATCCGGATCACTATAACACCTATTGCGAGTTTTTCCTCTACCAACATACCAATATAGTTTCCTGTAGCAAAACCTGCAGCATAAGTAATATAACAAAAAACATTATCCAGGTTTTGCATGATCTTACTAATGGCAATTAACCAGATCAATACCTCAAAGAAACCAAGCAAAGGAGCCAATAATTTTTTCCCTTTGGAAACAAAAATAATTCTCAATGTCCCAATGGTTACATCACATATTCGAGCCAAAAATATCAATATTGGCAGGCCAATAAAAGTAAAAGCATCAGTATCAAAAAAAGAAGATTCCATAGATAATATATTTAAAATTAATAATAGATTATTGTTCAGAATATATAACCCGGGATTTAATTTTAAGCAAAGAAGAATGACTGTGCCGGGGTGCTTTAGTAGCGAAAAATAAAAATACCATATTAATACAAAAATATCATATTACCAAGGATTAGTTTTCCACTATGTTAGAATCCCCTGAAAATTGGTGGATCACTAATGTAAATAACTTGCCCGCTTCCTACTCTTTCAACACCTATGGCAAGTGTGTTTTTTATTTTCTCTTTAAATTTTGCTCCGGAAAATCCACTTATATAGCTATCTTATTTGAAAACACCTGCATTCCATCCACCTTCATGGATAGGAATAAGTGGTATTGCTCCTTTTAAGTACATACCATTTGTTGTCTTCACCAAAAGCAAGCGGATGTGAATCATCCAGGTAAACTTTAAAAATACTGACGGCAACTCTTTAGGTTAAATACAACCTTCTTCTATCTTTATATATTTTAAGTAATTTTTCATTCTTTGCTGACTTTTTGGAAGCTTCTTCCTTTTCACATGAAACCAGGATATTCAGAGTTGCAATTGCAACTTCAGTTTCTGCCGGTTCATTACCATGAACATTATAACTCAGCCATACAATCGGTAGTTGTTTGACGTTTTGTTTTTCTTTTATAAAATGAATTTTGCAGTATAGTTCAATAATTAACTTTTCACTTGAACAATAAAAATCAACAATGTAATATCCAATGCTATGTTGCATTCTAAATTTTCTGCCATTTAATTTTTTCCTTTTCAGATATGTCCATAATTCTTTTGGTTCATCCGGCTAATGCGCAGGTGAAAATAATATTAATGTCTTCAGCTTGCCCCACCTATATTACTCGCTCGCACTATCGGTTGCAGGGCCATGCTCGTGAGGGCTAAAGCCGTTCTCCCCAAACGGGGAGGACTTAAGCCCCTTTGCGAAGCAATCGGCGTAGCCAACGGGTTGGGGATGGGGCTTATTTGAGTAAGTATTTTGTTATTTTTTTAATAACTTCTTCCATTTTATTTTCTATTTCTTTATTTGTAAAACGAATTACAGTTAATCCCATATTATTTAATCTCCTGTTTTCAGGAGAGGGGCTGGAGGCATAAACGATAACTTAAGAATACAACTTTTTAATTTGTAAAATACGTTTTCGTTGATTTTCAGATAATTTATCCTGTATCTCGTACCAGTTTTCCAGACAATCCTTTAAACTCAATCTGGGCATTATTACTTGTTTTAGTAACATTAATGCAAATGAAGTCTCTCTCCATAAATTTTCCACGGGCTTTAATTTATGATAAAGGATATCCCCATGGGGAAAAAAGTCGGCCTTCGTCGACGATTGCTAGTTCTAATAGGGACACAAACATCTTACCATGTAGCCACGCTCGACACGATTGTACATCTGTTTTGGGTAGATGACCTAACCCCATTATGCTTTTTAATCGTTTAAAAGCAATTTCTACTTGCCATCTACACCGATATAATTCTAAAATTAATTTAGCACTTATCTCCTGTTTTAAGGATGTCAGTGTGATTACATATTTATGTAATTCTAATGTTTCCGGATCAATGGTTTTTTGCTTCTTACTTGCTTCCTTTTTTAATTTTTTTATTGCAGCCTCAGCAGCCTTTTTATTCTTCTTTATAGCACAAAGACGAAGGTTTAGTTCGGTCCCTTCACTTGTGGACGCTGTTAATGGCCATTCTCTAATTTGACCAACTTTTAAACCTTTTAGTTCTTCAACCACTTTAAATTCTTCATTATCACAATAAAGATAAAATGCTTTATTTTTAAACCGGACAATAAAATCACCTCCATTATCTTTAACATACTTTAAACTTTTAAATCGTCCATATGCCCTGTCTCCAATAAACAAGTCTCCTTGCTCGACTTTAAAATTCAGAAAACTCTCCCCTACATTGGGTTGTGTAATTATAAATTGATCACACTGTAGCCCAAATAAATAAATGCTGTAATGCAATCGCCAATCGGTTCCTGTGCTTCCTGGCTCAGTTATGACAGATGCATCTATACTTTTAACATTATATCCGGATAACCAACGAGGAATCTTCATATCAATACCTTTTCTTTTAAGTAATTCAAGGGACATCCATCGAAACCATTCTGATGAACTTTTAAGTCGTTTTAATAAAGCCACATCAGAAATATCCGCAATGTTTCCTCTTTTTGCAATGGCCACCGTTTCTCTTAAAGAAAATCCATCTGCAAGATGAATCAATAATAGCTGTAATAATTTGTTTGCCGAATTAATGGACCTTTGACGGATCAAAGCTCCAAGTGTTTTTGCCTGCATTTTCCATCCTTTTGAAAAAAACTGGCTCAAGACTTTCCAGTCTTCACTAAAATATTGTATGTTTGCTTTCATGTCCCAAATATATTATATTCAGGACATATTTTCAAATTCTTAAGTTAGCGCATATGCCCCCTAACCCTTACCTATCCATTAAACTATGCGCCATGCCTTTTACTCTATGCTTATATCCTTAGTTTCATTTTTAGGTTTACTTAATAATTATATAATATCATGTACTCAATTATTGTATATCAATAGATTTATTATTAATATAGAGCCCTGAAAAATATATCAAATTTAGAGTTTGTCCATAAAGCAGGGTATTTTACCCTGTTAAATAATGCTTTGCAATTTCACAGGGCAGGTAAATTACTGCCGTCACTATGTGATGGGAAAGGCATCCGCCTGCCGACGGAAAATCACAATAACCAAAATACCATTAATGTCTTAATTATGAATAGCATGTGATTTCTGCTGAATTAGTTTGAAATTTTAGCAAAAAACACTTTTTTAACTGCCTATGATATAGCCAACGGGGATTATCAGAAGGAAGAAGATGCATTAAAATAGGGTTTTCAGCAGGCAGTCGCCGGCAGAGTGGCTTTCTATTTTGATTTTTACCTTTTTATTTTTACTACCAACAACCTGCTCCAGGGGAATATTCATTTATAATTCCCTGTTTGGTTCTGCCTGCCCCGTTCCTTCGGGGGGACTTGTTCAGGTTATGTATATGGCGCTATAATAAATTCAGGATAAAGTATGAAACATTATAAGATCATAGTATATGGCAGGGTTCAGGGAGTAGGTTTCAGGTATGACACCATAAGAACTGCAGGATATTTAGGAATAAAAGGTTTTGTAAAAAATCAACCAGATGGTTCGGTTTATATTGAAGCTGAAGGCGAACATGAGCAGTTGACTGAATTTACCAATTGGTGTAAAAAAGGTACAAATTTTGCCTATGTGGATGATATCCTGGTTGAAGAAGGAGCATTAAAAAATTTTAATTCATTTGATGTCAGGCATTAATAACAGATTTAATTATAAGGAGTAAACATTAGACTTGTTTAGAGTTTACAGTTAGTTTTGCCATATGGCTTTAACTATCGGCGGAAGGGTCTATAGTTTTGCCGTAGGCATCTCTATCCCCTATGGATCAGTAAGTGATGGGAAAAGTTTTGTAAGAACTGGAGGAAATTCTGATAATTTTTAATCTTTTTTATTTGTCAGAATAAATTATATTTTTGAATCAATTAATGAATAATGAAAACTTAAGAATATGAGTGCTTTATTACTGATGATTGTTGTCTTTTTTGGATATATTCTAATGTATAAGTTATATGGAAAATTCATTGGCAGTAAGATTTTTGTAATCAGGGAAGAAAACAAGGTTCCTTCTGTTGAACTTGAAGATGGGGTTGATTATGTACCCACTAAGAAAATGGTAATTTTTGGTCATCATTTCACATCAATAGCCGGAACGGGACCTATTGTCGGACCGGCAATTGCTATTATCTGGGGATGGGTTCCCGCCTTGCTCTGGATTTTTTTTGGCAGTGTCATATTGGGAGCTGTTCATGATTTTGGTGCATTAATCATTTCTATGCGGAACCAGGGCAAATCAATCTCAGAATATACTGCTAAATATATTAACAGCCGGGCCAAATTTTTCTTTTTTATCATTGTCTTTCTCGAACTTTGGATTGTGATTTCTATTTTCGGATTGATAATCGCCATCATTTTTAATATGTATCCCTCCTCTGTTTTACCGGTATGGCTGCAAATTCCTATTTCCATGACTTTAGGTTATATTATATATAATAAGGGAAAAAACTTAATCTTATGGTCGGTGATTGCAGTAATAATTATGTATTTGACCATTGTAATGGGAAGTTATATTCCTGTTGAAATGCCCGTAATAATGGGTATGCCTGCCACTGGGGTATGGGCTATAATTCTATTTATATATGCTTTTTTTGCTTCCATTTTACCAGTTACTACATTGCTTCAGCCCCGTGATTTTATCAATGCTTACCAATTGGTTATTCATGGTTTTGTTAATTCTGGGTGTAACATTGTCTGCCTTTGGTGGCAATTTACAATTGGTTGCACCTGCCGTTCAGTTAACTCCTGCAGAGGCCCCCTCTATGTGGCCATTCTTGTTTATTACTATTGCATGCGGTGCAATTTCCGGTTTTCATTCCCTTGTATCTTCAGGAACATCAGCCAAACAGGTGCGTAATGAAAAAGATACACTTTTTGTGGGTTATGGATCAATGTTGTTAGAAGGCAGCCTGGCAACACTGGTTATAATTGCAGTTGCAGCAGGTATTGGAATGGGTTATGAAACTGAAAGTGGAGTAACTTTAATTGGCGTTGAAGCCTGGACTTCACATTATTCTTCCTGGGCAGCAGCCGGAGGTCTCGAATCCAAGATTACCGCCTTTGTTGATGGAGCTGCCAATATGATAGGTTCTGTAGGAATTCCCAAAGTAATATCTCTCGTGATCATGGGAGTTTTTGTTTGCTCCTTTGCTGGAACAACTCTGGATACAGCCACGCGAATTCAACGGTATGTTATAACTGAAATTTTTAGTGGTTTTAATTTCAGGATATTACGTAACAGGTATTTTACTACCTTTTTAGCTGTTGCTACAGCTGCCATTTTAGCTTTTAATTCAGGAGCCGACGGAAGTGGTGCTTTAAAACTTTGGCCGCTCTTCGGCGCCATAAATCAAACTTTAGCTGCCCTTGCCCTGATTGTTATCACTTTATACCTTAAATCCAAAGGTGGAATTAAATGGATATTTAGTGGTATTCCTGCCATTTTTATGAGTCTTATTACTTTTTGGGCAACCATAATGAACCAGACCAAATTTGGTGCTGGTCCGGATCATAGTATATTGCTCCAGGTAGTAAATGCCGTTATTATTGTCATTGTAGTCTGGATAACCATTGAGGGTTTAATAAAATTCTTTTCCCAGTCAAGAAAGACAGAGACTGAGGCAGTAAGTAGAGTGTAGTGCCAATAATAAGCAGGCAGTAAACAGCCTGTCCGGTTTTTGACGGATGGCAGTGGCAGCTTGCTTACAACCGGGGAGTAGACAGCTGTCGAAACCTGCCTGCCCTGAAAGAACAGACTATCGACCGATAGTAGTAACAATGAGGCCTAAAATGTGAAAAATGAAAAAATTTATTTTTTGAAATTTGCTATTAGTTCAATAATAAATTCTAAGCCTGATTAATTGACTTCGTTGAGCTAAAGGTTCATGAACATTACTAAACCATTTAATATGAATAATTTAGCTTCACAGAGCTCATCCCTTCGTGGTTACTCGCTTGTATGAATGCAAAAAAAAGAATTTTTTATTTGAATTAAGTTTAATTTTACAATTAATTTCTGCACCAGGAGCACAAGGTTTTCTTGATAATCTATAAATGAGAAACAAATTACTAAATATCTATTGGGCCATGCTTATTCCTGCCTTGATTGGAATAATTATTTTGGAATTGTTTAAATTACTAAAAATTTCCTTTGTAATTAAGTTTTTTTATTTAAATATATTATCACCGATAGTATTTGTTTTATCTGTTTTTTTTGCAATTGGATTTCCACTTTTTTACCGTTCTTTTTTTATAAATAAAATCAAAGAACAAAAGATGATTTCTCTTCAACAATTTCAAATTTTTGAAAAAGACTTATTAGTAATTACTTTGATAACTCCTTATTTTGTTTTAATTACTTCACTTTTTAAATTCCCGGAATTTTATTTTATCGCAATTACACTTTTAGCAATGTATAGCTGTTATTTTTATTATCCTTCAAAAAAAAGGATAAATTTTGAAAAGAAAATTTTTCGGATAAAAGAAGAAATAACAGAATCATAGGAATTAAATCCCTCGAAAACTATTTGATTTCCAATAATGTTGTTCTAAATCTGTAATTATTACCAATTGACCATGTAAAAAATTCCTTAATCACTAGGTGTATAAACGTGTCACAGAACTTTGTAAATTGATAAAAAAGTTTGAAGATGAAGCAAACTCAAGCTATTTTTTTACAGCAATTCCTGAAATTTCAATATTCGCATTCAGAGGTAAACGCGAAATCTGTATAGCTGCCCTTGCCGGAAACTTCTTATCTTTGAAAAAACTTCCATATACCTCATTAACTGCTTCATAATTATTAAGGTTTACCATATAAATGGTGCATCTGACAAGGTTTGAATAGTCCATTCCATTCGCTTTTAAAATTGCTCCAATGTTTTCCATAACCTGCCTGGTTTCTTTTTTTATATCTCCTTTTATTAGCTCTTTGGTTTGAGGATTGATCGGAATTTGTCCTGAAATATACAAAGTTCCATTTGCCATCACATACTGACTATAGGGTGCAATTGGAGCAGGTGCTTCCTCAGTCTGGGCATAAACAATAAAACTAAATAAAACAAAAAACAGTAAAATTGTTAATTTTTTCATAGGTAAATAGTTTTTACTTTTCTTTATTCATACCTTTCTTGATCTCATTAAAAATAACTTCCACTAATCTGGCTTCATTTTCTTCGAATTCTTTCTGTATTTCTTCGAGGGTCTTATTTTCTTCAATTAAATCTTCAACCTTTGCCTGGCACTTTTTCATTTTATCAATTTGATTCTTTATTCCTTTCCTGTCGGTCATTTCACTATGTCCACTGCAAAAATGTTCAGCATCTAATGTTTCAAGCATTTTTACAAGGGTTTTAGAATGCTCGAATGAATTACCACCTTTATGTGAATGGATGAGTTGAGCTCTTGTTAAAAAAATCTGGTCTCCCAGGAAAGCAGTTTTTTCTTCGGGAAAATATATCACAATATCACCGGTTGTGTGTCCTATTCCAAAATACCATATCTCAACTTTCTTTGTGCCAAGATATATCTTCAGTTTATTCTGAAAAGTTAATGAAGGAATAAAGGGGGCTAATTCAGGTTTACTCCAATCTGAAGGACTTCCATCTCCTTTAGTAAGAAAAAAGTCTTTCCGGCAATTTTCATGGGCAACAAAAATTACCGTTTCAGGAAAAAACTGATTTCCCCAAACATGGTCCCCATCACTATGTGTATCTACCAGGTACATAATTGGTTTGTCTGTAATTTGTTTGACACCTTCAATGACCTGATCAACAGAATTTTTATCCATTTTGGCATCAATTATCAGAACTCCATTATCACCTATATAGGCCCCACCTCTTGCACCACTTCCTCCGATAGTTTCATATAGATTATCAGATATTTTCCTGAATTCAACAGGTTGTGTTTCCCTTTGTTGAGCAAAGGACCAAGGTATTAACCATAGTAGAACAAAGATTGAGAAAATGAATTGACTTATTTTTATTTTTTTCATAGTAAATCCTCCTTTATAATTTTATTTATTAAGTAGTAACATGAGTTAATTGAATTACTTATTAAAACAATCAATTATAGTTTTCAGGGAAATAAATATAATTCCCATATTTTCTTCTCTTATATTACAATCTTCTTCTGGTTCTTCAAAAAGTGCTTCAATAACATATTTTAAGACATTTTGTTGGTTATAATTTTTACTCATCGTTTCTACAACCTCGTTAAAACCAGTTTCTGACTGGTCCATAAGATATTCTAACATTTTTTTATTTGAATCGTCCATTTCAAATAAAGTGTCTTCTGTAATTTTCGGCAATGGTTTATTTCCCTGCGACATTATTTGCCACACTAACACACCTAAATATAATATTAATTCCCGTTCGTCCTGGTTTAAAAGATCATGTTCTACAGCCATAAGATAGGCTAAAACAGATGGTTGTTTTTTTCTCATCAGAATAATTAATTTATTCAATTCTGAAGGATTCATTCCACCTACCCTTTTCCATGTTTTTTCAACAATGCCTGAATGAATTTTATCCATTGAAATTTTTACTTGTTAGAAAACTCGGATTCGTGTTTAATCATTTATAGAATTCAAATATACAATCAATATTGAATAAAACAATCTTTTTAAAAATAAGTTCAGAACTTATGATTCCTGCCTGCCATGGTAGCAGAGTGTTTCTTTTGCCGAAGGAATGCCTATGGAAGGAGAAAATTATTAATTGTATGAAGGAAATTTAAAAATGCTAAATAAGCCCCACCTAAATTATTCGCTCGCACAATCAAAACACAAGGCCATGCTTCCCGATACGCTACCTAAAGGCAGCTAACCCCAAAAGAAAAGGGGCAGGCCCTGTTAAATAGTTCCGGGTTGCCCCCATAGGGACAAGCGGAACTAAAGCTTCGCTTTATTTCACAGGGCA
>Ga0114920_10001437_pt1 | contig 10939 bp, 10 predicted proteins | sample ChitaG_FD_88683 | JGI IMG/M metagenome (GOLD analysis project Ga0114920, IMG submission 88683) | Deep subsurface microbial communities from South Pacific Ocean to uncover new lineages of life (NeLLi) - Chile_00310 metaG | ecosystem: Environmental > Aquatic > Marine > Oceanic > Sediment ...
GACGAGCCACTGAGGCCGAAGGCCGACGACGAGCCACTGAGGCCGAAGGCCGACGACGAGCCACTGAGGCCGAAGGCCGACGACGAGCCACTGATCGGCGCAGAATGCGGGATGTGAGCACTGCGCTGAGGATCTGCCCCTTATGTGAAGCGACCTGCGGCCTGGCACTGACCATCGACGACGGGAGGGTTGTGGGCGCGAGGGGCGACCGCGACGATGTCTTCAGTGCGGGTTTCATCTGCCCGAAGGGCGCGAGTTTCGCCGAACTCGACAATGACCCCGACCGATTGACAGCCCCGCTGGTGCGGCGTGATGGCACGCTGACCGAGGCAACCTGGGATGAGGCGTTCTCGGCCGTCGCCGCCGGGCTGGGCACAGTGCTGGCTGACCACGGCGGCGCGTCGGTGGGTGTATACCTGGGCAACCCGAACGCCCACACCGTCGCCGGCGCGCTCTATCCACCGCTGATCATCCGCGGACTCGGCACCCAGCAGGTCTACTCGGCGAGCACTCTGGACCAGATGCCCAAGCACGTAGCGCTGGGGCTGATGTTCGGCAGCCCGGTCGCGTTCACGGTGCCCGACCTGGATCGCACCGATTACTTGGTCATCATCGGGGCGAACCCGCTGGTGTCCAATGGCAGCCTTGCCACCGCGGCCGACTTCGGTGGCAAGCTGCGAAACCTGCGCAAGCGCGGAGGCAAGTTGGTCGTCATCGACCCCGCGCGCACCCGCACCGCCCAGCTCGCTGACCGGCACCTGGCGCCGCGGCCGGGCACTGACGCCGCTTTCCTGTTCGCCGTCGTCCATACCCTGTTCGAGGAGGGACTGGTCGATCTGGGGGCTCTTGCCGGCTGCGTCGCGGGATTGGACGCCGTCGGCGAACTTGCCCGTGATTTCCCGCCGTCCGTGGTCGCCGCGCACTGTGGGGTTGAGGCCGACGTGATCCGGGCATTGGCCCGGGAGTTGGCTGGGGCGCGGACGGCCGTCGTGTACGGACGGATGGGCACCTCCACGGTCGAATTCGGCACACTGGGCAACTGGCTGGTCGACGTGGTCAACGTTCTGACCGGGAATTTAGACCGGGCGGGCGGCGCGATGTTTCCGCTGTCGCCCGTTGCGCCCGCACCGCGGCCACACCGGTCGGGCCGCGGTTTCAGAACTGGTCGTTGGCTCAGTCGGGTCTCCGGTCGCCCCGAGGTGCTCTCGGAACTACCCGTGGCGGTACTCGCCGAGGAAATCGAGACCCCCGGGGAGGGGCAGATCCAAGCCCTGATCACCATCGCGGGCAATCCGGTGCTTTCCGCACCCGACGGTGAACGACTCGACCGTGCGCTCAGTGGCGGGTCCATGGACTTCATGCTTTCTATCGACCCATATCTGAACGAGACAACCCGTCACGCCGACGTCATCCTGCCGCCCCCACCGCCGTCACGTAGCCCGCACTTCGACTTCGCGCTGAACAACCTTGCGGTGCGCAACACTGCGCGCTATTCACCTCCTGTGTTCGCACTACAGGGGGGTCCCGAGGAAGCCGAGATTCTGTCGCGAATCGCCCTGGTCCTCTACGGAGTCGGCATCGACGCCGACCCGGCGCTGGTCGACGAGCAGGTTATCGCCACAACGCTGGCCAAGGAGACCGCCGATGCGGCCTCGCCGGTCGCGGGCCGCCCGGTCGAGGAGCTGACCGCCATGCTCGACGACGGCCCGGGCTACGAGCGCAGACTCGACATGATGCTTCGGCTCGGCGCGTACGGCGATGGCTTCGGTTCCCGGCCCGACGGTCTCACACTCAAGCGGCTCAAAGCGGCACCGCACGGTATCGACCTTGGCCCGCTGCAGCCGCGGCTGTCCGATGTGCTGCGCACGCCGTCGGGTCTGATCGAGTTGGCCCCGCCGCCAATAGTCGCCGAAGCGGTGCGGCTGCGCGACTCGTTGAGGCATCCCAACGCGGGGTTCGTGCTGATCGGAAGGCGCCACCTGCGCTCCAACAACAGCTGGATGCACAACCTGCCTGCGCTGGTGGGCGGCACGAATCGGTGCACGCTGCACATTCACCCAGACGACGCCGCTGAGCTGGGAGTGTCCGACACCGCGCTGGTCAAGGGGCCCGGCGGCGAACTGATGGTGCCCGTCGAGATCACCGAGGACATCCGCCGCGGCGTGGTGTCGCTGCCGCACGGCTGGGGGCACGATCGTGACGGCACCGGGCAGACAGTGGCTGCCGGGCACCCTGGCGTGAACGTCAACCAGCTCAACGACGGCACGCTGTTGGACTCACTGTCGGGCACGGCGGTGCTCAACGGCATTCCGGTTGTCCTCACCCCCGGATAGCGGGGGCTGGGGTCAGGTCAATTCCCAGATCACCGTCACGTCGAAAGCAACGGTCTGCTCACCGGGTTCCAGCGGCACGGCAGCCTCCATCATCGCCCGCGGGGCCTGCATCGGCGGAATGGGCGTTGCGCCACCCGACTCAGAAATCGAGATCACCTTGCCGAGGTCGAGGCCGGACAACTCGGCGTACTGGGTGGCGCGGTCCTTGGCGTTCTCGAACGCCTTGGCCCGTGCGTCGCGCACCAGCTGGGAGTCATCCTCGATCGAGTAGCTGATCGAATTGATGCGAGCGGCGTTGCCGCCGATGTTGACGATCAGGCCGATGGCTTCCGGGGCCAGATCCAGATCGCGGATTGTCACGTCAATCGAGTTGGTGGCGCGGTAGGCGGTGATCACGTTGTCCTCTGGGCCGTACTGCGGCTGCAGGTCGGCCTCGGTGGTCGCCACATCCTTGGGGTCGATCCCGGCGCCAACGAGCGCGTCGATCACGGCTCGCTGGCGCTCGTTTGTCTGGTTCATCGCGGCGGGAGCGTCGGGTGCGACGAACTCCATCGCCGCGTCCACGGTCAACGTGTCGGGGGCACCCTGCACCTCCCCGGTCCCGACGACCGTCACTTGCCGGGTGGCGTCATCTGGGGTCAACGTCGGGGCCGGCTGCGCGTCGCAGGCCGTCAACGCCAATGCTGCGACGCCGGCGGCGGCGGCGAGCTTGGCCCGATTCTTCTTCGTTGCCTTCTTTGGTCCCGGTGCGATCGACATGCCTGGCACCTTATCGCGTGCTTGATCGGATCCGTTGGTCGACAATGGGATCGGTGAGGAACTCCAGCAGTGCGCGGGTGACATCGTGGGGGCATTCCTCGGTCAGCCAGTGGCCGGCCCCTTCGATCATCACCTCGCGGTAATCGCCGGTGGCCACCTCCCGGGCGCGGTGTCGCGGTGTGTAGGCCAGGGTGGCATCGTCGGTGCCGCCGATGAACAGGGCGGGCGCGTCGATCGTCGCCGCCGGTGGTGCGGCTGTCAGCTCCCAGTTGCGGTCGAAGCAGCGGTACCAATTGAGCGCTCCGGTGAATTCGGTGCGGGTGAACTCCTCAACATAGACGTCGAAGTCCTGCTGGTTGATCCACCCGGGAAGCCCGCCGGGTTCGGGAATGCGGGCCAGGAAACCCTCGGGCCCGGGTGTGAGCATTCGTAGCGCCGCGGCAACGTCGTCCGCCGATGGAGTTGCGAACAGGCGCCGTAGCGTGGTGGCCGGGTCTTCCGCCAGCTCCGCGTCGGCGGGGCCTGGCTCCTGGAAGTAAAGGATGTAGAAGAAATTGTCCCCGAACATCTTGCGGAAAGCCTGCGTCGTGGGCACCTTCGGGCGGGGCACCGGAGGCAGGCTCAGGCCGGCGACCGCGGAGAAGCGATCGGGATGCAGCAATGGCGCGGTCCAGGCCACCACCGCGCCGAAGTCATGGCCGACCAACGCCGCCTGCTGGGCGCCGACATCGTCGAGCAGCCCGACCAGGTCGGCGCTGAGTTCGGTAACCGTGTAGGCGTCAACAGCGGCTGGCCTGTCGGAACCGCCGTAGCCGCGCTGGTCGGGGGCCAGCACGTGATATCCGGCCTCGGCAAGCGCGAGTACCTGGTGACGCCACGAGAACGCCAGCTCGGGAAAGCCGTGGCAGAGCACCACCACCGGTCTGCCAGGCTCCCCGGCCTCGGTCACTCGCAGTCGAACGCCGTTCGTCTGCACCATCCGCGTCCGCATCCTCACAGCCAACCAGAGCCCTCCGAGAACTCCGGGCTCAGGCCGAGGTTCCCTCCGGGCTCAGGCCCACTGGTTCCCTCCGGGAACTGCCGGACGTTGGTGTAGCGGTAGCCTGGACTATTCCAGCTGTGCGTATTGGAAGGATTTGGCCGATAGTCCGACTATTGGCTGTGGGTATCAATGAACCGAAAAAATGTGATCCGCACGCTCACCGCGATCGCCGTGGTGCTGTTGCTTGGGTGGTCCTTCTTTTATTTCAGCGACGACACCCGAGGGTTCAAACCTGTCGACACCACGGTGGCGATTGCTCAGATCAACGACGACAACGTCACCAGCGCGCAAATCGACGACCGCGAACAACAATTGCGGCTGGACCTCAAGAACGGCAACGGCGACACCGAGAACAGCAAGAAAATCATCACCAAGTACCCGACCGGTTACGGGGTCACGCTGTTCGAGGCGCTGCAGGCCAAGAAGGCCAAAGTGAGTACCGTCGTCAACCAGAGCAGCATGCTCGGGACGCTGCTCATCTACATGCTGCCGCTCCTACTGCTCGTCGGGTTGTTCGTGATGTTCTCCCGCATGCAGTCCGGCGGGCGGATGGGCTTCGGAATGGGCAAGTCCAAGGCCAAGCAGCTCTCCAAGGACATGCCCAAGACCACGTTCGCTGACGTCGCCGGCGTCGACGAGGCGGTCGAGGAACTCTACGAGATCAAGGACTTCCTGCAGAACCCCTCGCGCTATCAGGCGCTGGGCGCCAAGATCCCCAAGGGTGTGTTGCTCTACGGCCCGCCCGGCACCGGCAAGACGCTGTTGGCCCGGGCGGTCGCGGGCGAGGCCGGCGTGCCGTTCTTCACCATTTCCGGCTCGGATTTCGTCGAGATGTTCGTCGGCGTCGGCGCTTCCCGGGTGCGTGACATGTTCGAGCAGGCCAAACAGAACAGCCCGTGCATCATCTTCGTCGACGAGATCGACGCCGTCGGTCGACAGCGCGGCGCCGGAATGGGCGGCGGTCACGACGAGCGCGAGCAGACGCTGAACCAGCTGCTGGTCGAGATGGACGGTTTCGGTGAACGTGCGGGCGTCATCCTGATCGCGGCGACCAACCGGCCCGACATCCTCGATCCGGCGCTACTGAGGCCGGGGCGATTCGACCGTCAGATTCCGGTCTCCAGCCCCGATCTGGCCGGTCGGCGGGCGGTACTCAAGGTCCACTCGCAGGGTTTACCGATCGCACCCGACGCCGACCTGGACGGGTTGGCCAAGCGCACGGTCGGCATGTCCGGCGCTGATCTGGCCAATGTGATCAACGAGGCGGCGCTGCTCACTGCCCGGGAGAACGGCACCGTCATCACCGGCCTCGCGCTTGAAGAGGCAGTTGATCGAGTTGTCGGCGGCCCGCGCCGCAAGGGCCGGATCATCAGCGAGCACGAGAAGAAGATCACCGCTTACCACGAGGGCGGGCACACTCTGGCGGCCTGGGCGATGCCCGACATCGAGCCCATCTACAAAGTCACGATTCTGGCCCGCGGCCGCACCGGTGGGCACGCCATGTCGGTGCCCGAGGACGACAAGGGTCTGATGACGCGCTCGGAGATGATCGCGCGATTGGTTTTCGCGATGGGGGGTCGAGCCGCCGAGGAGCTCGTGTTTCGCGAGCCGACCACCGGAGCGGTGTCCGACATCGAGCAGGCCACCAAGATCGCCCGCGCGATGGTCACCGAATACGGCATGAGTTCCAAGCTCGGCGCCGTGCGGTACGGCACCGAGCACGGAGACCCGTTCCTCGGCCGCACCATGGGCGTCCAGGCCGACTACAGCCATGAGATCGCGCAGATCATCGACGACGAGGTGCGCAAGCTCATTGAGGCGGCGCACACAGAGGCATGGGAGATCCTCACCGAGTACCGCGACGTGCTCGACACCCTGGCCGGTGAGCTGTTGGAGAAGGAGACTTTGCACCGCGTCGAACTGCAGGCCATCTTCGGTGATGTGAAGAAGCGGCCTCGATTGACCATGTTCGACGACTTCGGTGGCCGGGTGCCGTCGGACAAGCCGCCAATCAAGACGCCGGGTGAGCTGGCTATTGAGCGTGGCGAACCATGGCCGAAGCCCGTTCCCGAGCCGGCGTTCAAGACTGCCATCGCCGAAGCTTCCCGGGTGGCGGCTGAGGCCGCGCAAAAGAACGGTGTAAACGGCTCGGGCGCGAACGGCGGTCCGACGAACGGTGCGACACAGCCTGATTACGGTGCGCCAGCTGGCTGGCATGCACCCGGCTGGCCGCCAGGGGCGCCACAGCACCAAGCGCCACAGCACCAAGCGCCGCAGCACCAAGCGCCACAGCAGCAACCGCCGGGGGTGCCGCAGCAGCAAGCGCCACAGCAGCAACCGCCGGGGCACGGGTATCCAACCCCGCCGCCGTGGCCGGGCTGGCAGGGCGGACAGCCGGCTTCCCCAGCCCCCGATCACCGGGGCTATCCTCCGTATCAGCCTCACCCGCAGCCAGGGCAACCCGCTCCCCTGGGCGGGGGAGCCGTACCGGGCCCGAAGGAAGGGCCGGGCCAGGACAGCGGCAGAGACAAAGATCGGGCTGATCCGCCGCCGAATCACAGTTGACCCCTGGCTCGTTCCTGAACGGAGACTTTGATGAGGCGTTCGCACAACAACAACACGGCCACGTTCGTCAATCCTGATTTCGACTATGCCCGCGCCGAAGCCGCAGTCCGCGAGCTGTTGATCGCGGTCGGTGAAGATCCAGATCGACAGGGCTTGATCCAGACCCCGGCGCGAGTGGCGCGCGCGTACCGGGAGATGTTCGCCGGCTTGCACACGGACCCCGACGAGGTTCTGGGCACTACCTTCGATGAACAACACGACGAAATGGTGCTCGTTAAAGACATTCCGATGTACTCGACGTGTGAACATCATCTAGTCGCATTCCACGGCGTCGCGCATGTCGGTTACATCCCAGGCGTGGATGGCCGGGTGACTGGGCTCTCGAAGCTAGCTCGGGTCGTCGACCTCTACGCTAAGCGGCCCCAGGTGCAAGAGAGGCTGACCACCCAGATCGCCGACGCGCTGATGCGCAAACTTGACCCGCGCGGCGCCATTGTGGTGATCGAAGCCGAACACCTCTGCATAGCCATGCGTGGAATCCGCAAGCCTGGCGCCGTCACGACGACATCGGCGGTGCGTGGACAGTTCAAGACCGACAAGGCATCTCGTGCCGAGGCTCTGGAACTGATCTTACGAAAGTGAGCGTCAAAGTGATCGGGGTTGTCAACGTCACAGACGATTCGTTCTCCGATGGAGGCCTGTTTCTCGACCGCGACAGCGCGGTGGCGCATGGTGTCGAACTGGTCGCCCAGGGTGCCGCAATCATCGACGTCGGAGGTGAGTCGACTCGTCCGGGCGCCAGCAGGGTAGACCCTGAGGTTGAGATCTCCCGAGTGCTTCCCGTGATAAAACAGCTTGTCCAGCAAGAGATCACGGTCAGCATCGACACTATGCATGCCGGCGTCGCGCGCATAGCCCTGGAGAACGGTGCGGCGATCGTCAACGACGTTTCCGGGGGTAGAGCGGACCCCGACATGGCCAGGGTGGTCGCTGAAGCTGGGGCGCCATGGGTGCTCATGCACTGGCGGTCGGTGGGCGGCGACCGTCCGCACGATGTGCCCTTCTATGACGACGTGGTTGTCGACGTACGCGACGAACTAATGGTCGCTGTGGATGTTGCGGTGCGCGCGGGGGTGGATCCGGCCAAGCTGATCATTGATCCGGGCATAGGATTTGCTAAGGATGCACAACATAATTGGGCGCTGCTTCATGCGCTCCCCGAGTTCGTCCAGACCGGTATCCCGGTTCTTGTTGGTGCGTCCCGCAAGCGGTTCCTGGGTGCATTGCTGGCTGGATCCGACGGCGAGCCCAGGCGGCCGAGCGGTCGGGAAACCGCCACCGCGGTTATCTCTGCGCTGGCTGGGTGGCATCGGGTGTGGGGTGTCCGGGTTCATGACGTACGTGCATCGGTCGACGCACTCGCCGTGGTCACGGCATGGCAGAGCGCCGGGCAGCAGGATCAAGCCGGGGTTGAACCTAGGGGAATCAGTGACTGACCGAATTGAGTTGCAAGGATTAGTAGTTCGCGGTAATCACGGTGTCTTCGACCATGAGCGCCGCGACGGGCAAGACTTCGTTGTAGACATCACCGTATGGATCGACCTAAACGCTGCCGCTGCCAGTGATGACCTTTCCGATACCGTCGACTACGGCGTGCTTGCGCAGCGTGCCGCCGACATCGTCGCCGGACCCGCGCGGCAGCTGATCGAGTCAGTGGGGGGCGAGATTGCCGACGACGTCATGGGTGACGAGCGCGTTCATGCCGTCGAAGTTGTGGTCCACAAGCCCAGCGCTCCGGTCCCGTCGAAGTTCGCCGATGTCGCAGTCGTGGTTCGACGCTCGCGCCGCGGTCGCCGGGACGCAAGCCGATGAGTATCAGATGACATCAGTGGTGTTGTCCGTCGGCTCGAACGTCGGCGACCGGATGATGTTGCTGCAGTCGGTGGTGGACGGACTCGACAGTGTCGTGGCGGTGTCACCGGTGTATGAGACCGATGCGTGGGGCGGGGTGGAACAATCCCCTTTCCTCAATGCTGTTGTCGTCGCCGATGATCCGGCACTGGACGCGCATGGTTGGCTGCGTCGCGCGCATGAGCTCGAAGACGCGGCGCAGCGGATCCGTGACCAACGCTGGGGCCCAAGGACATTGGACGTCGACATCGTCACCTGTCGGGAATCCGACGGCGAGGTGAAAGTGCATGACGAGGCTCTGGTCTTGCCTCACCCGTACGCGCACGTGCGCGCGTTCGTACTGGTGCCCTGGCTCGCGGTCGAATCGAGTGCCACTGTGACGGTCGAAGGCCGGATGGTTTCGGTTGCCGAACTCCTCGATGCCGTCGATCCAGCCGAACGAGCTGGGGTCCAGATGACCGAGTTGGCGCTGCGGATGCCGAACGAGCTGGTGGGTTGATGGGACCGACCCGGGGGCGAGATCTGGTTGCTGCTGTGTTCGTGAGCTCGGTGGCCGGCTATCTGCTGGTGGGGGCCGCTTATCGATGGTTCCCGCCAATTACGGGGTGGACTGGGATCTCGCTGCTGGGGGTAGCCATCGCGCTGACGGGATGGGGCTTCTACGTGCGTGCCAGGATCCGCGATGGTCAGATCGGTGTGGGGCCGGGTCAGCTGCATCCGCTCGCGGTGGCGCGGTCGGTGGTGATCGCCAAGGCGTCGGCATGGATGGGCAGTGTCGTCTTGGGGTGGTGGCTGGCCGTTGTGGCCTACCTGCTGCCTCGGCGCTCGGCATTGCGGGTGGCGACCGAGGATACCGGGGGCGCCGTCGTAGCAGGGGTCAGCGCGCTTGCGTTGGTGGCTGCGGCGTTGTGGCTGCAGCATTGCTGCAGGTCTCCAGACGAGCCAACGGAGAACGCTGACATGGCGTCCGGCTGAACGAGTCTCCAGACCACGGGCCGAATCGCCGTGGCGGTCGACACGCCAGATGAGGTGTCACCGGTACAGTCGGCCCATGACCGATCCGACCCGCGGCGCCCGCCCTCGGCGCGGCTCCCGGCGACCAGGTTGGTTCCTGATGACGGTGTTGCTGGTGCTCGCGATCGGAGCCAGCTCGGCATTGGTCTTCACCAACCGGGCAGAGTTGCTGAAGCTCGCGGTCCTTATGGCGTTGTGGGCCGCCGTGGTCGCTGCGTTCGTGTCGGTCATCTACCGTCGGCAGAGCGACAGCGACCAGGCGAGGGTGCGGGATCTGAAGCTGGTTTACGATCTGCAGCTCGATCGCGAGATCTCTGCTCGGCGGGAGTACGAGCTCGCTGTCGAAACGCAGCTGCGCCGTGAGCTCGCGACGGAATTGCGTGCGCAGTCTGCCGAGGAAGTGTCAGCATTGCGCACGGAGTTGGCCGCACTACGGGCGAACTTGGAATTCATATTCGACACCGACCTATCGCACCGGCACGCGATCGAAACGGATCGCAGCAGTGGGCGGGTGTATGGCGAATGGGCTACGGACGCTGATACCGCAGGCCGAGTCAGCATCAGCCGGATCGACACCGAGGATGCCGAAGAGATCTTCGATGACGGAGCCGACGTCACGGACGCTGCGGAGAGCCCGATCATCGACGTCCCCGCCGAACCTCACCCGCCGGAGGTCGAGCCGGCGCCGCCCGCTGACCCAGGGGGTGCTCACCGCAGGTTCGCGGAGGACGACCAGGTAATTGCGCAACGCACCGAGGGGAGTGCTGAGCGGCAGTTTGTGCCGCCACCGCCACCGGCCGCCCCGCTTCCTGCGCCTGCACCCGAGCCCGAGTCCGCGCCCGAGCCGCTGTACCCGTGGCTGCCCCCGCCGACGCCGCAGGCTGCGCGGCCCGAGCCGCAAACACCCGAACCGGGCGTTCCGACGAATGCCCAATGGGAACCAGCGCCCGCGGATGGAGAGTGGATTCCGCCCGGCGAACCGGGAAGTCACTGGGTGCCTTCATCCGACGGAGGCGGTACCCACGATGAAGATGAATATGTGGGCAGGCGGCGGGCGCCAGACGACCAGCCGAGAGGGAGGCACGAGGGCGCCTCCCTGGGGCCCGCCCACGAGCAGGCCGACGAACCTGACGTACCCGCGCCGGAGCCCCCGGCTGCGTCGGCCGCTGACCTGGATGCCGCCGAGGATGACGAGGGCGGTGCCCACGTCGGCGGTCAGTCCGTCGCTGAGTTGTTGGCACGGCTACAGGCGACGCCATCAGGAGGCGGGCGGCGCAGGCGTCGCGAGGATTGAGCTAGTGTCGTAGGGACCGTC
>Ga0114920_10001438_pt1 | contig 10937 bp, 7 predicted proteins | sample ChitaG_FD_88683 | JGI IMG/M metagenome (GOLD analysis project Ga0114920, IMG submission 88683) | Deep subsurface microbial communities from South Pacific Ocean to uncover new lineages of life (NeLLi) - Chile_00310 metaG | ecosystem: Environmental > Aquatic > Marine > Oceanic > Sediment ...
GGGATTTGAAGGATTACGAGCTTCAAATAATTCGGTCACTCTTGGCAAACCACCTGTAATATCGCCAGATTTACCAATTGCCCGGGGTATCTTTACAAGAATATCTCCGGTTTGAACAGTATCACCCTCATTTACGATAAGATGAGCCCCAACCGGTAAATTATATGATTTAAGGGGCTCATTTTTATTGGAAAGAATCTTTATTATTGGATTCTTTGTTTTATCTCTTGTTTCGACAATAACTTTTTCCCTGAAGCCGGTTTGTTCATCGGATTCTTCCCTGAAGGTCACTCCATCCAAAACACTCTCAAAAGATATTTTACCGGAAGCTTCAGAAATAATTACAGCATTATAAGGATCCCAATCACAAATCAAATCGCCTTCTTTTACTACAACTCCATTCTTAATATTTAGTTTTGATCCATAAGGTACAGGCTGGGTAGTCAAGGTAATATTTGTGTTTTTATCTACTATTCTCAACTCGGCTAAACGGCCAATAACAATATCAGCTATTTTTCCATTTTCATCCTTATGTTCTATGATTCTTAGCTCATCAATTTCTGCAATTCCATCATATCTTGAAATAATGGAGGAATCAAAGGTAATATTGGTAGCGGTACCACCCACGTGGAAGGTTCTCAAGGTTAACTGTGTTCCAGGTTCTCCTATTGATTGGGCAGCAATAACACCAACGGCTTCTCCTTTTTGGACCATCCTTCCTGTGGCAAGACTTCTGCCATAACATTTTGCACAAACACCTCTTTTTGATTCACAAGTTAATACCGATCTGATTTCAACCTGCTCAATCGGGGAGCTATTAATTGACTCAGAAATTTCTTCAGTTAACTCTTCTCCCGCAGATATGATTAAATCTCCTGATAGTGGATGATAAATATCATGAACTGTGGTTCTACCTAATATTCTTTCATATAATGATTCAACCACTTCTTCGTTATTTATTATTGCGGTCGCCATTAATCCTCTTAAAGTACCACAATCGTCCTCGTTAATAACAACATCCTGGGAAACATCCACTAACCGACGAGTTAAATAACCTGCATCTGCAGTTTTTAATGCGGTATCGGCAAGTCCTTTTCTGGCTCCATGAGTTGAAATAAAATACTCTAAAACAGACAGACCTTCTTTAAAATTTGACAAAATTGGATTTTCTATAATTTCAGACCCTGTCGCTCCGGATTTCTGAGGTTTAGCCATCAATCCTCTCATCCCTGATAACTGACGTATCTGTTCTTTTGAACCCCGTGCTCCTGAATCCAACATCATATAAACAGGGTTGAATCCTTGATTATCAGAGCTTAATTGGTTCATTAAGGTTTGAGTCAACTTAGCATTGATGTGAGTCCAAATATCAATAATCTGATTATATCTTTCGTTATTGGTAATAAATCCTATATTATAGTTATTCATTACCTCATCTACCTGTTTATATCCTTCTTCGACCAAATTTCTTTTATCACTCGGAACAATTACGGCATCAAGATTAAACGAAAGTCCGCCCCGAAAGGCCATTTTATATCCTAAGTCTTTAATATCATCAAGGAATTTGGCTGTTTTAGCAGTTCCGGATTTTTTCAGAACCATTCCAATAATATCTCTCAGGGTTTTTTTTGTGAGAAGTTCATTAATAAACCCTACTTCATCAGGAACAAATTGATTGAAAATTATCCTTCCAACAGTGGTTTCAATTAATTTTGGTTTTGTTTTATCTACTTCATATTCCTTATTCCTCACTTTAATAATAGCATGCAGATCTGCCACCCCTTCATTATAAGCAATATTAACCTCATCAGGAGAATAAAATACCAGTCCTTCACCTTTAACACCTTTAAGTGGCTTTGTAATGTAATACAATCCAAGAACCATATCCTGAGATGGAACGGTAACAGGAGCGCCGTTGGCTGGGTTTAAGATATTATGTGAAGCCAGCATCAACATTTGTGCTTCTAAAATGGCTGCATTTCCCAGGGGTAAATGAACCGCCATCTGATCTCCATCAAAGTCGGCATTAAATGCAGTACATACAAGAGGATGTAATTGAATTGCTTTTCCTTCAATCAATTTTGGTTGAAAAGCCTGAATCCCCAGCCTGTGAAGTGTAGGAGCACGATTAAGTAAGACAGGATGTCCCTTTAATACATTTTCCAAAATATCCCATACTACCGGATCCTTTCGATCCACAATTTTCTTAGCTGATTTAACAGTTTTTACAATTCCTCTTTCAATTAACTTTCGTATAACAAATGGTTTATATAGTTCGGCAGCCATATCTTTTGGTATACCACACTCATGGAGCTTCAATTCCGGGCCAATAACAATTACTGATCGTGCGGAGTAATCAACCCTTTTACCTAATAAATTTTGTCTGAATCTCCCTTGTTTTCCTTTTAAACTATCACTCAGGGATTTTAATGGTCTGTTTGCTTCAGTTTTAACTGCATTTGATTTTCTGGAATTATCAAACAATGAATCTACAGATTCCTGAAGCATACGTTTTTCATTTCTAAGAATAACTTCAGGAGCTTTAATCTCAATTAATCGCTTAAGACGGTTATTCCTGATAATAACCCTTCGATAAAGATCATTCAAATCGGAGGTGGCAAATCTACCTCCATCAAGAGGAACAAGTGGCCGTAATTCAGGAGGAATTACGGGAATCACTTTTTCGATCATCCATTCAGGTTTGTTTACTCCTTTTGAAATTCTGAAAGCTTCTACCACCTGTAACCGCTTTAAAGCTTCATTTTTTCGTTGTTGAGAAGTTTCAGTACTGGCTTTATGTCGCAGATAAAATGAAAGATCATCCAGATCCAACTTTGATAATAATTGGTGAAGGGCTTCTGCACCCATATTTACAATAAATTTATTGGGGTCTGAATCATCAAGATGTTGATTTTCTTTAGGTAAGTCTTCCAGAATATCTAAATACTCTTCTTCTGTTAAAAAATCCAGATATTTGACACCGTCTGCTGTTTTTATTCCGGGGTTAATTACAACATACCGTTCATAATAAATAATAGAATCTAATTTTTTCAATGGTAGTCCTAATAAATATCCAATTTTGTTAGGCATGGATTTAAAATACCAAATATGTGCCACAGGAACTACCAGGGAAATGTGTCCCATTCGTTCCCGTCTGACTTTTTTTTCTGTCACTTCAACACCACAGCGATCGCAGACTATGCCTTTATACCTGATTCTTTTATATTTCCCACAATGACATTCATAATCTTTGACGGGGCCAAAGATTCTTTCACAAAACAACCCGTCCCGTTCAGGTTTATAGGTACGATAATTAATGGTTTCAGGTTTTAAAACCTCCCCACTTGAGCGTTCGAGAATTTCTTCAGGCGAAGCTAAGCCAATAGAAATTCTTGTAAAATTACTCGTTATCTTTGTATCTCTTCTAAATGGCATATATTAAAAATTTATGAATTTAATAATATAAAAAATGAATTATGATTGTATACTAATAAATAAAAATCAGAAATCAATTAAATCAGGTTCACACTTAAACCTAATCCTCTGAGTTCGTGTAACAAAACATTGAGAGATTCAGGAATTCCAGGAATAGGCATTGGTTCACCTTTAACTATGGTTTCATAGGCTTTAGCTCTTCCTAATACATCATCTGATTTTACGGTTAAAATTTCCTGTAAAATATTTGCTGCTCCAAAAGCTTCAATTGCCCATACTTCCATTTCTCCAAATCTTTGACCTCCAAATTGTGCTTTTCCTCCAAGAGGTTGCTGAGTAATTAATGAGTAAGGACCAATAGAGCGGGCATGCATTTTGTCATCAACCATATGGCCCAGTTTTAACATATATATGATTCCAATAGTGCCAGGCTGGTCGAAACGCTCACCTGTTCCCCCGTCAGATAAGTAGGTTTTGCCATTGTCTGGAAGCCCTGCTTTTCTGGTATATTCTGTTATTTCATTCTACAAAGCTCCATTAAATATCGGTGTGGTAAATTTCAGGCCAAGTTCTTTCCCTGCCCATCCTAAAACAGTTTCATATATTTGCCCAAGGTTCATTCTCGACGGTACACCCAATGGGTTTAAAACAATATCAACAGATGTTCCATCTTCTAAAAAGGGCATATCTTCTTCCCGGACAATCTTTGCCACTATACCTTTATTTCCATGTCGACCGGCCATTTTATCACCTACTTTAATTTTTCTTTTCTTGGCAACATAAACTTTTGCAAGTCTAATAATGCCAGGCGGTAATTCATCCCCGATAGTTATTTTGTATTTCTTCCTTTTATATACTCCCTCAAACTCTTTATATTTAATAATATAATTATGAATTAATGATTTGATGGTATCATTTTTTTTCTTATCTGCTGTCCACTTATTAGGGCTAACAATTGAGTAGTCAACTCCCTGAAGAATTTTTTGTGTATACTTGGTTCCTTTAGGAATAACATCAGCACTAAAATAATCCTTTACGCCCTGAGAAGTTTTTCCATTAACCAAAGTGAATAATTTACTGGTCAATTTGGACTTAAGTTCTTCAGTATTTACCTTAAAATCTTCTTCAATTTTTGCCATAATAGGCTTTTCAGAAATTCTTGCTTTTTTATCTTTAATAGAACGGGAAAATAATCTTTTATCAATAACCACCCCATACAATGAAGGGGGTGCTTTTAATGATGCATCTTTAACATCACCGGCTTTATCACCAAAAATCGCCCGTAACAATTTTTCTTCGGGAGAGGGATCAGATTCCCCTTTTGGTGTAATTTTCCCAATCAGAATATCTCCAGGCTGAACATCTGCACCTATTCTAATTAAACCATTTTCATCCAAATCTTTTGTAGCTTCCTCACTAACATTAGGAATATCAGAAGTTAATTCTTCCAAACCTCTTTTTGTATCCCTTACTTCAAGTAAATATTCATCAATATGAATGGAAGTAAAAATATCTTCCCGCACAACCTTTTCAGAAATTACAATAGCATCTTCAAAATTATAACCTTTCCAAGGCATAAAGGCCACTTTTAAATTCCTTCCAAGAGCCAGTTCCCCATTTTCAGTTCCGTAACCTTCCGTTAAAATCTGCCCCTTTTTAACTTTATCACCTTTAGATACAATTGGTTTAATATTAATACAGGTGTTTTGATTGGTTTTTTTAAATTTTGTTAATTTATAATGTTTTATTTCATCATCGAAACGAATAAATTTTTCTTGATCATTACGGTAATAATAAATTACAAGCTCTTCGGCATCAACATATTCAACAATCCCATCTCCTTCGGCAATAAGTAAAATCCGGGAATCTCTTGCGACCAGTGGCTCAATTCCGGTTCCAATAATTGGAGCTTCTGGTTTCAATAATGGAACGGCCTGGCGCATCATATTGGACCCCATTAAAGCCCGGTTGGCATCATCATGCTCTAAAAAAGGAATTAGGGATGCGGCTATGGATGCAAGTTGATTTGGGGCAATATCCATCAAATCAACCTTATTGCCCTCAACTAAAGGGAAATCCCCATCATATCTTGCTTTAACTCTAATATTAGTAAGGGTACCATCCTCAATTAACTTTGCATTTGCCTGAACAATAACTTTTGAAACCTCTTCTTCAGCGCTTAAATAAACTATTTTTTCGTTATCTAAATTTACTCGCCCTTCATTAACTTTCCTATAGGGAGTTTCAATAAATCCAAGATTATTAATCTTCGCATAAACACATAATGAAGAAATTAAACCAATATTTGGTCCTTCAGGGGTTTCAATAGGACACAATCTACCATAATGAGTATAATGAACATCTCGTACTTCGAATCCTGCTCTTTCCCTGGACAATCCACCAGGACCCAGGGCTGACATTCTTCTCTTATGAGTCATCTCAGCCAATGGATTAGTCTGATCCATAAACTGGGACAATTGATTAGTGCCAAAAAATGAATTAATAACTGAAGATAAAGTTTTCGAATTAATCAAATCAATTGGCGTAAATACTTCATTATCACGGACATTCATGCGTTCACGAATGGTTCTTGCCATTCTTGCCAATCCTATACCAAACTGATTGTATAATTGTTCACCAACAGTTCTTACTCTCCTGTTACTTAAATGATCAATATCATCTACATCAGTTTTGGAATTAATCAGTTCAATTAAATATTTGATAATTTCAATAATATCTTCTTTGGTAAGAACTTTTGTATCAATTGATGTATTTAATCCTAACTTTTTATTTATTCTATATCTTCCCACCTCCCCCAAATCATACCGTTTATCGGAGAAAAATAACTTATCGATAACATCTCTTGCAGTAGATTCATCGGGGGGTTCAGAATTTCTTAATTGGCGATAAATATGTAGAACTGCTTCTTTTTCAGAGTTACAGGGATCCTTTTGTAAAGTATTATAAATAATAGCATAATCGGAAATATTTTGATTTTCTTTATGTAACAAAATGATTTTGGTTCCCGAATCAATAATTTTCTCAACATGTTCTGGTTCAATAACAACCTCCCTATCAATAACCACTTCGTTCCTTTCAATGGAAACCACTTCTCCTGTATCTTCATCTACAAAATCCTCCACCCAGGATTTCAAAACACGAGCCGCCAATTTTCTTCCAATCACTTTTTTTAAACCGGATTTTGTAACCTTAAATTCATCTGCCAAATTAAATATTTTTAAAATATCTTTATCACTTTCATAACCAATAGCACGTAAAAGTGTTGTGACAGGAAGTTTTTTCTTACGGTCAATATAAGCATACATGACATTATTTATGTCAGTAGCAAATTCAATCCAGGAACCTTTAAAAGGAATAATCCTGGCTGAATATAATTTTGTACCATTGGCATGAAGGCTTTGTCCAAAAAACACCCCTGGCGAACGGTGTAATTGCGAAACGACCACTCTCTCGGCACCATTAATTACAAAGGTTCCCCTTGATGTCATATAGGGAATAGTACCCAAATATACATCTTGTACAACAGTATCAAAATCTTCGTGTTCCGGATCAGTACAATAAAGTTTTAGTTTTGCTTTTAATGGAACACAGTAAGTTAATCCACGTTCGATGCATTCATTAATTGAATAACGGGGTGGGTCAATAAAATAATTAATAAACTCCAGGACAAAATTATTTCGTGTGTCTGTGATTGGATAATTTTCACTAAATACTTTATATAAGCCTTCATTTTTTCTGTTCTCCGGAGTAGTTTCAAGTTGGAAAAAGTCAGAAAAGGACTTCAATTGTACTTCTAAAAAATCAGGATATTCGAACTGATTTTTTGTTGAAGCAAAACTTATTCTTTGATTATTATTATTTAAAGACATATACTTATTTGAATTAGGTGAACTTAGACTAAATAACAAAAAGACTTATTACTTATTTAAATAATTAATAAACCCCGGATACTTTATATATAAATAAAATCTATTTAAGTTCAACTTCTGCCCCAGCTTCTTCTAATTGATTTTTTAATGATTCCGCTTCTTCTTTTGATAGACCTTCTTTAACTGCTGTAGGTGCTGCGTCAACAACTGCTTTAGCTTCTTTTAAGCCTAACCCGGTTAATTCTTTAACCAGTTTTACGATTTGTAATTTTGCCCCTCCCGGAGATTTTAATATTACGTCAAGTGTTGTTTTTTCTTCCGCACCACCTGCTTTATCTCCAGCAGTAGGACTAGCAACCACAACAGAAGCAGAAGCCGGTTCAATACCATATTTTTCTTTTAAAACTTCCGCTAATTCATTAGCTTCTTTTACTGTTAAATTAACTAACTGTTCTGCAAGTGCATTTAAATCTGCCATTTTCCTTTCATTTTAAAAATTAATCCTACAAATTATATTACTCTTTCTCTGATAGTGTTTTTAATATACCAGTCAATATGTTACTTCCTGATTGTAAGGTAGAAACAACATTATTTAAAGGAGATTGCAACAATGCAATAACATCTCCGATAAGTTCTTCCCTGGATTTAATGGTCGATAAGGCTTCTAACTGATCTTCCCCAAAATAAATTGCTTCTTCAACATAAGCAGCCTTAAATACAGGCTTATCATGCTTTTTTCTAAATTCTTTAATTAATAGGGCAGGAACGTTACCTTTTTGTGTAAACATTATGGATGTTGAATCTTTTAAAACATTATATAAATTCTCAAATTGTCCTTCTGATTTTTCAAATGCTTTTTTTAATAAAGTGTTTTTGACAACTATTAATTTAACTTTCTTTTCAAAACATTTTCTTCTTAAATTGTTTGTATCAACGGCATTTAAATTAGAAATATCAGTCAAATAAAAATGGTTGATTTTGTTTATTTGCTCGGTTAAATTATCAATAATAATATTTTTGTTTTCCCTCTTCATAATTAAAAAAGAAATCATTACAAGTTAAAGTACTACTCATCAAATGATTTGATATCTATTCTTAAACCTGGACTCATTGTAGTTGAAAGATAAATACTCTTAATATAAGTACCTTTTGTGGCTGCAGGTTTTAATTTATTAATCATATTAATAAATTCTTTTATATTTTCAACAATCTTTATTGGTTCAAAAGTAACTTTCCCAATGGATGTATGAACTATCCCATATTTATCCACTTTAAAATCAATTTTCCCTTGTTTAACTTCCCTTACAGCTTTTCCAATATCCATAGTAACAGTGCCACTTTTTGGATTTGGCATTAAGCCTCTGGGACCCAAAACTTTACCAAGTTGTCCAATTTTCCCCATTACTGAGGGCATTGTAATTATGACATCCACATCTGTCCAACCCATTTTTATTTTTTCAATATATTCATCCAATCCTACAAAATCTGCGCCTGCAATCTTTGCTTCTTCATCCTTATCGGGAGTACACAAAACAAGTATACGAATCTTTTTACCGGTACCATGCGGTAATAAAACAACTCCACGAATCATTTGATTAGCTTTTCTGGGATCTACACCTAATCTGACATCAACATCAACTGAAGAATCAAATTTGGTAGTTGTTACTTCTTTTAATAAGGTAACAGCTTCCAATAATTTATATTGCACTCCTTTTTCAATTTTTTCTAAAGCTAATTTTCTGTTTTTTGTAAACTTAATCATTTTAAAAAAAATAAAAATTAATTACCAAAAGGTGGGGTTCCCATAACAGTAATCCCCATACTTCTTGCTGTACCAGCAACCATTTTCATAGCAGATTCAATTGCAAATGCATTTAAATCAGGCATTTTATCCTGAGCTATAGTTCTTACCTGATCCCAAGTAACTGAGGCTACTTTTTCCCTGTTGGGTTCAGGGGATCCTGATTTTACTTTGGCCATTTCCATTAATTGAACTGCAACAGGTGGAGTTTTGATAACAAAATCGAAAGATTTATCAACATAAACGGTAATGATTGCCGGTATTATCTTTCCCGCACTATTTTGGGTTCTTGAATTAAATTGTTTACAAAACTTCATAATATTCACTCCTTTAGCACCTAGTGCAGGTCCTACAGGGGGGGATGGATTAGCTGCACCACCTCTAATTTGTAATTTTATTAATCCAATAACTTCTTTAGCCATAATGATAATTTATCAATTTACTCACAACGAAAACAGGTTAAGGCAAATATTCTTTCCTAAAAAAAATGTCATTAATTATATAGTTTTTACCTGCTGCTGATTTTGTTCTGTTTTTTGTTTTTTGATATTTTTTTTCTTTTTGAAATAATTTTCGGATTCTTAATTTAATCTTTTTCCACCTGCATAAAGCTAAGCTCTAAAGGGGTTTTCCTTCCAAAAATCTTAACCATTACTTTTAATTTCTTCTTTTCTTCATTCACCTCTTCTATTACTCCTGAAAAGCTATTAAATGGTCCATCGATCACCTTCACAATTTCACCAACAACATAGGGAATATTTATTTCCTCGCCACTGATGGCCAACTCATCGACTTTTCCTAAAATTCTATTCACCTCAGACATTCTCAATGGAATTGGTTCCTTTTCTTTCGAACTTAAAAATCCAATAACATTGGTAATATTTTTTAAAATATGGTGTATTTCTCCAACAAGAGCGGCTTCAATTAAAACATAACCAGGAAAAAAGTTTCGTTCCTTATAAATTTTTTTTCCACTCCTAATCTGATATACCTTTTCTGTGGGAATTAAAACCTGAGAAACATATTCCTGTAAATTTAACCGTGCTATTTCATTTTCTATATATTCTTTAACCTTTTTCTCTTTCCCTCCAATAGCTCTAAGAACATACCATTTTTTTTCGATCTTTCCCATATCTTTCAGAAATTAATAGAACATATTATAGATTAATCCCATCAAGTTTTCAAAACTAAAATCCATCATAAAAATGACAATAGCAATTACCAGTGAAGCCACCATAACAACAATAGCACTACTTTGTAAGTCACTCCATGATGGCCATGAAACTTTTTGCACCAATTCCTTAAAAGATTCCTGAATAAACGACTTTATTTTCATGATTTCATACTACTTTGCACGGGTGGAGAGACTCGAACTCCCAGCCAATGGTTTTGGAGACCACTACTCTACCAATTGAGCTACACCCGTAATAATAGCACAGAACTATATATTTAAAGTTCGGAGTTAAATAATAAACCCTGAATATTAATCTCTGAGATAAGGTACTATTCTAAAATTTCAGTAACCTGACCGGCTCCTACAGTTCTTCCACCTTCCCGAATGGCAAAACTCAATCCCTTATTAATTGCTACGGGGGCAATTAAATTTACCATAAGGTTAACATTATCCCCAGGCATTACCATTTCAGTTCCTTCGGGTAAAATAATTTCTCCGGTTACGTCAAGTGTTCTAAGATAGAATTGTGGACGATAATGATTATGGAATGGTGTATGACGACCACCCTCATCTTTTTTTAAAATATAAACCTCGGCATTAAACTTGGTATGAGGGGTAATTGAGCCGGGTTTAGCAA
>Ga0114920_10001439_pt1 | contig 10934 bp, 8 predicted proteins | sample ChitaG_FD_88683 | JGI IMG/M metagenome (GOLD analysis project Ga0114920, IMG submission 88683) | Deep subsurface microbial communities from South Pacific Ocean to uncover new lineages of life (NeLLi) - Chile_00310 metaG | ecosystem: Environmental > Aquatic > Marine > Oceanic > Sediment ...
GCCCTGGAGAAGAATATGAAACGCTCGGCATTATCCGCGTAATCGGTGCCCATTGTGCCGTAGATTTCCTCTCGATCGAAATAGGAGTTTTTGTCAACAAAGTAAACGTCTATCTTCCCCCAGGCTGTCTTGAACAGCCGGTAGCTCTCAAACTTTTTATCTACCGGAATTTTTCGGGACTGGCCGAAAGGTTCGAGCCCGTATTTTTTTCTGTCTACCATCCGATAGAGTGGAAGGGCTACCGAGATCCGTACCCCGAGTTCGGCTAAAGCTTTCGGCAGGGAACCGAGAACGTCGCCAAGACCGCCGGTCCTGGCAAAAGGCTCCATTTCGCTTGTGGCAAGAAGGATATGCATGAGGAACTCAATCCCTTTCAGATGGTTTCATCCCCGAGGAGCGTTTTCAGCAGGTGAGAAACCGATTGAGCAAGCACGTCTAAATTGTACCCACCCTCGAGTACGGCCACCAGCCGGCCACCGGAGAACCGGCGGGCAAGACCGACAACCCTGGCAGTGATCCCTTCATATGCACTCCGGCTGAGAGAAAGCGATGCCAGGGGATCGTCAGCGTGGCCGTCGTAACCGGCCGAGACCAGGATAAACTCCGGCGCGAAATCTTCGATCAAGGGAAGCGCCTGCGTGTCAAACTCCTCCAGGTATTCTTTATCCCTTGTACCCGGGGCGAAAGGAATGTTCAGCGTGGTTCCAAGGCCTGCGCCTCTCCCGCGCTCGGAGGAGTAGCCGCTGCCTGGAAAAAGGGTTTCCGGGGACTGGTGCAGGCTGACATAGAGAACTCCAGGGTCCTCCTCGAAAGTATGCTGTGTCCCGTTTCCGTGGTGCGCGTCCCAGTCAACAATCGCGATCCGGCCGAAACCGTGCTCCATTTTAAGTCGTATTGCCGCCAGGGCCACGTTGTTCAGAAGGCAGAAGCCCATGGAGAAATCCCGTTCGGCATGGTGTCCCGGCGGGCGGACAGCACAGAATGCGGAATCCAGTTCGCCGGCTGCCACCAGATCGGCGGCTTTGGTTACTCCACCGGCAGCCAGTTTAGCAACCTTGAATGACTCCGGGCAGATCGCGCTGTCCGGCGTGTCGATAAAATTTTTCCCCGCGCTGCAGGCCGCCTCCAGCCGGTCGAGGTATTGGCTGGAATGCACGCTCAGCAGACTTTTTCTATCCGCCTCAATGGGCTCAATTTTCACGCAGCGTGAGTCGAGACCCTCCTCAGCAAGTTTTTTCCTGAGGTACGCCAGCCTTTCGGCCCGCTCGGGGTGCCCCGAGCCTGTGTCATGGCGCTCGAATACCGGGTCAAGCAAAAGTCCGACTCGCTGTTTTTCGGGGCTTTTTGTGTTCATCTCAACTCAAGATAACATTCAGGCCGTGCCAGCCGAAATATAGTGCGAAAAACAACAGCACCACTGCGCAGACACGGATCATTCCCCGGTAGATACTGTCGGTGAGCCAGCGCTTGCCGCCTGCGACAAGGGAGGAGACCACACTGTACCAGACCAGGTCCGCCATGATATGACCGGTGAGGAAAGCCGCCAGTCCTGCCGCACCGTTTTCCCTGGCGATCACCATATAACCCAGCCCGACAGTAGCCCACCAGAGAGTCCAGTAAGGGTTCGAGAGGCTGGTCAAAACACCGGCCAGAACCGGGTGGAATTCACGTGCGCCAGAGAAGGAGCCAGTGCCTGTGATCAGGCTCAAACCTCCTGCCGAGCGGAGCATGTCCACTCCCATGTACAGCAGCACCACCCCGCCGATAACGGCTATTGTGGAGAGCACGACGGAGGATGAAAAAAACTCGGCCATGCCCAGGATCATCGCCGCAACCAGAAGAGACTCGAGCACTCCGTGGCCGAGAACCACCAGCGGACCGGTCCAGAAACCCCTGCGAGGAGTCTGGCCGACAACAACCATTAACACCGGGCCGGGCATTATTGCACCTGAAAGCCCGACAACGAACGATCCGATAAAGATGCCTGCCACAGAACCCATAACACATTTGTATAAAAGAAGATACCGGTAACGCCGGTATATGCTATTCAAGGACTATTAAAAAACCATGCTGGTTTACAAGGGGCTGCACTACTGATAAATCTGATTATTCAGTGTTACACGGCTTGCACTCCATGCGTTCCAGAATACGGATGTAAGCGGGGAGAACAGTGCCCTGCTGAATATCTTCAATCCCTGTTCCATTTATATTCTGCCGATCAGGCTTTTCAGGGTGTTCGCTGCAAGAAGGCAGACAGTCAGAAAGCCGACCAATGCAAGTATGTTTACCCACCAGCGGGGGGTCTGGCTGCCCATCACGCTCTTTTTATTGCTTTCCAGGAAAATCATAAATGCAGTGAGCGGAACTGCGATTATAATAATTGCCTGCAGGAAGATTATTATCTCAACCGGCGGACGGCCGCCTGAGGCCAGGGCGATAGTCGCCCCGATCAGCATGATCACGCAGGCGATCAGCTTTGCGCTTTTATTGCTCATCTTATGTCCCAGCCCGAGCCCGTCCGCGAGTATGATGCCTCCGAGCACCGCATTGCCGATAAACGAGGAAAAAGAGGCTCCCCAGAGTCCCAAGCAGAACAGCCACTTTGCACTCCTGCCGAGCAGCGGCTCGAGCTGTACGGCCATATCGGCTGCGTTATTCACGGCAATCCCCCGGGTGGCGAGCACCGTGGCCGCGGTGATCATCAACACCAGCGAGATCAATGTCAGTGCGCTGATTCCCACGATCGAGTCCCGGATCGAGTCACCGATCTCATCCGGCCCCCAGTTTTTTTCCTGCACCAGGTAAGACTGGAAAAGCGCGCCGAAAACAGAGAAACTCGTTGAAACGATGGCCACTACTCCGAGAACGTTGACCTGCTCCGGCCAGCTCGGAATCAGTCCTGCGGCGATTGAGACCGGGTCGGGACCGGCAACGGCCAGGTTGCTGAAAAAGGCGATGATCATTATGATTATCAGCAGCATCATCAGCCGCTCGAGAGCCTTGTAAAGGTTTTTGAAAAAGAAAAGAAAGAAGATCGCAATAACGGTAAACAGGGCGGCCCAGAGGCCGATAGCACCGCCGAATATCGCGTTCATCGCCATGCCGACCCCGATATTGTTGCCACCCTGGAAACCGGCGCAGACCAGAAAGCAGCAGATTCCGATAATCACGCTCAGCCAGCGGCCGTAGCGGGCGGCCAGATGTGTGAGAAAACTTTTTTTGTTCACCGCGCCGAACTTAGCCGAAAGGATGGTGTAAGTCATCATAAGGGCGCCGCAGAGCACGATCAGCCAGATCATCTTGTTTCCCATCACTGAACCGTTGGCCGATATCGAGCTGATCGAGCCCGGGCCCAGCACGAGGGCGGCGATTATCAACCCCGGACCGATTTTAGCAAGTGTTTGTTTGATCTTTTCCAGCACGGTTGAGTCCCTTTTTTAGACAGAATTATTCATATAAAATCGATTTATTTGCCACAGAAGCGCACCTCAAGAGAGCGGCGAGTTGTTAATTTTCCTGGCACGGGTGAAATAAAATAGTAGTGACACGGCGCGCAGTGTCACTACGGGGGCTCCCCGTTGTTAAGGGGGGTATAAGGAATATCATAATGTTGCATAAGACCCCCGGACAAAACTAGTATTTTGAGTGGGTTGTGGACAGAATAGGAGTTTTGAGTTTGATAATAAATGATAAGAAAATGAAATAAGTTGATAAGAAAATGATAAGATTTGAAAACATTTTGATATGTTTTGAAAAATTAAGAAAGGATCTTTTAACATGGAGCAATGATAGCAGCTTTAATTTTAATTAGAATCCTATTTTGTTTTTTTCATGGCATCTGCCAATCGTGATTCCAATTCTTTTATTCTTTGGTTAGCTCTTTTGAGATCTTCAAAAGTTTCTAATAGACCACTCTTTAATACATTATATAACAATTTGCGAAATTTAGGATTTTTACCCGCCTCAATGAAATAATCAACCAATTCTTTTTGGGGAGTTTTAAGCAGAAGAGATAATGCCGCGAATCCGGCATGTATTTTTTTAGTCCCAGGTTTACTCTTTCCATCTTTAATTTGCTGTTCAATTTCGGCTGTGCGATCAAACCATTCCTGATATTCCTTTTCCTCCCAAGGGGCAAGACCTTCACCTGTTAAAACCCATTCTTTGGATATTCCATATTTTTCTTTAAGCCTATCAGCAACTTTCGGAGAAGGGGATATATCCCCTCGCTCAATTCTCCCTATAAGATTTGGTGCTACACCAAGATGTAGAGAAAGCTCCTGAGCCGATAAAATTCTGTCTTCTATCTCCGATAGATAAAGACGTAATTTCTTAAATCTATTCATAAACTTTTCCATTTGTACTTAAATGTACAATATGTCTTGACGATGTATGTATACATTATTTTTAAATTAAAAGAATTCTTTGCTTTAAGGTAATAATATCAGATTAAAATCAGCTGAACAAGGACTAAGAAAGAGAAAATTGGATTTTAAAAACAAGCGATTTTGTCCCCGTGGGACAAAACGAAATGTAAGTGATTAAATTTCAGACAGTTAATTTTCAATTTGTCCATATTTGGGACAAAATCTGATTGGAGAATATATGAACGAAAGATCAATTACAGAAAAAACTTTTGAAAAAACCCTCGAAGTCCAAGAGGTTGTAGCCCTGCTGCACAGAATGATCGGCCGGGCAGAGGCTTTCAATGCAATGGAAAATATCAGCCGGGTAGCCAGGCTGAAGATGCTGAAAATAATTCGAGATAATAAGCTTTACAAGGGCATTCCTGGTTGCAGCACCATGCGGGATGTTTTTGAAAAGCTGGGAGTGTCAAAAACAACCGGATATCTTGAATTAGAGGCTCTGGAGAGACTGGCAGAGAATATACCATCCCTAACCCGATTGCTGCTTGACGTCATTGTCTTAACGCTGGCGCAAGCTAAGATTTGGCTAGAAGTTATCTCAAAACCTCTGCTTATTGAAAAAAAGTCTAGATTTTTGGCGCACTTGTATAATTTATTAGGGCCGGAGGTGATAACCAATGGCCCGAAAAAAACGATTTCTCACCGAAGAGCAGTGGCAGAAACTCGAACCGTTCCTACCCGCAAAGAAGCCGGGTCCCGAGGGTGGACGACCGCCTTGTGACAATCGGGAAGTGTTGGAAGGTATTCTTTGGATTTTGCGCACTGGCGTTCCATGGGCGGACTTGTCGAAAGAATACCCCAGCGCTTCGACTTGCTGGCGGCGTCTGAACGAATGGCAGGAACTGAAGTGGTAGAGTAAAAGTGGACATCTTCTTAAGAGTGGATTTACATTCTAGCAGGAGGTGTTCAATGAGCAAAAGACGGCATTCCTATCTCGGTTACGTTAGCCCAAAGGACTTCGAGAAAATGTGGCCTCAAAAAAAGACCGCTTAATAAACTGTCCCTTTTTACTTGACCACCTCATACCTCGGCTTTCGAACAAAAATCCCACTATCCCCTAGCACTACACTAAACCCTGTCTTGCCATTCCAGGGTGCCAAGATAATGCAGCGCAATTCGTTTTTTTACACTGTATAAATAATATATACACCTTAATATGCTTTGACTTGAATGAGTTCGATTCTATTATTTGGGCATCTAACATGTTGTATACTATTGAATTAGAAATAATCTTAAGAATGGACAGACATTAAATTTTACCTTTTAATAGATTATTTGGTAGATGAAAGTGTTGTTTAAATATCATCATGATAAGCCTGATTGAATAGTAAAGTAGTCCTTTGAAGGAATTGCTAAATATTTTTAAGTGAAAGTATTTCAATATATTACCAATGTTTTTCAAGCACTCGTCTTAAGCTGAAATAGATATGGCATATTATTTGTTAGTTAAAGGTTCAGGTAAAGAAATATGAAGGGAGGGATTAATAATGATTACAGTAGCAAATGAAATACTGGTGGTAGATGACGAAAAAGTAGTATGCCAAAACTGTAAGAAAATTTTAAGGGAAGAGGGGTTTTCAGTAACAACAACATTAAGTGGAGAGGAGTGCCTTAACTTAATAAATGAAAGAAGATATGATGCTGCTATTCTGGATTTGAAAATCCCTGATATCGATGGAATGGAGCTTTTAAAAGCAATCAAGGAAATTAAGCCTCATATCACAATAATTATCATAACAGGTTACTCTTCATTGGAAAGCGCAATCGAAGCTATGAAGTTAGGGGCTGCTGATTATATTGTCAAACCTTTTACTCCGGATGAACTTTCTATTTCCTTGAAGGAAGCGTTACAACAGAGTCCAGTCGTTGCTGGGGAAAGGGGTATTATAGAACCATTTATAGGAGGATGGGATATTATAGAGCCATTAACCAAAAAAGATGAGCTTGAAGAAGAAATTCAAGAGTTTAAAAAAGGTAGGGTGTGGACTCCAGACCCTTTCAAACCCGCCTATTTTTCTGAATGGACAGGAGTGCGCATCGGTAAGGATAAAACGGCTCGGATTGCATTGAGTGATCTGTTTTTAGGATTAAAAGGTAAGGTGGAATATATTGATTTTCCTCGAGTAGGCGGGCAAATAGACAAAGACACTCCCTGTTTTAGGATATTTTATACGAGCAAGGAATCATTTTCTACCCAGATGGAAGAGGTTTGTTCTCCAGTTTCCGGAGAAGTAATCGAATTGAATCCTCTTGTTTTAAGCAATATAAATATTGCAAATGAAGACCCATTTTTTTCCGGCTGGCTTATCCAAATAGTACCTACCAGATTCTATACAGAAATTAAAGAATTGGAATCGCGGAATATACTGATTGTCGATGATAATGAAATGGATTGTAAATCACTAATTGAGCATTTCAAGGATGATATTTACTGTATTTACCATTCTGAAAGTCTAAAAGACCTGACGGGAAGCTTGAAAAATAAGCGTTATGATGTGGCAATTTTGGGAAAATATGTTCACGGGGAAGAAGTCTATGATGTCGCTAAACATATCAGAGAAATCGATGCAAACATTCCCATTATTGTAGTAACCGATGATGCTTCAACTGAATTGGCTAGAAAGGTCCGAGAACATAACATCTTTTACTATGCTATAAAACCTCTGGATACAACTGAAATTGACTTGGCTGTGAAGAATGCATTTATGAAAATAGAAGCGAGAAAACAGTGGAACCAAGAACTGCAGAAATTTGAGTCCTCTCGATTTATTAAAAATATACAGACGGTAAATCGTTCAGGTAAGAAGATAGCTATAATAGGCTTGGGAAATGTATTCAAAGAAGAAGATAGTATTATTGGTCAAATCCTGGTGAACCGGCTGAAAAAAATGCACATGCCCGTTACTTTGCATATGGGTGATAGAGAACTCTTTGGGAAAGAGATCATTCCGTATATGGAAAGAAATGATAAGGTTATAATAATCAATGGAATAGAAACAGGCACTTTCATAGGGGAAATCAAGAAATATTCTAAACCGGTAATCAGAATTAACCAAATTGGTTATCCCGAGGTTATACAATGGATTAATGCTATAGGTCTGAATCCTGAAGTGGTGGTGATCGGCATACAAACAAATAAATGCGGATTTGGGAAGGAAAGATTGTCTTTTTCTAAGAAAAAGAACGAAGAAATAATTGAAGAAATTCTATCAGAAGTTCTAAACTAATCAAAATTAAAAAATCAGTAGAAAGCATTTGAAAGCATTCTCTTTTAAACCCTATAGCCGCACAAAATTGAGTCCTTTGAATATAAAGGGAACTTAGGAAGCCAATGAATACTGGGTATAACTGAGATAGCTCAATTCATTTTATACCATCAATAAAGCCACCGTAAATTGAATCTAGTCGAGTATTAATAAACCATAAAATTTTAAGATTTCAACGATTTGCAACGTTATAGTAAATCCTGATCCAAAAAAAATTGAATGAAGTTGACCTTACAAAGACAATCAGACTTGCCCTCTAAAAACTATGGCAGACATAAGAGAGCTAGAAAGAGCCACTGAAGAGGAATAATGACCGCAACCAAAGGAAAATTCAAGGTCGCGTTTTTAGTCAGCTGTGTGGTCACTTTAATCATATTCATCGTGTGGTTAATTAGAAAGGAGATGTTTAACCAAGGTTCAGTAATAACCCCAGTATGCGCAGTATGCGGGGTGGTTGGAGTCTTTTTCATCATTTTGTTTTTACGATTTTTCGCTCCATATTTCTTTTTACGACTCTTAATTAAAATCACAAAAAAATAATTTGCATGACTTTGCATATCTTAATGAGCAGATAAAAGTTGGAAAAATGCATTTTTTAAAATTTGCCAATATGCCTCAATTAATAGCCCGACTGTTTTCCGTTAGTACTGTATACATTCCATATCCCCATGATGATAAGCAGTATTTTATGAGTTCCTGGATGGAAAAGAGAGCCGAAGAGGAATCTTTTTCATTCAATCCTTTTCGTACGGCTTTGCCTTTCTTGAAGGCGCTTTTTTCCCAGCCCAAATGTTTAGTGGCACAATATTTTTCGGACTCAGCCGCGGTGGAAACCTTTGAAAGGCGGCAAATAATTTTTGGAGTAAAAGCTTGCGACCTCCTAGGTAAAAAGGTATTGGATGCAGTTTTTTTAAAGGGGGAATATGTCGACCCTTTTTACAAAAGACTCAGTGAAAACACGTTAATCATATCGGGGGATTGTACAGAGGCTCTGCAGAGTTGTTTTTGCACAATGGTTGGCCTGCAACCATATCCTGAGGAAGAATTCGATTTAAATATGGCTCCTGTAAACGGTGGTTATCTTTTTGAAAGCGGGTCTGAGAGGGGGGGCCAAATTATTAACGATCATTTAGATCTTTTCACAGAGGCCACTGAGAAGCATCTCAAGGAACGGGATCAACAAAGATTAAAACTTAAGGAAATTATCGTACGCCAAAATCAACATTTTACAACCGAATCACGACAACAGATTATTGAAAGAAACCTTAATGCTCAAATTTGGAATGATGTATCCCAAACCTGCGTGGAATGCAGCGGATGTAATTATGTATGTCCTACCTGCTATTGTTTCCTTTTGTACGACCAGAAACATAACGGAGGAAATGAGCGAGTGAAGGTATGGGACTCATGTTTTCATGCTGGTTATGCACGCATGGCAGGAGGGATTACACCCAGGCTGTACCTAGTCGATCGATTCAAAAATCACTATTTTCACAAATTTAATTCGTTCGTCACGAACTATGGATTTGAAGCTTGCGCAGGATGCGGTCGATGCATTGAATCGTGTATGGGAGGGATTGATAAACGTGAAGTACTAAAGAGCGTTGAAAGGTATGTAGAACTGAAATAATCGTAATCTTCAAGACCCGAATAGATAGTAGGAATCATGGAAAATATATATACACCGATGTGGGTTCCTTTGGAAGATGTTATAACTGAAACACCGACTATTAAAACATTTGTGGTTCGTCCTGAACCACCCATTCATTTCCGGGCGGGGCAGTTTATGCAATTAACCGCTCCCGGAGTGGGGGAAGCTCCATTTACTCCATCTTCTTCACCCTATGAACCTGAAGAGATGGAAATTACTGTGCTTGGAACGGGAATGGTAACGGATGCCTTACATGAATTGAGGCCCGGTGAGATGGTGGGATTACGGGGACCATTTGGGAAAGGATATTCCCTGGATAAATTTTATGGTAAAGAAATACTGGTAGTTGGGGGCGGAGTGGGACTTGCGCCTTTAAAATCGCTCCTCTTGGCCCTTTTTCATGACATTGACAAAGTCGAAAGGGTATCTATCAAATATGGCGCAAGGAAGCCAGAGGAACTGGTCTATCGTAGATTTTATGAGGATTGGTCAAAATATGATGAAGTTGACATAACCATCACCATTGACTCTCCAAGTCCGGGATGGAGCGGGAACGTAGGGTTGGTTACGGAATTACTGAAAGATCTCGATATTAATTTTGAGAATAGTTATGCAGTTTCCTGTGGACCGGAAATAATGTTGAAGTTTGTTACCAGAAGTCTGCTGAACGTCGGATTTGTTCCGCAGCAAATATACCTTTCCCTGAACCGGAATATGAGTTGTGGGATGGGGATATGCGGGCGATGCAACATTGGTACATATTATTTATGCAAAGACGGTCCCGATATGAATTATGACCTGATTAAAAACATACCCGGGGTTTTGGGATAACATTCTGGTGGATCAGACATAAGGCAAAATATGAAAGAAGCGAGACATACAATCTGTTTTTTCTGTTCCCTTGGATGTGGATTAACCGTAACTCGAGGAGAAGACCGGGTTTATTATCAACCCATTGCCACTCATGAATTGGAATATCAACTGGATAATCCAATAAACCGAGGATCGTTGTGTGGAAAGTGCAATTATTTATTTGAATTATTGAATCATCCGAAGCGCATCTTAGGGCCTCAGATCTTGAAATCATCCGGGCATCGGGATGAAGGTTGGGAAAAAGTAATATCATACGTAACAAAGCGAATTGCTGCGCTGGTTGAGAAGTATGGGGCGGAGAGCATAGGAATTATGCTCAGTCCTCATCTTACCGTTGAAGAAACAGAGCAGGCAATAAACCTCGCCCGACTTATTGGAACCCCTCACATCGACTATTGTGCATTGGAAGATAAGCCTATTCTTGCGAAAATCAGGCAGGGAGCATTCTCTCGGAAAAGATTGCCGACCATCGAAGAAATCGAGAAAATGCGCACGGCTTTTATTGTCGGAGACTTGTTTGGCGTAAGCCCTGTTTTATCCAGGCACTTTCTTAAGGCCAAATACGACCAGAGGGCCAATAAACTGATCGTCTTGGAATCTTCCAATTCCCATACCGGATGGTTCGCCGATCTCCATCTACGGGCTAATCCGGGAACAGAAGTAATGCTCTTGGCCGGGATCTTAAAGTTCTTATTTAGACAACAAGGTAATCTGAAA
>Ga0114920_10001440_pt1 | contig 10931 bp, 10 predicted proteins | sample ChitaG_FD_88683 | JGI IMG/M metagenome (GOLD analysis project Ga0114920, IMG submission 88683) | Deep subsurface microbial communities from South Pacific Ocean to uncover new lineages of life (NeLLi) - Chile_00310 metaG | ecosystem: Environmental > Aquatic > Marine > Oceanic > Sediment ...
ACCGGGCAGGAGGATGAGGATAATTCTTTGCTCAGACCTTCCAGCTCAAACCGGATCGAAGGGTCATCGCTGTCATACATAAGATTTCTGTTGATCCCCGCAGAAAAAAGAATGATGTTTTTGTATCCGGGAATGTAGCGCAAGGATTTGGCAAACTTGCGCAATTCCTCGAAATAGAGAAGGATTTGCCGTTTAAGGAGTTCACGTTCTTCCACAACTCCCTCCCCTCCGTCTATTCCACCCGGGAGTTCCTTCGTCTTCTCTATGGCGGCCTTGACTTTCTCATGGTCAGTCGTGAGAAATTCGCGCACAACAAGGCCGTTCCTCGGAGAGTAGGTGAGATAGGCGAGCTCATCCGTTGGAAAGGCCTGAGTTTCGATGAAGTGGAGGGCGGCTTTCTTCGATTTGATCATTCCCAGCCCATCGTTCCTCTCGATATCCAGGAGGAGGAAAAATTTCCTGTTCAATCTGGAGGCAGTTTCCTGAGGAAGAGGGAGCGGCGTCTCCTCTAATCTTTCCTCGACCTTGGCTTCGGGTCTTTTGAGGAGATGCTTCTCAAAGTCAGTGATCGTCTGCAGTTGGCCGTTATCGTACAGGATGAAGTCCTCTTTGGTCAGGTCGGTAATCGGGTTTCCTTTTTTATCCGTGACAAAGACCTGCACCAATTTCATCACGACTGTCACTTCGTGCTGGAGCGCCTCCTGTTTTTTCTCTTCCTGGAGGCGTGACAAATCCAACTCCTTGAGGTCTGGATAGGCGATGAAAACCATCAGCAGGATGAGAACGCATAAGCTCTTTTTCATTCTTATCTCCTCTGTTCTTTACCGTTTCCTCGGATAGACAATTTGTCGATACTGCAGTGCATATCCGGTCAATCTGGCTTTCATAGCTTTCTCAGTTCGCGAAATACCCGGCGCGGTGCGTGATCCTGTAGTTTTTATTCTTGACTTTGATCTTGATGTTCCGGAAACTCCCGTCTCTCTTATAGTTCTTGGGTGAATAATAGATTATATAATAATTTTCCGACGCTTCCACAGCCTTCTGAAATATGGTTGCAGCGTTCGAAGAGCTGTCTGACATTCCGCCGGTCGCTTCTGCTATTTCACTGAAGGCGCTGAAGATGTCCTCTGATTGTTCCCTCCAGGTGATCGCCGAAGTCGGTCTCCCGTCCAGACTCATAGCCGGGATCTTCGTGATGTACAGGAAATGTATGGAAATGGATGAATCGGAAAATACCTGTTTGATGCGGTCGACATCAAACGCAATATCTCTTCTGTACTGCAAAAACAGGTCGGAAAGCTGAAACAGGAAATGCTGTTTGTCCTGTTCCAGGCTCATGAGTTGAACCAATGTGCCCGGGTCGATTTGAGGCATGAGCTCTTTCTGGTAGAACAGGAACACGTTTTTCTGCCCTTCCTTGGCTTTCAAGAATTCCGCAAAACCCAAAAGTTGCTCTTCATCCACTCGCCGGATGTCCTCAAGCCTGGCCAGGTGGATTTGACATATTTGAAGTGTTTGTTCGCCAGGCGCAGACATAAGGTCGCGAAGATCCCGTAATAAACTTTTATACTCTGCGTTCCCCATGAGGGTGTCTTTTCTGATTTTGGATTTTAACTGTTTGACGATTTCTTCTTTCGGCAGAAGCTCTAAAGCTTCGCTTTTGAAGTTATACACTTTCATCGGGGTGAAAACTGTGAGGTTATCCCCGGGTAAGAGGACGTTGTCGAAAAAGAAATCCAGGGCTTTTTCTATTTTGGGAAGATAATCCTGGATTTGAAAAAGCAGAATAAAGTTCCTTGAAGTCTCGGGAACGAACCTTTGTTTTTCTTCGCTCCTCTCGATGGCTTTCTTTTTTATCAGATAGACCGCTTCGATTTGCTGGAGAATGCCGTCCTCGTATACTTCGAAGTCGTCGATGGTTAAATTGTCCACAAATTCTCCGCTCTTGAACACTCGGACAGGGACTTCAATGTTGATTACGAGTGTCTCATGCGTGATTTCCTGAGCAAAGAAGACTAGGCTTAGAACCGATATTGTGGCCAGCAGGATGAGTTTTTTCAAAGCTGTTCTTCCCCTTTTTTTGGATACGGAAACACGCACATCTTTTTAATATTTGACCTGGGTTTCGACGGTGAAGAATTTGTAATTCTTAAGGTCACGGTTACCTTCGACCTTTTGGAGTTTCATCGGTTTTGCCTCCTTTGGTCTTTCTGTCCGAAGAAGTCTATTCCTCCTCGCTCATGTCTCGGATTCCGCGACTCTATAATTGTACTCTTTGCTTCATTCCTATTGCAAATATTGTGCCAGAGAAATCCTGATGGAGATGCATTTTGAGGCGTTGGAAAGAGTTCTCAAAAGAGGACAGTTGTCATGAATTTGAATAAGTAGGTTGCGTGGATTATTGACTACTCAAATAAATTGAGGATGGACCGCGAGAAGAGCGTCCATCGAGATCAGTTTTGCCATCATCGCCGGATTCGGATATAGTTGCTCCTTGGAGGGAAAGAGTACTGATAAATTACTTCCTGATTTCGATGGGCTTGATATCCGTTGAGATGAGAGAATCCACGCGCCGGTTTCGAGATGGTTCAAGACTTGGAAAATGAAAAAATTATACAGAAAGGGCCTGTGGCTGGAGTATTTCACAGTCGGGTATAACATCATTGAAGCCATCGTGTCCATCGTATTCGGCAGCATTGCCAACAGCATTGCCCTGGTGGGATTCGGGCTGGACAGCGTTGTCGAGTCCCTTTCGGGCTGCGTTCTGATCTGGCGGTTGAGACAGCATGGAAAAATGTCGCCCGAAGAAGAAGAACGAGTAGAGAAAAAGGCGATGAAGTTTGTGGCCTTGACTTTCTTCGTTCTCGGTCTCTATGTCCTGTTTCAATCTTTAAAAAAATTGATAGTCAAAGAAGTCCCTGAGCCTTCACTTCCGGGGATGATCATAGCGGCGGTCTCGATAATCGTCATGCCCGTGTTGACCTGGCAGAAATACAGAACCGGGAAGCAGATCGGGAGCAGAGCGTTGATCGCCGATTCAAAGGAAACCCTGGCCTGTGCTTTCCTTTCTGTAGCGCTGCTTTTTGGCCTGGGAGGCAACTATCTGTTCGGGTTCTGGCAGGCTGATCCGATAGTTGGGCTGATCATCTTCGCCTTTTTATTCAGGGAAGGCCGGGAAAGCTGGAGAGAATCTCAGAAGGAAGAAGAGAACAATACGTAGCGCCAGAGTCTCAAGGGAATTCTGGTTTTTCCAAGATATCAATCATCCCCAATATTCCCTAATCATGCCCGGTAGTGTTTAGACTTCATCTCCTGGAAAATACTGACATATACTTGTTGAAAAGAATGGAGATGAAAGCGACTCATTGGTTGACTCCTTCATGTTTTTTCGGCAAGGTTTCGTCCAGCATTCAGAGCATCGAAACGCCTGCGCCCAGGATTCGATAGTGAATTCAAAAACTGACGCTGCGACTCATTTATTGCCTCTTCAGGAGGCTTTTTCTTGAAGCTTCTTATCTGCTTTGTGTTTATACTGCAGACGGATGTACAGGATGAGCAGCATCAGTGGACCCAGAAGTAATCCGCCGATCAGGAATAAAATTTGACGTCCTTCACTGAAATCCAATTCCATGGCCCACTTGGCAGAAATGATCGCGCAGAGCACGTTGCCCACGGTTAATGCTTCGGTCATGATCCCTCCTTTTTCCTGAGATTTATCTCTTGAATAATATCCTCCAGGGAATACCCCATGTCCGTTACCTTGGAGATGTACTCATCGGTTGCCTTCACGAACAGCTCGAGCCGTTCCTTCTGAATCTTTTGACTGTCCAGTTTGACAAAATATCCGGCTCCCGGCCGCGACATGACGAATCCCTCCATCTCCAGCTGGTAGTAGACTTTAATAATGGTGTTGGGATTGATATGGAGTTTTAATGCAGTCTCCCTGATCGACATCAACTGATCCCCATCTTCCAGTCGTCCGGAAAGAATAACCAGCTTGATAGCTCGCTTTATCTGCTCGTACACGGGGAGAGCAGACTTGACATCCACTTTGATTTCAAAGGGTCTTCTTTTTTCTTCTCTCACTGTTCTACATTAATATAACAGTAAATCAGTTTTTGTCAAGAAAATAAAAAAATTTTAAAAAATATTTAAAATTAACTTCTTGATTTAGTCCTTAATATGCATAAAAAAAATTACGCCTGATTTTTGTGGGTAGAGAACACATGATTGATATCAATTTTTCGGAAAGAGACCTCGACCCAGAACTGCGGAAGATCGGTTGAGTTTGCACGTACACTCCTGAAGAGATTATATACGCCGCAGGTTTTCATCCTTTCCGCGTCCTTGAAGAGACACCCTCTACTAAGATGGCTGATGCGTATCTCATCACAACCTTTGTCCTTACGTGCGAAGCTGTCTCGATTTCGGGCTGAAAGCAGAAGACCAGGATCTTAAAGGCATTGTTATCGCTCATTCCTGTTCAGGCTTGACATCTTATTTTGCTGGCTATATAGTTCTACTGCAATAATCGGGGAAAGGGAGAAGTGTTCGGTCAATAAAATTGAAAGTAAAACTGTTGCATCACCTGATATAAAATAAAGGAAATGAAAGGAGGGAATTGAATGTTTGCGCGTCTGACCATATTTCGGATCTCTCCGGACAGGATTGATGAAGCCACAAAACGTTATAAGGAGAGTGTGCTGCCTGCTGCGAGGGAGCAAAGAGGTTATCGTGGAGCGAATGTCATGGTGGACCGGAACACAGGAGACGCTGTGACGATTACTCTGTGGGAGAGTGAAGAGGATGCTGTGGCAAATGAGAAGAACCTCTATTACCAGGAACAGGTGGTCAAATTTAGAACGTTTTATAAAAAACCACCGATTCGTGAAGGATATGAGGTGGTCATCCGGGATTTAAAATAAGAAAAGAAAGGGAACAGTCCCCAATTGACCGAATGTTTGACTCTTTTTTTGGTAATTGATATTCTTTCGCCGCATTATTGAAGGGAAAGACAGGCATGAAATGCCCCAAATGTGATTTTGAAAACCCCGCGGATTCCAATTTCTGCAGCAAATGTGCCACACAGCTCATTTTGCCAGAGAAGGATTCTTCCCCCAAGGACGGAAACACCCATGAAATAAGAATAGAACTGCCCACAGGAGAGATTTTTGCGGGGAGATACCAGGTACTTGAGGAATTGGGCAGGGGGGGAATGGGCAAAGTCTACAAAGTCTTCGATAAAGAAATAAAGGAGAAGGTAGCGCTGAAGCTCTTGAATCCGGATATTGCAGCAGATGAAAGGATAATAGAGCGTTTCCGGAACGAGCTGAAGCTGGCCCGCCAGGTCTCCCACAGGTACGTTTGCCGGATGTTCGACCTCAACAAAGAAGGAGATGCCTACTTCATCACGATGGAGTACATTTCCGGAGAAGATTTGAAAAGCATGGTCAAGATGATGGGGCCGATGAGTTCAGGGAAAGCGCTTATTATCAGCAAGCAGGTGTGCAAAGGGCTGGCCGAGGCGCACCGGAGGGGAATCGCTCATCTGGATCTCAAACCTCAGAACATCATGATAGACAAGGAGGGGAGTGTGCGGATCATGGATTTCGGGATTGCCCACTCCCTGAAAGAAAAAATCAAGCCAAAGGCTGGGATGTTGATCGGGACACCCGAGTACATGTCTCCTGAGCAGGTTCAGGGAAAGGATGTCGACCATCGCTCGGATATCTATTCCTTGGGTATCATCCTGTATGAAATGCTGACCGGCGAAGTTCCTTTTGAAGGGGATACTCCGTTGAGCGTTGTCCAGAAGCAAAAGAGCATGGCACCCCCGGATCCGAGAAATATCAATTCTCAGATACCCGAAGAAATCAGTCAGATGATTCTCCGGTGCCTCGAGAAGGACAGGGGAAAAAGGTATCAAGACGCCGAAGAGGTGCTTGAGGAAATAAGGAAAATCCAGAAAGGCGTTCCGACCACGGATAAGATATTGCCGACAGAAAAGCCGGATACAGAAAAAGTCGTGGAGAAGAAATGGGAAAACTCTATCGCAGTGCTTCCGTTCGCAGATTTAAGCCCGCAGAAAGATCAGGAGTATTTCTGCGACGGGATGGCGGAAGAGCTCATCAGCACGCTGGCCAAGATCGACCAGCTCAAGGTAGCTTCCAGGACTTCAGCTTTTCAGTTCAAAGGAAAAGGTCATGACATCCGAGAGATCGGAGACAAGCTCCAGGTGCAGGCGGTGCTCGAAGGAAGCGTGCGGAAAGCCGGGGACAGGCTGCGAATCACGGTTCAGTTGATTAATGTCGGAGACGGATTCGAGCTCTGGTCAGAGAAGTACGACCGGGATTTGAAGGACGTGTTCGCTATCCAGGATGAGATCTCCCTGGCTATCGTTGACAGTCTGAAAGTCAAGCTGCTGGAAAAAGAGAAGGAAGCATTGGTCAAGCGCTACACGGATAATACAGAGGCCTATAAACTGTATTTGAAAGGTCGCTATAACTGGAACAGGCGGTATGAAGGAGGACTGCAGAAGGGAATCGAATTCTTTCAACAGGCCATCGATATAGATCCTCTCTATGCTCTGGCTTATACGGGAATTGCCGACAGCTACAGCCTTCTCGGTCATTATGGCTTCCTCCCGCCCAGAGAGGCTTGTCCGAAAGCAAAGATTGCTGCAGAGAAAGCCCTTGAGATTGATGACAAGCTTGCCGAAGCGCATACATCCCTGGCAAGGATCAAGATGCATTATGATTGGGACTGGGATGCGGCAGAGCAAGAGTTGAAAAAAGCCCTTGAGCTGAACCCGAATTACTCCACAGCGCTCGAGTGGTATTCCCTGTATTTGATGATCATGGGCCGATTCGATGAGGCCGTCCAAGAAGCCAAGCACGCTCTCGAACTGTATCCTCTGTCTCTGATTATAAACGCGGTCTTAGGAGGTATTTATTATTTCGCAGGCAAAAATGAGGAAGCGATTGAACAATTCCAGAGAACCATCGAGATCGAATCCGACTTCTCCTTGACTTATCTTTTCCAGTCCGGGGCTTTGGCGAACCTGAATAGGTTTGAGGAAGCCGTCGAGTCCTTAAAGAAGCTTGTTTACCTCACCGCCGGAAGCCCTTTTGCATTGGGATATCTTGGCGCTGGCTTTGCTGTGGCGGGCCAGAAAGATGAAGCGCAAAAAATGCTCGACCAGTTGAATGAGATTTCGAAGAAAAAATACGTTTCGCCGTTTTACATCGCGATCGTCTATCTCGGATTGGACGATAAAAATAAATTATTCGAGTATCTCGAGAGAGCCCTCGAGGAGCGGGAATCATTCCTGGCTTTCATCAACACCTGGCCTTTATTCGACAGCCTGCGCCCAGAGCCAAAGTTTAAGGCTATCTTGAAAAAGATGGGATTCAAACCAAGTCAGCCTGAGACGAAATAATTTTCTCATTTTTTACAGTCCTTTCATTTCCACGCAAGGATACCCGTGCACTTGGAGTTTGCCTCAAAACTGAGTGTTTTCTGGCTGAACGAAATGACTTCAACCTGAAAATCCCGATCTTAAAATTGACAAACGTTTGTTTAATTTTTTATATTATGAATATGAACAAACGTTTGATTAACATATGCGTCCAAAGGAGTCAGCCATGAATGTCAAATGGATGGGTCTTGTCTTGATACTGTTTTTAAGCACGAATGCCTTGGGTCAGGGACTGTTTGAGGAGGCTGAAAAAAGCAAGGATAAGGAAAAAGCATTCGAGCTGAACGGTTATCTGCGGAGCACATTCTATTTAGGCAAAGTTCCTGAGGAAAATAATGGCGAGCTGAAAAGCGGCTACGGCGAGTTCTCGCTCAAGCTCAAAGCGAGCAAGAAGAGTTTCGGCAGCGCGTTCGCAGAGGTGCGGTTCCGGAATGGGTATGAATTCAATAATCAGATATCCGAATTGAATCTCCGCGAAGCTTATGTCAGTGCATACCTCGGACGGTTTGATTTCAAGCTCGGGAACCAGATCGTTGTCTGGGGACGTGCAGACGGCATCAACCCGACCGATAACATCACGCCCAAGAATATGCTCAACCGTTCCCCTGACGAGGATGACAAGAGGGTTTCCAATTTCCTCCTGCGGGCTTTTTACAATGCCCAACCGGTCAGATTCGAATTCATATGGGTTCCGGCCTTCAAACCTTCTGTCGTTCCCACAGACCTGATTGAATTTCCTCCGGGGATAACGCTCGGGGATTCGGTTTATCCGGATGTTAGTCTGGAGAACAGCGCTTGGGCCGCAAAACTGAACCTTGAATTGGCGGCATTCGATGGCTCACTCTCCTACTTCGACGGCCACAATCCTTTTCCGGGCATTTCCATGGATTATCCTCCGCCGCTTCCCGGTTCGCCAGCTCCTCCGCGGACGTTTTCATTGGAATCCTACAGGATGAGAGTTTTCGGGGCCGACTTCTCGACAACGGTGGCCGGTTCATTCGGCCTCAGGGGGGAAGTTGCTTACATGAAACCATTCGGAGACTACACGAATTCTTCCCAAATCCCCAATCCCGACCTTCGCTATATTTTTGGCATGGATAAGGAATTTTCAGGCAATTTCAGCATCATCCTTCAGTATATCGGAAAATATGTGTATGATTTTGTCCCGATAGTTGAGCCCAGCGACCCGGCAGACATACCCGCCTATGAGCTTGAGCTCAAGAACAGAATCATCACTTCCCAGCAGTATGAAACCAGCCATTCTTTTTCCTTCCGTTTAGGCTGGAATCTTCTCCATGAAACGATGGAACTCGAGCTCCTCAGTTTAGCCAACCTCACTTCCGAAGAGTTTTTCGTGAGGGCCAAAATGGCTTACGATATCGCAGACGCTTTTACCTTCACTCTGGGAGGAGAGCTGTATTCAGGACCTGAGGACACACTTTTTAATTTCGTAGAGGACCATCTGAGCTCGGTGTTTGCGGAATTGAAAATATCCTTTTGAGCAGGAGGACACGATGTCAGCAAAAAATAATAGAGAACCGAAACAAAGGATTCTGGAGGCGGCGATTTCCCTGTTTGCCCAGAAGGGATTTGCTTCGGTCGGAGTCCGGGAGATCGCCAAGGAGTCGGATGTCAATATCGCGATGATCTCCTACTATTATAAGGGAAAAGTGGGAATACTGAAGGCTGTTCTTGAAGAGTTTTTCGAGCGCTACTGCCAGATGCTAAGGGATGCGGTAGAAGAAGGCAAATCGAGCGAGGAGAGCATCCGAGTGCTGATAAATTATATAGTTGACTTTCTTCGGGGGAACACAGAGCTTGCGATAGTGGCCTATAACGAGCTTCCTCTCGATCTTCCTGAATTGGCCGCGCTCAAGGCCGAGAAGATCACACAGATGATCGGGATCATGAGCGGTCTCATAAGGAGATTCGGTTTAGACCCTGAAGACACTCGCCTGCTCGGTATGATCGGGCCAAGCTTGATCTCGATGGTATTCATGAGCTTCAGGATCAAGCCTATCGTGAGGAATGTCTTTAAAGTCAAACTTAACGATGCCTACTACAACGAGTTTTCAGAGACCATCGCCACGCTGTTCTTAAACGGTGTTAACGGCGTTGTGGCCATGAAACAAAAGCAGAGCAGGAAGAAGCCATGAGATTATTGGCCGATCTCGTTGTAAAATTTCGCTGGATGATCATTCCGTTCTTTATCCTGACCTCTGTCTTCTTTGCCAGTCGGATCCCAAAAGCTGAGATAGAGTCCGAGATGAAGTCCATGCTTCCCTCTCATCTGGAATCACGAATAAACACAGAGATGATAGACGAACTTTTCGGCGGGACAGAGATGCTCATGGTTATCATCAAGACGGATGACGTGCTCAATCCTAAAACACTCGAGCGAACTAAGAATATGTCCAGGCAGCTGAAAAGGATCAAAGGAGTGTGCAATGAATAAATCCAAATTCTTGGCAGCGATATTAATGATTCTTTTTATCGGCTCAAGCCTTACGGCCCAGGTAGAACTCACTGCCAAAGAAATCATGGATAAAGCCTTTGAAGTGACAAAGCTTGCTGGTTCTGAGGCTGTGTCCACAATGACAATTATCGACGGCAAGGGAAGAGAGCGGGTCAGAGAGATTGCGATGGTAACCAAGCTTTACGATAACGGTGACACAGAGAAAAGGCTCCTGCGCTTCCTCGCCCCTCCCGATGTGAAAGGGACCGGACTCTTGGTCTTTGATTATGAGACGAAGGATGATGATATGTGGCTTTTCATGCCAGCTTTGAGGAAGACGAGGCGGATTGTCAGTTCCGAAAGAGCCAAGAGCTTTATGGGTTCGGAGTTTTCCTACGCAGACATGTCTCCTCCTATCCTGGATGAATTCACATACAAAGTATTGAGCGATAAAGAGGTGGAAGGTACACTCTGCTGGGAGATAGAAATGGTTCCGGTGGATGAAGACATAGCTGACGAGAACGGCTTTTCCAGGAGGATCGCCTACATCGGCAAGAAGGACTTTGTCATAAGAGGCGCGGTCTATTATGACCTCGACGGGGAGCTGCACAAGGAACTCTCAGTCAAAGAGATTCGAGAGCTGGACCCTGTCAACCACAGATATAGGTTGATACATATGATCATGGTCAACAAACAGAACGACAGAAAGTCAATCCTGAAAATAAATGAAATCCAGTTCAATCCCAACGTGAAAGATGACTATTTCACCACCCGGTATCTGGAGAGATATTAAGCGTTTCGACTCTTTCCGGCAGAAATCATGGAATAAAAACGTACTGAGAAGGGCTACTCTTAGACAACAAGGAATATCCTCCTTTCATTTCGGGAATAGTCGGATTTATCACCCCTAAATTCACCCCCTAAAATAGTCGCATCGGGTGATTGAATTATTTTCAAAAAGGCTTATTAATAATAAGAACGCGTAAATATGAGGAAAAT
>Ga0114920_10001441_pt1 | contig 10919 bp, 11 predicted proteins | sample ChitaG_FD_88683 | JGI IMG/M metagenome (GOLD analysis project Ga0114920, IMG submission 88683) | Deep subsurface microbial communities from South Pacific Ocean to uncover new lineages of life (NeLLi) - Chile_00310 metaG | ecosystem: Environmental > Aquatic > Marine > Oceanic > Sediment ...
GTTGACCGGATGCTTTTTGGAAAGCTGATTAATACGCTCCATGTGGTCAATGATATCCTGAGGCAGGAAATAATACTCCTCCGGCTCAGGAACCAACATTGAGATATCGCTTATCTTTCGTTCATTTTCCACTATTTCTTATACACCTCCCTTTTTTCTGGACCTTGTTCCCGGTTTAATTCCTTCTCAAACCCAACCCCAGCTCTCTTTGGCGCTCACCTATGAAATCATCCAGCGCGGCAATATTCCACCTCATGTTAATACCATTGAGCTTGCGAATGATCTCTCTGGCTTCTCTCAGCATGAACTCAGGCGCGTTACCTGGTATTGCCGCCAGTTGCCTGCTGAGTTCTCTCATCTGTTCTTCCTCTTCCTCCAGCTTCTCTGCCATAACCAAAAAGACCTTGGCTCCACATCGTGGGCACTGCCTCAGTTCATCCACCCCGGTAGGGAGAATGCCAATCTTGCAGATATACCCGAATTCCAATGCCTCATCTGTGTAGCCACACTCTTGGCATGTCAACTCCATTTCCCTACCTCCTCGCTACCCATACACCCGCATCGCCCCCACTATTTCCTGCACCGCCACTCTTTTCTGGAGTCTGTTCTCAGTTCACCTTTTTCGTAAACCCACCCCAAGCTCTCTCTGGCGTTCACCTATGAAATCATCCAGCGCGGCAATATTCCATCGTAAGTTAAGGTTGCTGAGCTGGCGAATGATCTCCCTCGCTTCATCCAGCATGAGATCCGAAGCGTCCGGTGGTATTTCCATCAGTCTCCTGCTCAGTGCCTTCATCCTCTCGTCCTCATCTTCCAATGCCTCTGCCTTGTGCAAGACAACTCGCGTATTGCACTTGGGACAGGCCCGCAACTCGGACCCTCCGCAAGCCGGTCAGCCAACCCTGCACAGGTATTCGAATTCCAGGACGTCACCATCATAACCGCACGAGTCACATGTCATGCGCATCTTCCCACCTCCTTTCTACCCACCTACCGTTACATCCGCGTAATCGATTAGCACATTGATAAACGGCTGTACGTCTTGGTCAGGCAGTCCTTCTCCTTCAGTAAAAGGGTAGGGCAAGCCGAAGATCCTATACTTTGATCCAGCATAGGGGTGATACGGCAGCAAGTCAATGCCTTGAACCACGTCTCCTAGGCTCTCAATGAACTTGCCTGTTTCCTCCATGTTTTTTACAGTGTTATTTCTGTCAGGAATGACGGGGATACGAATACGCATCTTGATACCCTTAGCGGCAATGCGCCTGGCGTTCTCCAGGATAAGCTCATTACCGTGCCCCGAGTACTCCTTGTGAGACTTGGAATCCATAACCTTGATATCATACAAAACCAAATCGGTATATTCCAATACCTTTTCAAGATCCTCCCACGGTCCACTCCCGGCGGTATCCAGAGCATTGTCGATCCCACGCTCCTTGGCTAATTTCATCAAGGCCAAGGTGAACTCTGGCTGGGCCATCGGTTCGCCACCCGAAAGAGTCATCCCGCCTCCTGAGGTAACGTAAAAAGGCTTATCCTTCTCCACCTCGTCTATGACTTCGCCAGCAGTCATAATCTTGCCCCAGACCACAAGGGCATCATACTTGCAGACCTTAACACACTGAAGGCACACACTGCAGAGCCCCCTGTCGATCACTGGCTTATTGTCTTCCTCCAGGGTCAGAGCGCCAGTGGAGCAGACATCCAGGCATTCCCTGCAGCCAGTGCAGTTGGGAATATAAGGAAAAACCTCGGGATAGCGTCTCTTTCCCTCTGGGTTGTGGCACCACTGGCAATTCAAGTAACAACCCTTGAGAAAGACCGTCGTTCGATACCCGGGCCCGTCGCACATGCTCATTCGCTGAATGTCATTGACCACCCCGAGAACATTGCTATCATCTACATTATTCACTATTCGAAACCTGAGCCTCCAATCGTGGCTTCTAAGCCGGCATCGCGATAGATCTCAATAGCTGGCCTCAGCATGCTTGGATCCATGGCTGGCGTGTCGGCGAAGCTCCATCTGATACCCAACTGTCTGTATTTACTCTCGCACCAGTTATGGAAAGGCAGCAAATCGATCCTTTCTGGGGGGTGCGGTAATGTCTTCAAAAAGGCTGCCACCTTCTCATGGTAGTCCAGAGAATCGCTGTAATCAGGGATGACCACGATCCGCAGCCAAATCCGTGCTTCTACTTCTAAAAGTTTCCTCAAGTTAGCCAAGATCAACTCATTGCCAACACCCGTCAGCCTCTTGTGCTCGCCCGAATCGATGTGCTTCAAATCATACAGAACCACGTCAACGTACTCCAGAAGTGGCTCCAGGACTTCCCATTTACAGTTTCCGTTAGTGTCCAGGCAGCTACTTATACCCCTTGCCCTGGCACCCTGCAACAGCTCGGCAGTGAACTCTGGATGCACTATCGGCTCCCCACCAGTGATATTCATTCCGCCACCCGAGTTTTCGTAAAAAGGCATGTCCAGTTCCACCTCATCCAGCACCTCTTCCACCGTATAATCCTGACCTATCAGCTCAAGAGCACCAGTAGGGCAGACCTCGACACACTTCATGCACAGGTCACACTGTTCGCGGATGATCTTATCATAGGTGGAGTTGTCGGCACGGGCCTCTTCTGGGTCGATTGGTGGATTAATGGCATCCCTAGGGCAAGCATCGAAGCAACGGCCGCACTGTGCACATATACTCGCTCTCCAATTTAGCTCCCTGGTGGACCTTATCGTTTCTGGGTTATGGCACCACACGCAGTGCATATTACAACCCTTCACGAAGACATTCGTCCTGAAGCCAGGGCCGTCGTTCACCGAAAACCTTTGAATATTGGTAATTAAAACCTTATCATCATCACTCATCGCTTCCCCCCACTACCTTTCTTACCTTTGGAGGAGCGCTTATTGAAGACCTGCCCCCGCATGCCGCCTGTCCCATAAACGTCCTCCCCTAGCGAATCAAACTCCAGTTCCTCACAGTAAACGCCGCGATTACACTTGGGGCACTGACGGTAGGTATTTGGCCCTGCCTCCTCGGCAAGGCTTATATAGCGAAACTCGCTAACATCTCCTTCATATCCACACCATTCACATTTAAACATAATCATCTAGAGCGATACCATCGCCTCCTTAATAATGCTGGCAAACTTTTGCTCTCAGGCTTATAGCCCGACCGACACTTCTTATGACATCATTACCCAGCTTCGTCTGCTTTCACTTCTTCAGCCACACCCTCAACACCGGCTGACTTGCCCCATGGTGCTCCACCGGCCACCACCTCTACACCTGCTTCACCGGTAATTTCATCAACGCTGTTCCAAGCACTGCATTTCGGGCACTGCCTGATGCTTATAGGGGCATCTATCCTGGCATTATACAGATAGCGAAACTCCTTGTAATCTGCGTCAAACCCGCATTTTACACACTTCATTTTGTACCTCTCCCTTCTGATATATAGCTTATGGTATTGGAGGCAGCTTTCCACCATTATTACTGAAAGTCCCCCGGGCGGACCCCTCGGTAGCATTGTGGGGCCCTAAATATTCATTTAGCCTAGCCCTTGCACCGTCCTCTGGATGATGTTGTCCTGCGTCTTGCGGCTGATGTCCACAAAATGGGCGCTGTAACCCGCTACCCGCACTATCAGCTCCTGATACTTCTCCGGCTCCCGCTGCGCCGCCCGCAACGTCGCATCGTCTACCATGTTGAACTGCACATGGTCCAGCCCCAGGTCGGCCCACGTCTTCATGTAGGACTTCCATAGTTGATATCCTTTCTCCCCGGCGAGCTGCGTTGGCGATAGCCTCTGATTCAGCAGGAATGCCCTGCCATCGCTGATGTGGTTTATCTTCCCACAGGACTTCAATACTGCCGTTGGCCCCTTCTTGTCAAGCCCAGGCCCAGGCGAGATCCCTCCGTCATATAGGGCATCCCCAAGCCTCCTGCCATTGGGAAGCGCCCATACCCATGCCGAGAAGTGGATGTTGCCAGTCACATTCTCAGGCAGCGCCGGCCACGTATTCCCGGCGGGGTCCTTCATCTCGTGGGAGTGCTTCGCCACATCTCTCAGACACCGCACCATTATCTCATCCACATAATCGTCATCATTGCCCCACTTGGGAGTATTCTTCACGAAGTCAAGCCGCATCTCCTCGTACCCATCCCAGTTCACTTCAAGAGCGGTGACCAACTGGTCCATGGTGTACTTCTTCTCTTCAAATACCAGCTTCTTACAGGCTGCCAGGCTGTCTATATTCTCCACCCAGGTGAAGAATGTCACCCAGCTATTGCCTCGCTCCCCCTTCGGCTCAACTATGTCGTACCCGCCTTCCACCGACCGCTGCGTCATACTGGAGTAGAAGGGACGAGGCATCACTTCGTGGTACTGGCGTCGCCCCCAGTTGATTACGCGAACCAGGGTATCCATTATCCAGCATATCTGCTGGCGCCATGCTTCATAGAGCTGCTCAAAATCGGTGAACTGCCGCGCATCCCCAGTATGAGGCCCCATCTGCATCTTCATCACATTGTCATAACCGTCAAACAGCGCATATTCTATCGCCTTGGCTGTGTTCGCCGTCGCCGACGCCATGCGGCACGGCTGCAACCCATGCTTCGTCGATGGATTCGGCGACATGCACGCCTGGTGCACCCAGTTCCTCATCTCCTCTAGCGGATGCCCATGCCAGTACATACCATTGTTGATCAGGATCGGGTCATTCCGTATGCTGGGATACCCCAACCCGTGCCGAATGCACTCAAACACCTCACGCATCACCTCATCCTTCACCTGCGGATGCCACCGAAAGCCAAACGTCGGATTCGCCGTCCGCACCTGCCTGGCCGCCTGCAGGAAGGCCTTCGTCAAATCGTTGCACGCATCGGAACCATCCTCGTTCACACCACCCAGCGTCCATACCCATGTCCCGACGACGCCCTGCACACCCTCAGACAGCCACCTCACACCCGAGAAGCCTACCTCGGCAGCCCGAATCATCCGCTCTCCTACCAGCTCCACCGCCTCATCATGCGTGATCCTCTTATCGATGTTCACGTCCTTGTTGTAGTATGGCCAGTGCCAGTAGTCCGGCCGCGACGGCCACGCCCCTTCAAACTGCTCGGTCCACATGCACGCCTGCATGAAGCAGTCTAGCTGGAGCGACTCCTGCAGCGTCCTCGGAGGCTCAGCAGGAACCCGCTCGCAGGTCTCGGCTATCCTCAATAGCTCCTCCCTGCGCTTCGGGTCCGATTCAAAGTTCTCCGCCACGATACGCGCCAGCCGGGCAAAGCGCTTGGCATGCCGCATCATCGCCTCCAATGCGATTATCATCGCCTCCCAGTTCTTGATCTTCTCGTAGAGCGGGAACAAGTCAGGCGTGGCCGTACCCGCCTTGACTAGGTCATAGGCGTCATCCAAGTACCGATCGATATCCATCACGATATACTTGAAGCCCCTCGGATACCACCCGTAGTCCTTGTTAGAATAGCCGACAGGAAGTGGCGCACCCCAGCAAAGAGAGCCGCTCTGCTGCTTCACCAGGTCCTCAGTGTTGAAGTAGTGAAGGAAGGCACGCTCAGCCCGCCTCGACCCGGCCATCTCCATATGCCAGTATTCCTGCACCTCCATCACATACTGCTTCGACTCTTCCTCCGGCTCGGGAAGAATACCCGGTCTCGCCAACACTGTATCGGCACTACCGCCAGAGCCGTCAAAGTACAGTGTATGGGGTAGGCTGCCGTAGTACCCGACCAGCTGAGCATGGTCGGTGATGAAGATCGTCTTGTTCTCCAGAATATGGGCGGTGGCCATCGCCCTCCTCTTCATCTCACACTGGCCCCTGCTCATTTCCCACGACTCCCGGTAGAGCCTCGCCGCATCAAGCTCAATCTTAAGACCCTCTGGATGCATCCCTCCTATCTGGCCCTTCTTCCACATCGCCTTCCTCAAGTAGTCCAGGCGCGGCGACCTCTTCTTCTCCGCTGCCCACCACCACGCCCGCTCCTTCTCAAGCTCCTCTACCGGCTTATCAGGCGCCAGGCTTTTGTCTGCTATTACCTCTGCCACTTTCTTAGTCTCCCCATTTCACATTCCTGCAAAACACCAGAAGGCACAACGCTCATAACAATTCATCATGTCAAGCTTGCTATTTACAGTTCTCGATTGCCACCTTCCGGGCCACGACTATCTCATTTCTTTTGGAACGAAGAACACTGTGAGGCATCCATATCCGACGCCACCGGCTTCGCCATCCAATACTCCTGTCTTGCGTCACGCCCCCTGAGCACACAATCCCCCTTACTTTCCTCCTCCTCTATTGGAAAGTAATTCTTGCACTCACTGCATGTCGGCATCCTTCACCTCCTGTCAATAATTGATACATTTCCCGCGGGCCTTCTCAGGCACATTTCTTCCACTGTTTTCAATTACTCGTGAATAGCCACGAAACTCTCACATCTTTTGCTCGATATACCCCCTCCTTCCATGCCGCTGAATCGTTTAAACTGTGATAACATTTTAATTCTTCAGCCTTATTTTGTCAATTATTTCTGATTGTGTATGTTAATGTTCTATGATTTTGTCACCCCCGAACCACTATCCCTTGTCCTAGCCTATCTCTAGCCTAGCCCCTGCACTGTCCTCTGGATGATATTGTCCTGCGTCTTGCGGCTGATGTCCACAAAGTGGGCACTGTATCCCGCTACTCGCACTATCAGCTCTTGATACTTCTCCGGCTCCCGCTGCGCCGCTCGCAACGTGGCATCATCTACCATGTTGAACTGCACATGGTCCAGCCCCAGGTCAGCCCACGTCTTCATGTAGGACTTCCACAGCTGATACCCCTTCTCTCCTGCTAACTGTGTCGGCGACAAGCGCTGGTTCAACAGGAACGCCCTACCATCGCTGATATGGTTTATCTTCCCACAGGACTTCAACACCGCTGTCGGCCCTTTCTTATCAAGGCCAGGCCCAGGTGAGATGCCTCCATCATACAGGGCATCGCCCCATCTCCTACCATTGGGCAATGCGCCAACCACCGTGGAATAATGGATGTTGCCGCTCACATTCTCCGGCAGCACTGGCCATGGGTTACCTGATGGGTCCTTCAACTCGTGGGAACGCTTGGCTATATCTCTCAGGCAGCGCACCATTATCTCGTCTACATAATCATCATCATTGCCCCACTTGGGAGCATTCTTCACAAAGTCAAGCCGCATCTCCTCATAACCATCCCAGTTCGCTTCAAGAGCGTCCATCAACTGGTCCATGGTGTACTTCTTCTCGTCAAATACCAGCTTCTTGCACGCTGCCAGGCTGTCTGGATTCTCCACCCAGGTGAAGAATGTTATCCAAGAGTTGCCCCGCTCGCTCCCCGGCCTGATGATATCGAGCCCACTCTCTACCGACCTCTGGGAGATACCCGACAGGAAGGGCCGACCGAAGAAGTCTGGGTCTTTAACTCGCCCCTGAGTCATATTGCGCGATAGAGTGGTCATTATCCACCATATCTGAGTGCGCCATGCCTCATAAAGCTGTTCAAAGTCGGTGAACTTCCGCGCATCACCCGTATGTGGCCCCATCTGCATCTTGAATATGGGGTCATAGCCATCAAACAGCGCATACTCTATTGCCTTGGCTGTATTGGCAGTCGCCATGGCCATGCGGCACGGCTGAAACCCATCTCTGGTCGTCGGACACGGCGACATGCAAGCCTGGTGCACCCACGTCCTCATCTCCTCCAGTGGATGATGGTGCCAGTACATACCGTTTTGAATCAGAAGAGGGTCATTGCGTATGGCGGGATAGCCCAGACCCTGCCTGATGCACTCAAACACCTCCCTCCATACCTCATCCTTCACCTGGGGATGCCAGCGGAAGGCGAAGGTGGGATTGGCTACTCGCACTATCCTCGCCGCCTGCAAATATGCTAGAGTGCAGTCGTTACAGGCATCGGAACCATCCTGTTTGACCCCTCCTATGGTCCAGACCCAGGTGCCCGATATCCCCTGGAGCCCCTCACCAGCCCATCTCCCTACATCAATACCCATTTCAGCGGCGCGGATCAGGTGCTCTCCAATAAGGTCGAGAGCTTCCTCTTTGGTGATCCTCTTGTCAATATTCACGTCCTTGTTGTAGTAGGGCCAGTGGTAGTAATCGGGACGCGCCGGCCACGCCCCCTCGATGGTCTCATACCTCTTAATCACCTGGATGAAATGGTCAAGCTGGATGGATTCCTGCAACGTCCTCGGCGGCTTGGCTGGCACCTGCTCACAGGCTTCAGCGATCCGCAGTAGTTCCTCCTTGCGTTTGGGGTCAGTCTCAAAATTCTCCGCCACAATCCGGGCCAGCCTGGCATAACGCTTGGTCCACCTTATGGCCGCCCTCAGCGCGACTAGCATGGCTTCCCAGGTACGAATCTTCTCATATTGGTCAGCAGAATCGGGAGCGGTTACGCTCATCATCTCTTCCCTCATAGCGTCCTGATTCTTCTCAATCTCCGCTATGAGGTCTTCGAAACCACGCTCCCCGCTCATAATGTACTCATAGTTCACCCCGGCATATCCGCCCATAGAGAAAACAGGGGTGCCCCAGCAAATCTGGCCACCCATGACCTTCATGGCGCCCTCAGGGTCCATGGTCCTGATGAGTTTCGGCGCCGGGCCGTTGGCGAACTCCCAATCGTTAATCTCTGCCAGGATCTTCAGATTCTCCTCAACAGGTTCTGGTGTGGTATCAGGTTCGCTGTAGGCCATTGAGGGAATGGACCTCATCGTATTGGGAGCGCTCCCGAGATAACCCACAATCTGCGCATTATCAGTGATGAATATCTGGATGTTATCCAGCACATGTTCCAGGTCCTTGGCTCTGCCCAGGCAAGCTGGATACATACCAACGGTGAACTGCTCAGATTCGTAGAACAGAATGTTAGTTTGCATGCAGGTCATGAGACCAGGTGAAAAGGTGCCCCCTATCAAGCCCTTCTTCCATATCGCCTTTCTCAAATAGTCCAACCGCGGCGACCTCTTCTTCTCCGCTGCCCACCACCATGCCCTGTCTTTCTCAAGCTCCTCTACCGGTTTATCTGGAGCTCTACTTGTCTTTGCTATTATCTCTGCCATCTTCCTGGCCTCCTTCTTCTCGAATTCTTGTTTCTACAACTCCGGCAATCCTCATCTATATTACCACCTCGCTTTCTCTAGTCGCCTGAAAATCACCATGCAACGTTCGCGGCGGCTCCGCATGCCCAGCCTGCTATTTACAATCATTGGAAAGTAATTCTTGCATTCGCTGCATGTTAGCATTTTTCACCTCTGCTCAATGACTCTTATCTAGCTCTTAACTCGACCTCATTGAAAGCACTATTTGTCCAGCTCCTGCTTCATCTGCCTCATCTTGCGGCGATAGCGAGGGTCCGAAGTTTCCGTGGCGTCGGTATCGATAAACTCCCTCTGTTCGTAATGCTTGCACTTGTCGGCGTCCATAGTTATGTGGGTCATCAACGGCATTTCACCCTCCAGCACATACACCGGCGGGTCTTTTGTAATGTCTGAGCCGCGCCTCAATAAATCGCAATTGCCATTTCCACTCGCTTCATAGGGAGTCTCGAGAAAGTGTGCACACTTACCGCATGCCTTTTCCGGCACTCGATCCCTCTCTTCCACGCTTTTGCCCAGCGAGGCTCTCGCCCTCCCACCTAGCTGCTGCTCAAGCATTTCAGCCCATTCATCTTCTTTCCCCATGGCATTACCCCTTCTGTGATTTAGGTACTACACTATAATAAATTATCAGCGAGCCTACTTGTCGAGCGCCTGCTTCATCTGTCTCATCTTACGGCGATAGCGAGGGTCTGAAGTCTCCGTAGCATCGGTGTCGATAAACTCCCGCACTTCATAGTACTTGCACTTGGCAGCGTCTACAGCTATATGTGATTGCATTGGCATTTCGCCCTGCATCACATACACCGGTGGGTCTTTCGCTATATCGGAGCCGAACCTCAAAAGGTCGCAATTGCCATTTCCACTAGCAACATATGGAGTCTCAAGAAAGTGTACGCACTTACCACACGCCTTGTCAGGCACTCGATCCCTTTCTTCTACGCTTTTACCCAATGAGGATACCTGCCGCTGACTTCGTTGATTCATCATTTCGATCCATTCATCTTCTTTTCCCATGTCCCTTCTCCCTTCCGAGCAATTAGGAGTCATCCAGATTTCTATCAGTTATATGAACTGCTTCAACTGCCTATTCACACACCGCCCTCACCCTCCGACCCATTGCAGACAGCAAGCTTAGCTACGCCTACTTATATTCTAATACTGCCCTGTTTTCTTGTCAATTTTTATGCTTATTTGTGTTGATGTTCTACGATTTTACCACCGCCTAACACCCCTGGAAACAAAAGCAGGCTGGCAGGAGTAAACCAAAACCCACCCGCCTGCTATCTTTCACTCAATACAGGCTATAAAGCTCGCCAGACAAAAAGGGCCTCTCGGTCGAACCGAGAGGCCCCAAGCAATATCTACCCTAAACTATCTTTAACCTAGCCCTTGCTCTGTCCTCTGGATGATGTTGTCCTGCGTCTTGCGGCTGATATCTACAAAGTGGGCACTGTACCCCGCTACTCGCACTATCAGCTCCTGATACTTCTCCGGCTCCCGCTGCGCCGCCCGCAACGTCGCATCGTCTACCATGTTGAACTGCACGTGGTCCAGCCCCAGGTCAGCCCACGTCTTCATGTAGGACTTCCATAGCTGATACCCCTTCTCCCCCGCTAGCTGCGTCGGCGACAAACGCTGGTTCAACAGGAACGCCCTGCCATCGCTGATGTGGTTTATCTTCCCACAGGACTTCAATACTGCCGTTGGCCCCTTCTTGTCAAGCCCAGGCCCAGGCGAGATCCCTCCGTCATATA
>Ga0114920_10001442_pt1 | contig 10916 bp, 11 predicted proteins | sample ChitaG_FD_88683 | JGI IMG/M metagenome (GOLD analysis project Ga0114920, IMG submission 88683) | Deep subsurface microbial communities from South Pacific Ocean to uncover new lineages of life (NeLLi) - Chile_00310 metaG | ecosystem: Environmental > Aquatic > Marine > Oceanic > Sediment ...
ATAATGGGGTCAGGCCACAAATATATCGCATATGATGTTGATATTTAAAGAATTAGAGAGAAGGATTCCTGAAAAAAGGGCCTTAGAGTGGGCATTTTGGGGCAACAATGGGGCTTCTAAGGGAAAATTGAAAGAAAGCTGACCTTATTTTGAAGGAATAATTTGAATACACGGTTGTATGTAAGAGCTTTGGGCTTAAAGTGTCATTTTTGCTCCCAAAAAGGTATCTCTAAGGGCGAAAAATAGGCATACTTATGATGTAGCTATATTAATATCAAAAGGTTACAGAGGGCTTTGGTGGCCTGACCCCAATACCAATACCAATACAAATCACGGACTCAGCACAAAGGATCTGATGACAGTCAATTCTGAAATCTCTAATTTTACGGATATCGAACACGTGTGATTTTTTCTACTCAAAATTGACAGCGACGGTGAAAATAGCCTCTCTCCTTCGACCATGAAAAATGAAGGGTTTAAATGTCCACTGGGACACGGCCTCTCTGGCCGCAATGTACAATCTCCAAATTCCAAAGCCATCTTCAAAGGAAGGAGCCACATTGAGGACCTTTGTCCGTACGACGTTTCCATTAATATCTGTTTGGACTTCGAGCAGAATTTCGCCCGTGATCCCTGCTTTTTTGGCTTGTTCGGGATAGACAGGTTCGACTTTTGTTTTAACACGCGGAGGATTGAGATCGCCTTCCACGTAAATCGGATCGTACCGAGGTATCACTCCGACCGTTATCCAGACTCTTGCCAATGTTAGGGCCAGGAGGCTAAAGACGAGAAAAAATATTGTCCAGTAGGCTTTGATGGATTGATCTGTAATTCCTTTTGCTTTTACTGCCATCTCTTTTTCCCCTACATTATATACTTTTCTGACTTCAAGTATATTCGATAAATATAGAGATATTGGCCTTTTGATTCTCAGGTTGGGAATCGGAGGGATGTTTATATTTCACGGTGCCCCCAAGATGTTCGGCGGGCCCGAAAGATGGATAGGCATAGGCAAAGCGATGGTCGTGGTTGACATCAAGTTTTTGCCGGTGGAATATTTGTCATTCTTGGATTGTTTTTCAGGCCCATGAGTTTCATGCTTTTCTTTACGATGCTGATCGCTGCCCTCAGTCAGTTAAGCAGAGGCGATGGGCTTCGTGGAGCCGCACATGCCATCGAAAATGGAGTCGTTTTTTTGAGTTTGATTTTTATCGGCCCCGGCAAATACAGCATCGATGAGCTGCTGAAAAGGCGGAAAAACCCAGCCGCTTAATTCTCTTTTTTCGTCTCCCCGATTAATATTTCCTTGTGAATCCCGGATCCCCACCAATATGGTACGCGAAGTATGTGAAGGGGGAAAAATAGGATCGAAGCTTCCTAACTTTTTCCCTTTGACCTTAGAAGTTTTAGGATATTTTCCCTTGTCAGCATATCTAAATCTGGAGTTCTTTCAATAAAAGGGCGAACATCTTCGACGGCTCTGTCCCAGTCGATAGTGGCCAATTTTTCGCCTGTGACTTGATGCCAATTCTTTTCTGTGATTTCAGATCCTTCCCAGTGGGTTTGCTTCAAAGCGTTGTTGAGGAACTCGATATTTGGACTTGGCCAGGCTGGATCGGATAAATACCAGAAAATGTCAAAGAGATCACGTCCTTTTGTGTAAGCTCGATTAAAAATTGCGTGAAGTTTTCCACTCAAAAACGACGCTTTGTCGTAGTGTAAAATGTGCAGAGTGACATAACGCCGGACAATAGTTGTTTCGACAACACTGCCGGCAGGTGGATTGCTGTCCAATTCAATTTTGATAGAGAATTTTCCCGTCTGACGAGGGGAAAGGCCCAGTTCAAAAAGCAGGCCGGGGAAACGAATAAAAGCGGAATTTACTGTTTTTACTTCTTTAGCTTTTGTCTCAACTTGATAGGCCTCAGACTCAAATTGTCCACAGATAATCTTGATAACCGCGGAGAAATCCAGGGAGTCGCTGCGCTGTCTTAGAGCAAAATCTAGGTCCTCTGAATAACGTGGAATTTTATAGAGAAACCGCAGGGCTGTTCCTCCGTGGAAAATCCAGCTCCTAAAGGACCCGCTTTCTTGGAGAAATTGGAGGATTCTTGCCTGAAGGTATTCTCTGACAAGACTTTTCGCTTGAAGTTTATCTGAAGTGTCAGCAATAATCTGTTTGATCTGTTCTTTCATTGTTCCTCCTTCAGAATTAAATCCAAGAGGCGTAGAGCTCGCTGTAGTTTTTGACTTTTTGCTTGTTTAAAGAGATTCTTTAGGCGAGAAGAGCTAATTGTATCTAGGTTCTGAAGTCTGAGTTCACGAAGATATTCAATATTATCTGAACCTGGCATCAGATAGAGAAGGTCAAGAAGTGCCTTTTCTGGAGATGCGATCGAGACTGACTGATCATCATTAAAATCAACAATTTCATATCCGAAAAACAGATCCTTTTTAACATGCCTAAAAATAAATGTGCCGAAAGGTGTGGAAAGTGTTTCCGGACGGCCAGTCGTCACACTCACGACAGTGGGAACATATTCGGGAATGAGTCCGTAGTACTCCAAAGCCGATTGGAGACTGACGTAAGAGCCTCTTTTTAAACGGTTTGCTACATGAAAGGGATGCGGGTTTGTTTTCCGATACTGCTCAGAAAGTGCGTATAAGCTGCGACGGACTTGAACGAGCTTGCCGGATTTGACCCAGCGTGATAACTGTCTTCCAAGATCAACAGGATCAATCGAGCCGGCTCTAAGTAAACTGGAGTGAAACACCGGTTCCTTGCCGACAATTCGAAGAAGCTCGTCCCATTTCATGGCAACAATATACCAAAAATGGATTATTATTGCAATAAAATATTAGTTTATATCGAATCTTTTTTGATCAATTCAAAGGAGGCTTTCTCTTTTTCTTCCCCATCTTGTCCCTTCCCGGCTAATTCTATATTAATAAGTATTCTAAATGATTCTTTTGAGATTTTAAAAGGAAAGCCAACAATAGTCCACTTTTTTTGACTTAATGACAATCCCATGATATAAGCCAAGAACATGTTATTCCATGAGGAGCCGCTCACCCATGAAAAACAATAAAAGAAAAATGACGCGAAAGGAATTTCTCAAGACCTCCTCGGTCGCCCTGTTGGGATTTGGAGTCCTAGGCATAGGCTACAAAAAGGCCTCGGGGAAAGACGCATCCGGCCTTGTGAAACTAGGCCAAACAGGGATCGATGTCTCCCGGATTGGATTCGGGGCGTCACGGACCATGGAGCCCTCTCTGGTCGACGCTGCGATAGAAAGCGGATTCACTTTTCTTGACACGGGTCGCTCCTATACCAACGGACGGAATGAAGTCATGATCGGAGAGGTCCTGGGGTCCCGCAGAAAAGATGTGGTGATCCAGTCTAAGCTTCGAGTGCGCCTTTCTAGCCAGGAGGGTGGATCGTTTTCTCCCGAAGATGTCAAGAAAACTCTGGGTGATATGACCGCCTCAATGGACGCCAGCCTCAAGGCTCTGCAAACGGATTATATAGACATCATGCTGATCCACGGTGCGTCCGATCGTGAAATCGTATTCCATGAGCCCATCATGAAATTTTTTGAATCGGCCAAAAAAGAGGGCAAAATTCGGGTGCATGGATTTTCTTCTCATACCAATCAAATCGAACTCCTGCGAGCCGCCAACAAGAATCCGTTTTATGAAGTGATCATGGTCCCTTACAATCACAAAGGATCCTACAACCACATGAACTCGGGCAGCTACAGCGAATGGGACCAATCGGCCCTGGAAATCGAGATGGATAAAGCCAAAAAACACGGTGTCGGCCTGCTTGCCATGAAAACCTGCTCAGGCGGCCCGTACTCTCCCGATGGAAAAACCGAGCCTTCCTTTGAAAATGCCCTGAGGTGGATTATCGCACAAAACAAGGTCCATTCCCTGGCTGTGGCTATGGGAAATTTTGACCAGATGGAAGAAAACCGGCGGGCTCTGCTCTAATCCTAGTAGTGATACCGAACTTGTACGATGAAGAGTGAATCTCCTTCGATCTTGTATACGATACGGTGTTCATCGTTTATCCGCCGAGACCAGTAACCTGCCAGTGCATGCTTTAGAGGTTCCGGTTTTCCCTTGCCCTGGAACGGATCTCTGGATATCTCTTTGATGAGGGTGTTGTTCCTTTTCAGGATTTTCTGATTTGTCTTCTGCCAATAAAGATAGTCTTCCCAGGACTGTGTTGAGAAGATGATTTTCACTCTTGGAGTTTTCTCTCCTTACCTTTGCCTTCTTCGAGTTCTTTAATGGATTCGAAGAGTCTCCTTGCATTTTTGGGGTTCCTCAGCAGATAGGATGTCTCAACGAGGGATTCGTAGTCGTCCAAAGACATAATCACCACGGCCTTATCCCGGCGCTTCGTGATGATGACGGGAGCATGGTCCTCGCAGACACTCTTGATAGTTGCGGCCAACTTCTCTCGGGCTTCAGTATATGTGATGGCTTTCATAACATGTACATGATACTGTACATAAAAACATCTGTCAAGATGTGATTGATATTCTATTCAAACAATCCTTAACGCTTCTAATGGGTATGCAATTTCAAAGTTGAACTTGCAAATTGCAATTTTATTGATATAATAAAATGAAGAGCGATCCTATGCTTGATTAGGAGAAATAATGATTGAACGAGAAATATCTGAATATTTAAAAAAACTGGCAGAAAAATATCCAGTTGTTACAATCACTGGTCCTCGACAATCAGGTAAGACGACACTAGCAAGAGAAGTTTTCAAAAATAAAACCTATATCAATCTTGAAGCGATGGATTCTAGAGAATTTGCCCGTTCTGATCCTAGAGGTTTTTTAAATCGGATTCCGGAGGGAGCCATTCTAGATGAAATCCAGCGTGTCCCAGAGCTTGTTTCTTATATTCAGGAAATAGTTGATGAGAAAAAGCAAAATAATATGTTTATATTGACTGGAAGCCAGCAGTTTGAGTTTACAAATTCAATAAACCAATCTTTGGCGGGGAGAACTGCTCTATTAAAGCTTTTGCCTTTCAGTATAACTGAAATCAGGGATAATTATGGTTTCTCAAACATAGAAGAAATCCTTTACAAGGGTTTTTATCCTAGAATTTATGACCAAAAACTTGATCCAACTCAGGCACTTGGGGATTATTTTGAGACATATGTTGAAAGAGATTTAAGACAATTGATTCAGATCAAGAATCTGACTGTTTTTCAGAAATTTGTAAAGATGTGTGCCGGAAGGGTTGGACAATTACTGAATCTAAACAGTCTTGGAAACGATGTGGGAATATCTCAAACCACAGCTAGAGAGTGGTTAACAATTCTTGAGGCGAGCTATATTGTTTTTTTGCTTAAACCTTATCACGCTAATATTAAAAAAAGACTTGTTAAGTCTCCCAAACTATACTTTTATGATGTTGGCCTAGCGAGCTATCTCCTTGGTATAGAAAATGAATCTCATGTGTTTCATCATCCCCTGAAAGGGAATTTATTTGAGAATTTGGTTTTGACTGAGATATTAAAATACCGTTTCAATAAAGGTAAAAGAAATAATCTCAATTTCTATAGAGACAGCGCTGGAAATGAAATAGATGTCATTTATAATATTGCACAAAATGCACTTCCAATTGAAATTAAAGCTGGAGAAACTGTGGCGGCTGAATTTTTCAAAGGATTCAAGGTGTTTGAAAAAATTACAGGAAGTTTTCCTTTCGGTAAATTAATAATTTATGGTGGAGAACGAGAAGAATCGCGTGGAAACACAAAAATTGTAAATATTCTTAAAATGAAGGAAATCCTGGATGGGATATCTTAAAATTGGAGAAAAAAATGGACCGAAAAAGATACACACTATTTTCTTTTTTAATTCTATTTTTCACAAGTCAATTTAATCCAACACTCGCCGGTCCTGAGGATGACCTCAGGAAGAAATTGGACGATTATATCCTCACTGCTGTTGAAGCAGGATTCTCAGGTGCTGTATTGGTCGCAAAGGGAGGAGAAGTGATCCTCCACGATGGTTATGGGCTGGCAGACAGAGAAAAAAACATTCCAGTAAAGAAAAATACGGTATTCGATATCGGATCCATCACCAAACGATTCACCAGAGCCGCCATCTTAAAACTTGAAGAGCAAGGGAAGCTCAAAAGAAGTGACCCTCTCACCACATTTTTTGACGATGTTCCTGTGGACAAAGCAGGAATTACCATAGAACAAATCCTCGAGCATGCAGCTGGTTTTCACGAATATCATGATACAAAGGGCGACTTCGAGGAAATGGACCGAGAGCAAGCACTAAAAACGATTCTTAACCAGAAGCTCCGCTTTGAGCCTGGAGATCGTGAGGCTTATTCCAACTCCGGCTACGGGCTGCTTGCGGTAATTATTGAGCTTGTCTCCGAACAATCCTACACATCCTTTCTCAATGAGTATTTATTTAAACCGGCTGGGATGAGCCGGACAGGTTTCTACAGGGATCCCCTATGGGAAGAGGACGAGGTCGCTGTAGGGTATGAAGGGAGGCCGATCGGCAAGAAAAACTCTCCCTATTACTGGCCGCACATGACATGGGCGCTTGTTGGTGGAGGGGGGATGGTTTCATCTGTGGGTGATCTCTACAAATGGATTCAGGCCCAGTATGACCCACAGGGAAGTCCCATGGCTTACGCGGGAGGAAATGATTTCGGGTTCAGCGCAGTTGTCTTCGAGTACCCAAATGAAAAGAACTACATTTTTGTGGCTACCAATGCCCATGGCAATGTGAGTGCTATGGTGCTTGGTAAACAGCTCTCTGTTATTCTCAAAGGGGAAAAGCCGCAGGAGATAAAACCGGAAGAGATTGAGGAAAGGTCCTCGGCTTCAGAAAGTTGGGGACTTCCCAATTCAGCGACAGGAATCCGTGCCAGTGCTATCCTGGAAGCAATAAATCGCCAGGATCTGGATTATGTAAAACAATTCATTAAAGAAAATTTAACTCCGGCGTTTGTCAGCCAATTTTCCATGGAGGAACATCTTTCTATATTCAAAGGAATACATGAGGACATGGGCGAGATAGAGCTTCTCGGTGCAAAAAAAACAGGCGAATTCAATGCTGAAATTCTGATTCAATCTAAAAAATCGGGACAGCAGCTCAGGATTCTCTTTGAGCTTGAAGCCAAGGAGCCCAATCTCATTGCAGGCCTATCCTTCAAAGAGGAAAAAGAATAAAGCTTCCGTAGCCTCACGTACCAAACGTCATTCAGGAGATCCTCGAAACATAGAAACGGCAAGGATGATATACGAGAAAGACTATTTTAGATCTTACTTGGAAGATTGACAACTGAGACTATCTCATCTGTTATGTCATCACGAGCAAAGTGTGGCAATCTCTTTAAAAATAAACACACTGCACTCAAAATCCAGTTCACTTCACGGTGAACGGGGGTTCGAATCCCTCCTGGCGAGAAGTGGTGAAAGGCTGTAAGACTTCTTTTTATTTGTGCGGTCCAAACGAGTAGAGTATACTGCCAGAAAAAAGAAAAATTATGATAATTAAAAAATGCAGGTTTACAGTACGTATTTTGTTTTGTTTGCTCCTCATTCACTTTTTAAGTTCCACCAGTAATTCTAAAATCATGAATGAAGATGGACAAACTAAAAAAGAGTCCATCAGCAGTCAAAATGGCAATAATGAATGGTCACAATATCGTGGTCCCAATCGAGATGGAGTTGCGATATCGAATACTTCTATCAAAGCTTGGCCTAATGGAAGTCAGCCTTTTCAAGTGTGGAAGAAGCCAATTGGTGAGGGCTTTTCCGGAATCGTAATTACCGGCGACCAGCTCATCACAGCACTTGCAGAAGATGACACTGAGTTCCTGGTTAGTTTCGAAAAGGCAACCGGCAAAGAAATCTGGCGGACAGCCCTGGGAGAAATGTTTGTGGAGGAAATGGGAAACGGACCACGTTCCACACCAACCATCGACGGGGATTTTGCTTATATTCTAAATTCCTACGGTGATTTGTACTGTGTAAGCATAAAATCAGGAAAACAAATTTGGAAGGTATCACTGACAGATAAATTTAAAATCAAGCGGCCCTTGCGAGGATTTTCCACTTGTCCATTAATTCTGGGTGAAACCTTAATTATTCATGGAGGTGGCAAAAATTCAGCATTTATTGGTCTCAATAAAAAAACAGGAAAAACTATTTGGAAAACTGGTGAAAGCACTGCCGGCCATTCTTCGCCGTTTACAGCGGTCATCAACAATGTGGAACAATCTATCGAACAAAGTATTTATTTCTAGCTCTGTGGAAAACGGCTGTTTGCTTATTCAAGTTTTATCAGATTGGAAGATCGATACAGTTTGGCATAATAAGGAAATGAGAAATCATTTTTTCTGGAATTACACAAAAAAATCCCACCAGGTTGAACTGGAAGAGAAAGTAATTTTTGATGATAAAGACTGCTATAAACTTAAAGTGACTTTGCCGGATTCAATAGAAGGGAAATAAATAAAAATATTAAGATTTATTAATACAAAATTAACAGCCATTTAACGTCCATTGTTATATTAGTCTTCCCTGGAGAAGAACTTTAAAAGACGAAGGAGAAAATATGATCAACAAGGGATTGTTTTTAAAAATTTCATTTGTTTTGTTTATGACAATTAGCTTAGGCACCGCTCCAAATCTTTCTGCTCAAGAAGAGATAAATTTTACACTTGAATCTGCTGTTGAAATAATGATGGAGAGCAGCTACCGGATTAGAATGCTCAAGATGGGAATCGAACAGAGGAGATTGTACGTAAAGGCGGAACAAGCTGGATTAAAATCAAAAATGTATATGAATCTTATAACTCCCAATCTGGATAATTCATCGGATTACAAATGGAATTCAACTTTGCAAAGGAACGAAATTATACATGAAAATACAAATCGCTGGCAGATGGACCTAGCAATCAGACAGCCGATAATTCTCTTTGGCTACCCTACAAATGGAAATATTTCGTTAAATTATAAAATATGGCGCTACAACCAAATAGATGGCGGTTCATATACAAATTTTTACAACAGATTGTATTTAAAATTGGAACAACCTTTCTTTACTCCTAACGACAAAAAGAATGATTTAGAAGAGGCAAAATTGGATCTTGAGGAAAATGAACTGGATTACATCTCTGATCAGGTGGATATTATCAAAGATGTCTCTAATGATTATTATGAATTATTTGAGCTCGCATACAAAAACAAAATATTTTCTAATCATATAAATGAATTAGAAAAAATTGAAAATATTGTTTCTGACATTGTGTCGCAGGACCCTTCACGAATATTGGAGAAAAGGGAGATCGAGCTTGAGCTTTCTAATGCGAAAGAAGCACTTATGGCCAACCAAAGTGAGCTGCGTCTTGAAAAGGTGCGTATGAAACAGCGTCTCCGTCTAAGTGAGGACGATGAACTCAATGTTGAAACGCCTATTGTCATTATCCCGTTTAAGGTGGATAAAGCTCGGGCATTAGAATATGGATTTTCGCTGCGTCCCAGCTTAAGATTGTCAGATATTAATAAGCGGAAGTCGGAAATTCGATTGGATAATGTGAGAGCGCGTAATGCTTTTCGTGTAAATCTCGAAGTGACATATGGGCTGGAAAAACAGGATGAAAGATTTCAAGCAATATGGGATCAATATGACAACACCAATTCAGTAACAATCAATGCCTATGTTCCAATATGGGACTGGGGACAGCGAAGAGCGAGAATAGAGGCGCAAAAAATCTCTTTAGAACGAGAAGATCTCAGAATCGATGAAAGACAAAAAGAGATTAGAATCGATATCAATAATGCGATTATAAATTTAAATGAATATCAAGCGCGCGCTTCTAATATGCAGGATACTATCAAAATAGCAGAGGATATTTTGCAGGAATCCATTAAACAATATGAAGATAGCAAAATTTTGTTCCATAATTTACTTCAGAATGTGATCAGGCAGAAGGATACCGGCCTAAATTTTCTTGATATATATCTTGAATATAGAAAATCCATTTTATCGCTTATGGTGAATACATATTTCGATTATGAGAATAACATCTCGTTGATTAATAAATTCCGATCAAAAGAGGATTGAAATCCAACAAGATTCTGGGGTTTCTTTCCCACCCATTGAGGTTATGATAGGATTCTGATGTGTTCAAGCATCTAGATAGATACATCTTTAAGGAAATATCTGTCCCTTTCTTCATCAGTCTTATTGTTATCTCCTCAGTCCTTTTAATGAATCAAGTCCTTATCCTTATCGAAATTTTCATCACCAACGGGATTCCTTTCAAAGATGCGCTTATTCTTCTTCTTTATCTCATTCCATCTATACTCTCTGTTACGACTCCAATGGCCGTTCTTATCGCCATATTAACAGGATTTAGCCGTATGTCCTCCGATAAAGAAATACTGGCTTTTAAGACTCTCGGCACGAGCTACAAAAGATTCCTGCCGCCGGTTTTTGTGTTTACGCTCTTCGGTTTTCTGCTGACTTCAATAACGGGCCTTTATGTTGCACCCTCGGCCTATTCCAAATGGATGCGTCTGCTTTCAAATACTGTGTTTTCGGATATCCAACTTCAGATCAAGCCTCGGTTTTTTAATCAAATTCATCCCAGTCTTTTGCTTTATTATCAAGGTGTGTCTCCAGAAAGAAATTGGAAAAATATACTGATCTATTCCTCGGAATCTGAAGAGGAACCCCAAGTCATCTTTGCTGAGGGAGGAATGTTGAAAGTTTTTCCGGAAGAGAAAAAAGTGTTCCTGGAGCTCTCTAGAGGCACCATCCATTCTTATCCGGCATCTGCTCAGGAAAAATACCGTACCCTGACTTTTGAACATTATCAAAGAGAGTTGGAGGTTGAAAGATTTC
>Ga0114920_10001443_pt1 | contig 10915 bp, 11 predicted proteins | sample ChitaG_FD_88683 | JGI IMG/M metagenome (GOLD analysis project Ga0114920, IMG submission 88683) | Deep subsurface microbial communities from South Pacific Ocean to uncover new lineages of life (NeLLi) - Chile_00310 metaG | ecosystem: Environmental > Aquatic > Marine > Oceanic > Sediment ...
CCTAAGCATTCTCTCAGCTTCTCCGGGCTGCAGGTCCAGCATGCAATCCATGTAAACAAAGTAGTGCCATGAGCTATTGTCCGGTAGCTCTATTAAATCTATGTCCTCTGGAAGGTGCCTGTTATACCGTCTTCTTGCCATCTCATAGACACGGGCAATGGAATTCCTGCTTTCAGTTAGCATGGGAACCCCTGGCCTTGGAAACGTGCTTAAGCTATAAAGGCGAATGGTGTGGTCACCGGACGACATCGTGCCAATAGTAACCCCTTCTACCAGCACCGGCTTATTGGTAAACTCCCGTGCTTTATCAAGTGAGGTTACTATAATAGCCCCCGCTCCATCACTTACGGCGCAAATTTCAAACAGGTGGAGAGGGTCACAGACCATTGGTGAAGCAAGAACCTCCTCCTTGCTGAAGGCTTTCTTGTATCTTGCGTATGGATTAAGAGCGCCAGCCTTGCTGGTTAAAACCTTGACCATAGCTAGGTCATCGTCAGTGGTGCCCACATCATGCATTCTTTTTCTGGTTTCTACCGCCCAGTAGGTAGGGTTGGTATAGCCAGTTGTTACATAGCGGATGTAATCAAGGTCAGCTTTAGAATCCGTTGATTGTGGTCTGAAGAACCCTCCTGTTGACCTATCTGATGCTACAGCAAGAGCCACATCACATTCGCCACTGGCTACGGCTAAGCAAGCTACATATAAACAAGCTGTACCTGTGGCACAGGCATTAGCTGTACTAACCACGGGCACTCCTATTCCACCCATAGCTGATTCAATCGCTGTGCCACTCAGACTGCTATTTGTCCCCTCCCTTTGAGAAACCCACAAAGGTGAGCCGGCAGCTATAAATTCCATCTGTCGCCAGCTCATATTTACTTTGTTGAGTGCACTGGTTATTGCCTCTACAGCCATTTCGGGTTGGGATTTATCTGACCATACACCCCAGGGATGTAATCCTACACTTACTATGGCAACTTCTCTGTTTTTCACATTTACCTCCTTTAGTCTACAAGCTTCCACATCCAGGTCATATATTCATTCTCTTCATCTTCATACAGCTTACCTACTGTCGTCTCAAGTTCCATCCCTATCTTTAAGTTCTTCTCCTCCATTTTAACGATGATTCCCCAGATTCTTATCCCTTCAGGAAAGTCCACCATCCCTATCGGGTATGGCTCAGCCGGTTCGTATCTGAAAGGCAGTGGTGGTGGGTAAATCTGATGGGTATAGGAATAGAGTGTTCCCCTTTTGCTTAATTCTATTTCCTCTATGTTCTCTCGCACCTTCTCGCAGTCCGGATTGTCACAGAATGGAGCTTTAGGGAACGACACTGCCCCACACTTCTTGCACCTGCTGACTATAATCCTTGGGTCATCAGATGGCCATGTAAATAGACCCTCAATCACGGGAACCTTTTTCTTGCTGGGCATAAAAGACCTCCTTCATTCTTGCCTGGATGCTCTCCCAAGTGCTATATTATGCTGTTTATTGGGAGTGCTGTCAAGTAAGCAATCGAGCCAAGTGGGTAACAGGATGGTAACATTCCTCAATTGACGGCGCTTTCCCGTGGTTGTATGATGCAAGTAACTGTTAGCAAGGTAGAACCCTATCCGTAGTTGGATCCATGGCCAAAAGGTCCCGTTGTCCACTGATAGAAGAAATAGACGCAGAACTGTTACCGCTTGACGCCTTCGAACTCCTCAGGGACAAGCAGTTCAGTTTCTTCTTGGATAGTGGAATGGACGCTCACAAACTGGGACGCTATTCTTTTATCGGCAGTAATCCTTTCCTGGTGCTCAGTACTCACGGCAATGAGGTCACGCTTACCCGAGGCGCTGAAAAGAGCAGCTCAAGTGGCAATCCCTTTGATGTACTCAATCATTTCTTAGAAGTCTATCGCCTGGACTCCGGTTCCTCACCGGTACCATTCATTGGCGGCGCAGTAGGTTACTTGAGCTATGACCTCTGTCATTTTATTGAGCGGCTGCCTAGCACTACCGTAGACGACCTCAAACTACCTGAGTGCTATTTCGGCTTCTATGACCTCGTCCTAGCCTTTGATAACCTTCAAGGTAAGGCCTATATCATCTCCACAGGTTTTCCTGAATTGAGAGAGACCGAAAGAATAGACAGAGCTACCAAGCGTCTCAATGAAGTGAAGGATAAGCTGGCTGATGTGTCCCGTTCTGCTACAGATGCCCCGTTTACGCCTATATCTTTTCCCATGGAGCAGGTAACCCTCAAAGGGGGTTTTACTCATAAAGAATACGTCGATGCAGTTGAGAAAGCCCGGCAGTATATCATTGCCGGTGATTTCTTCGAAGTGAATCTCTCTCAGCGTTTTGAAGCTGAGCTTTCAATTACTGCTTATGAACTATATAGGCGGTTACGGCAGGTAAACCCGGCGCCCTTTGCCTGCTATCTTGGCTTTGATGAGGTTCAAGTGGTAAGCGCCTCGCCAGAGAGGTTCCTGAAGCTTAGGGGGGACCGGGTAGAGACGCGACCCATCAAGGGCACCCGCCCGCGGGGCAAAACTACGGAGGAAGATGAAGTGCTGGCCAGTGAGCTTAAAAGTAGCTTAAAAGACCGGGCGGAGAATATCATGATTGTAGACTTGGAAAGAAATGACCTGGGTCGAGTCTGTCGTTTTGGCACCGTCAGGGTGAGTGAACTGGCGATACTGGAGGTGTTTCCTACCGTCTTTCACCTCACCTCTACAGTGGAGGGAAGGCTTAGAGGGGACAAGAAAGGCATTGATTTACTCAAGGCTACCTTTCCCGGCGGTTCCATAACTGGAGCGCCTAAGGTGCGCGCCATGGAGATTATAGATGAACTGGAGCCGACAAGGCGGAGTGTATATACCGGGGGTATCGGCTATTTGAGCTACAGCGGCAATCTTGACCTTAACATCGCTATCCGTACCTTTCTGGTCAAAGGTGAGAAAGCCTATTTCCAAGTGGGTGGTGCCGTGGTTTATGATTCTGACCCTGAGGCTGAGTATCAGGAGACACTCGATAAGGCTAGGGCACTGGTGGCTGCCCTTGATATGGCAGCCACTGATGTAAGGTAGCTATGGTCATAATCATTGATAATTATGACTCCTTTGTCTATAACCTTGCCCAGTACCTGGGTGAACTGGGCTGGGAGCCGCAAGTTTATCGCAATGACCAGGTAACCCTAGCCGAAATTGAGAACTTGAATCCGTCCCACATTATCATCTCTCCAGGGCCTTGTACCCCGCTTGAGGCAGGTATCTCTAATGATGTTATCCGCCACTTTGCCGGTAGAATTCCTATTCTCGGCGTCTGTCTTGGGCACCAGTGCATCGGTTATGTCTATGGTGGCCAAATTGTTCGGGCTGCTGTGCCGATGCATGGCAAGAGCTCTCTTATTTATCATGACAGCAGGACGGTATATAAGAGCCTTCCCAGCCCCTTTGAGGCGGGCCGTTATCATTCTCTGGTAGTAAAATGGGACGTTTTCCCTTCGGTGTTGGAACTGACTGCCAGCACTAGTGACGGCGTGATTATGGGTATTCGGCATAAGGACTATGTTGTTGAGGGGGTACAATTCCATCCCGAGTCAATAATGACCGAAGTAGGCCATAATGTATTAAGGAATTTTCTCAGCTATCTCGAGCCAAAATGGCCTTTAAAGTAGACTTATGGGTGAAATTGCTTACCTGGATGGTTCTCTACAGCCTTTTGTTATCTTTTAGTGTTTACGTGTCAGTAGCAAGCTTGGAAATGGTGAAGCGCCTACCTTCAGGTGTTTCCCGGCAATCAATGACCATTCCCTCCACTGCCGTGGCTATTTCAGGGCTGAGGAGTAGAATCTTGAGCCCTTCGCTCTCCACTGCTTGATCGCCTTCCTTTTCTTTGTCCAATGTCATCTTTAACTGGTTTGGATTCGATGGGGAAAGAATAAGCCTAATGCCTAGTTCGTGGTCTTTAGCCCGGGCTTGGATGACTTCTCTCATTTTTTTTGCAGCCAGTACTGTCACCGTTAACATGCTACCTTCTTATTTCACTTGCTTTTTTCTGCTTTTACATTCATTGCCCGAGGTCCTTTAGGACCCCTTTCCAGTTCGAATTCTACACTGGTGCCCTCTTCCAGAGCATCAAAATCCTCTTCAACTAAGGCGGAGCGGTGGAAGAAAACCTCCTTACCGTCTTCAGCAGTGATGAAGCCGAAACCTCGATCCCTGATAAGTCTCTTTATCTCTCCTTTCAAGCTATTCACCTCCTTTTTAAAATAAAAATCTTGCAAATCTTCATTAAAGCTTGCAAGATTGTCAAGCTCTAAATAAGTAACTTTGTTTTCAGCCCGGGAGTAATCTATATTTCTATTGTTAACTATATCCTAACAGATGTTTGAGTCGGATGCAAGGGTAAAGGCAAGAGTGGAATAAACTAAGACTTGAGTCAACCGAAACTGCTTTTGGAGCAGGATAGGCTAAAGCCCCTTTCTTCTTCTGGTAGTTTTGAAGTAGTTCCACGCCTCATTGAAGTCCTTTTCGGTAATATCGGGGAAAAACTTGTTAATATGATAGTACTCAGAATAGGCAGACTGCCAGAGCAAAAATCCAGACCTAGCTTCCCTTTCCCTTTCTTCGGTTCCAGTTCTAATAATAAAGTCACAAGGCGTCTTCACCAGCAAGTTTTTTTCTAAATCCTTCTCACTGAGGCAAAAAAGCAAATTCTTGACCCGGTTAAGCGGGGAGGAGACAGCCCTCAGGATTTCTGACTGACCCGTATAGCCAATCAGCATGTTCAGCATTTTATTTTCGTAGTCTTTGGTCACGGTTCTAATCCTGTGGATGATACGGATGAGGTTTCGGGGAAGAGGTCTCACATTGGTGGAGATAATATTAATCTTTACTCGGTTATTGTGAACCTTTTCATTATTAATCAGTTTGGTTAATTCCTCTTCGTAAATCTCGTAGAGTTTTCCTAATTCTTTCGTTGGTCGCTTAAAGTTTTCCTCACTTAGTCCATAGACAGTTATCTCAGAGATTTCCTTATGGTCAATGCACCACTCTATAAATAATTCGCCCTTTTCGGCACCCTTGAGATGCCCCTCCCAGGGTTCAAGGCCTCTCTCCTTGGCCCATCTTCTATTTCCGTCAGGGATAAGCCCGATATGGTATGTCATGTTCACTACCCACCTCAAAGAATTAAAAATCAGTAGTTGTTACTTAGGCTATGTTAAAACTCCCGATTGCTGGCTGTCAAGGTTTAAGCTGTGTCGGTTGCTTAGCAAGAATAATTCTGGCACCGGGAATAGATATTACTATAGCTAAAGTAACAAATATCCAGCCAGTCCATATTGGTAGCCATGTTGCCAGTAGCACACCTAGGCCTACACCAAAGAGAAACCTGGAGGCAATATGCAGGGCAAAGTAGGGATTCGGCATCTGTCTAAACTTTTCAATTTTATCACTAATCCAACTCATTGTTTATCCCCTCTTTTCGATGACCTATAATACTATTTTGGTGTCTAATTTAACCACACTCTCGTCATTGCGTCTAGAGGGTGATAAAAAGTATAACCTGACATTGAGATAGCTTGCCAAATCAATTACACTATATAATTACCAATGGGGAGAAGCGGCTAGTTTTTGAGAAAGTATCTCTGAAGGGAGAGTGAGCAGATATGCAAAGGAAGCCGGATAAAGTCATAATCATTGGCTTGGATGCACCCATCGCACCCAGGCTGTATCGTTTGTGTAAAGAGGGCCATCTACCTACTTTAAACAGGCTCTTCCTTGAGCAGGGGGTCTGGGCTCGCCATTGCCTGGTGCCCTTACCTACCATCACCCCATCCAACTGGGCGGCTATAGCTACCGGCGCCTGGCCTAGCACCCTTGAAATTACAGACTTCAATGTTCATGTACCAGGAGATGAGCTAAATAAAGCGCATCAAGGTCTTTTTAGTGATGATGTGCACGCCGAGACTATTTACGAAGCCATTGCCAAGGTAGGCAAGAAATCTATACTGCTTAACTATCCATCCACTTGGCCGCCAAAGGTTGAGGACAGCATTGTCCTCGGTGGTGCGGCGATAGCACTTAATACCTGGGCGCAGAACGTACAGCTAACCACAATTCACCAGCTAGAGGACGAGGTGATAACCTGGGGGCAGGCAGGGTCACTGGTGACCTATGCTGGTCCAGCATTGTACTCCACCCAGTTGTATCCCGGAGCCACTGTCATCAAGTTTTACCAGCCCAGTGGCTGGGGGAATCTTTCCGGACAAGGTAAGGCTGTGGCAGCGGAGATGCCGTTACAATTTAGGGGCAACCTCTACCAGATGGAGCCAGTAACTTGGCATATTCTGGTGCAGGAGGGTAAGGCTATTGTCTGCGAAAGGAATGATGTTGCTACTGCCATAACTACCCTAGCCGAGGGGCAGTGGTCTCCTGTTATCACCAAAGAGTTCCGTACCGGTAAGGGGCTCAGGAAGGCGGTCTTCAGGATAAAGCTTGTGGAGCTTTCTCCTGATACTGAGAGGTTCCGGCTCTTAGTTACCAGTTTAGCGGCAACAGAGGGATGGACGCATCCACCATCCCTTGCCGCGGAAATCAAGTCAGCAGAGGGATTACCTGGCCCCGGACTTTCCTGGGCAGGGCATCGTTATGGCTGGCATGGTCTCAACACCGCAGTCGAAATGCAGTATTTTGAGGATGCTTTTTTTGCTGATGCGGCGGCCTATTTGCTTAAAAACAAGCCTTGGAATCTTTTCTTGATGCATGCCCATTCACCAGACCACATGTATCACGCCATCGCTGATGCACTTGATAACCCAGACCCTGAAAAACGGAAACCCTATGAGGAAGCGGAGCTGGCTATATATAAGAGCATTGATGATATGTGCGCCAGTATCTGTGCCGGTGCTGATGATGAGACTATCATCGCCATAATCTCAGACCACGGTGCTAAGCCTACCACGGGTCACTTTGGCATCAACCGCATCCTCGTAGAGGGAGGGTTTCTCTCGCGCAATGAAAGGCGGGAGGTTGATTGGTCTAAGACCAAAGCCATCGGTCATGGCTCAGTGCACATCTTTATCAGTGTGAAGGGGCGTGATCCGCACGGTATCGTTGAGCCCGGAGAGGAATACCGCAGGGTGCAGGAAGAGATTATCAAGTGGCTTTATGAGTATAATGACCCGGAGTCTGGTAAAAAGCCTATTGTTCTGGCACTGAAGAAGGAAGATGCCCGTTTCATTGGACTTTATGGCAACTGGGTGGGTGATGTGGTCTATGCTGTGGGGGGTGATTTTAGTTACCAGCATGGCCCTCAACTGCCAACTGCCCAGCATGGTATTGGTGACCTGCGTGGGGTTCTTGCCTTGACGGGACCCAATATCAAGAAGGGGATGGTGCTGGAGCGGACAGTTTGGATTCAGGACTTGGTACCCACTATTTGCTATCTAACCGGGTGGCCAGTACCAGCGCAGGCGGAGGGAGCAGTCATCTATCAGGCTATGGTGGGTCCTAACTTGAAGTAGGTGGCAAAGAGACAGAAGTGATAAGGGGTATCCAGCGTGTCTCTTTTCCTTAGCCGAAGGCTGAATCAAGCAGCTTCTTTAATTCCTCTGCCTGTGCACTTCGAGTCAGTGCCTCTTCTTGGCCAATAGTCCCACTACGGCAAAGAAGCAAGAGCGCCTGGTTCAAGGTCTGCATGCCATATTCTGAACCTGTCTGGATAGAGTTCATCATCTGGTAGGTCTTCCCCTCCCGAATAAGGTTTCTAATGGCTGTGGTAGCCAGCATCACCTCTACTGCGGCAACGCGTCCTGAGCCGTCACTCTTGGGCACTAGAGTCTGATAGAGTATTCCTTCAATTGTAGTAGAGAGCTGGGTACGCACCTGTTGCTGCTGATGGGGTGGGAAGACATCAATGAATCGGTCAATGGCTTGGGGGGCACCGGGGCTATGGAGGGTGGTGAGAACCAAGTGGCCCGTTTCAGCAGCAGTTAGGGTGGTGGCCATCGTCTCCAGGTCTCGCATCTCTCCTACCAATATAACGTCAGGGTCTTCTCGCAGCGCATGCTTTAGGGCATTGGCAAAAGACCTGGTATCTCTACCGAGTTCTCTTTGGGAAAATATGCATTTATTATCTTGATGCACAAACTCTATCGGGTCTTCAATAGTTACCACCTTGCGCCTCTCTTTCTGGTTAAGATAGTTCATCATGGCAGCCAAGGTGGTTGATTTACCGCACCCGGTTGGTCCGGTGACCACAATTAAGCCACTGCGTTTGAGGATTAGGTCTTTACACACCTCCGGCAGCCCCAACTCCTCTATAGTAGGGACCTGTGTTCGAACTGGGCGACAGGCAAGGCTAATGGTACCCCCCTGAAGGTAGGTATTAACTCGGAATCGCCCGACGTCATTGGCTTGGTAAGCAAAATCTAACTCCAGCTCGGCAGCAAAGGAGTCTCTTTGCTCATCAGTGGTCATTTCCTCAAAGACCTGCCTTATCTCTTCTGCTGTTATCGCCGGCATATCATCTTGGGGGATAAGCTCGCCATTAATACGCAGAACAGGGACTCCTCCAGTCTTAAGGTGCAAATCTGAGGCACCCCTGGTCATTGTCATCTGAAGCAGGTCATCAATGTGCATCTTGCCATCTCCCCTTCTTAGTGGCCACAGTTATAAAAGATACCCTAGTGCTCCCAGCCTCTGTAGTTTCAGTACTCTCATCAATCTCAGCAATGTAAACTTCTGAAAAACCCCCCTGTGACTCCAGAGCCATTGCATAGTTTAAGGTGGTAAAGGGGCTGTCAGCCTCACCCTCTACGATTATCTGGCTAGCGTCCATCTCAATTGAGGTGAAATAGGCTTCAGCGGGAAGGAAACCAGTAACCAATTTCAGATTGCTGGCGAAGTCACCCCCTTTACTTAGAATGCATTGATGCTCCTGTTTAAGGTTATTTGCCGCGGAGATGATTTCATTTATTTTATGCTCAATTTCATTTGCTCTTTCTTCCACATCGTTAATAGCGAGGCGCGCTTGATGGAGTTCTTGGCTGACCTTACCCAACTCAGTTCGAAAATGTGTCGTTTCAGCACTGGCTTGGCTCTTAAGCTGGTAGGTGGGGAAGAGAAGACCAATAGCGAGCATCAAAGCTAGCGGGAGAAGTACATACCGCCTTGGTATTAGTTGAGCTTTACCCCTTTGTTTACCCGATAATATGTTGAGGTTTATATCGCTGAAACGGGTAGCCGTCTTCTGTGGTACTTTCTTGAGAGCAAGCCCCATATTAGTGGTGTATAAAGCCACAGGTAAGTAGGGCGAGAATTCTAATGGTGGAACCAAGGACTCGGTTGGATATTCCATCTGGGCTTGAATGAGCTGGCTGGTGGCAGAGTCGGCTGACAGCTCTCCGGTCAGCAGCAAAGGTATACTTGGGCTAAGTGGTTTTTCTGGGTGGCTGCTGTTATAGAACTCCACTGTTTTTGATAACTCGTCAGTTAGCTGCCGAAGGTTGTCCTCTATACTTACTCCTTCCCTTCTCGGGGTTATGGTGCGCATAATAGCCGGAACACCATTAGTTACCAAGACGATATCATAGCAATCAGGCTCCAAAGCTACTATTAGGGCTTCTTCTCGGTTAGCTGCTCTAGCTAGCGCCAGCGGCTTTAAATCCATAAGGTAAGGCTTTACCCCGGCTTCTACTAAGGTCTGTTCCACAGTATCGATAAGGTTTTTAGGAACACCGAAAACGTAGTAGTCCAGTTCGTCATTGCTACTGTCGATGGCTTGCCAGGAAAGGTACAATTCCTTTAGGGGCAACGGCATTTCCTTACTTGCCGCCCGCTGGATTGCTTCCTCTACAAGGGCCGGCTTCATCCGGGGTAAGCTAAGGATGCGGTGAGTAAAAGACAGACCAGTAAGGCTGGTGATGACCCGTTCTTTGGAGACTTTCATTGATCTAAACAGGGCATTAATGATCGCCCCCAAGTCTTTAGGCTGTAGGATAACCCCATCTCTGACCAGCCCCGGCGCCAGAGGTATACTTGCCCATTTCTTTACCTGCCTTTCCTTGATGGAGAGGAGTCTTATACAGGTGGCACTGATGTTTAGCGTTACATACATCTTGTAGATAAGCCCCCTAATCAGAACTCAGTGATTGAGCATAGATAGCCAAGTCTAGGCTAGCCATGATAGGTATAATCTCTTCGGCAGCACTTTCTTCCTCAGATTGTCCATTGAGCGTAGTGACACTCAGCTTCTCAATGATAAGTGTTTTAAACTCCCCGTTTTCCAGCTTACTTGTGAAACTAACCAGTTGGGAGAAACTTCCCGCAACTGTTAAATTTAACCGAAAAACATCATAGTCATGTTCACCGACCTTCTCCGTTGACCACGGTTGGGTGAGTAGGGGAACAGCCTTAACCTCACAGTCATCGGCTAGTTTGAGAATAGTATTAATAACCTCATTGCTGCTCATCTTGCCGGGGAAGGCACTAGCTAGGGCAGCTAGACTTGCCTCAGCTTCTGCCAACCGCTGCTCAAGGTCCTGGGGAGGCTGGGGTAGCTGGGCAAGCCGGGCAAGTGTTTGGCTAACCTCACTGATTTGAGAAGTCAGCGTCTCATGCCCCTTAAGCTGCTTTAGATAGTCCGTCCCAAGCAGGTAAGAAGATACCAGCAAGATAAAAACAGTACCAATTAGGAGGCTTACTAGTACCTCCTTCTTAATTGGAAACTTAATTGCCAGCTTGTCTTTCACCAAAGTCTCCTCTTGCTTATGCTCTTATACTTAGAGTACCAGAGCTGATGCTGCTACTATTCTACCTGCCACCAGAGAATGGACATCCCGCTGCCACTGATGCTGGCACGGGCGGAAATGGTTGTTCCCTCGATATTGCAGACGATGTCGTAGGCATATGGCCCGATGGAAG
>Ga0114920_10001444_pt1 | contig 10909 bp, 10 predicted proteins | sample ChitaG_FD_88683 | JGI IMG/M metagenome (GOLD analysis project Ga0114920, IMG submission 88683) | Deep subsurface microbial communities from South Pacific Ocean to uncover new lineages of life (NeLLi) - Chile_00310 metaG | ecosystem: Environmental > Aquatic > Marine > Oceanic > Sediment ...
CCACAGCAGCGGTCCTATGGTCTTGACTTTGAAGTTATGGAGTTTGCCAGTGGCGAAGACAGGGACTGTTTGCCAGGGGACATTGTCATCCTTTCTCAGCTCTTCTGGGGTCGGTGCACGCTGGCCGTAACTCTTTTTCCTCCCGGCTGTTTGAGGCTGATCTGTGTTTGTAGGTGGGTGGTATAACTTGGCATCCCCACGGATGCGACCGATAAGCACGGTTCTCTCCGGCAGATTCTGGATAAGCCGTCTGTTTGTAAACCTGCCGTCTACGACCATCCAGAGATCTCTGTTTTTTGTCCCTTCATTTTGATCGAGGTGGTTACGAAGTTTACAGATACGTTCTGCCCCAACTTTTGCGATATTAAGCTTGTGTTTCATTTTTTCATATTCTTCCCATAGTTGGATCGATGCTTTGGGTCTAGGTTTTTTGGGCTTTGGAGCTTGCACAAAATCAATAGGGATCATACGAGCCGCTCCAGTGCCAGAGGGAACAGCCGCAGAGATTTGGAGGATACGCTGTCCGCGGATCAAGTTGAGGTGAAAGGGTGGGCCGGTGGGATCACGATGCCACGCCACTCCAGGGGTTTTGTTACCTCTTTTCCTCAAGATGGAATCATCCATAGCTGCAACAAAAGGATCTCCTGGGGAAAGTTGCTTTGCCAGTTCCCTTTGCAATGTCTGGAAAATTATTTCCTCCTCGAATCGCTCACTTGATAACAGTCTGTAATCGGCAGACCAGTCATTGGATTGATTGCCGGAGGTACAAATGAGACCAGTCACTGTGTGCCGTCCCAGACAGACCAGTTGGCTCAGGATGATCCTTTTTGCCCTTTCCCAAGATCTTTGCTGCTTGAAGGCGGCTTGGCATTTTTCGAACAGCTGTTGGATATTATTGAGGAGAGTTTGTTCGTTTTTTTTTAAGCGGAGAATCAGGAACCTGAGTTCTCTTGAGGACCAGTAAGGCTTTATTTTCGATGCTCCATTCGACAACTTCTCCTCGCTGGAACTCCATGGCCTGGGCTACAGCAGCTGGGAAGTTGATGTACCATTGCTGGCTTTTTTTTCTTTTGATTAACTGAACTTTGGTAGGGAATCCCATGGAAAACCTCCTTTGTGTCTAGTTTGCTAACTAGATACCACAGGAAGGAGAATATGTCAAGAAAAACCTTTGATTAAAATAAAATCATAATGATGGTAAAATATAATTTATAGCAAAGTGCCAAAGTCCAGGGGCTTGATTCATCAAGCCCACCTTTTAGAAGTCATAAAAGCATTGCCGGATTGTCAATCCAGTATGCTAGTCTTTTTATGCCCTTTTTTCTATTGAAAAAAAGTATTATACTCAAATGAGATATTAGGACGGTGAGAAGATGGCTGCTTTTAGAGTAACTCGGGAAAAAGAAGATGCACTGGCCAAGAAAATGGAGAGCTTGGGTATCTTCGAGAAAGATATTGTGGAGAAATTTATCCGCTCCAGCGGCAAAGGTGGTCAGAAGGTTAACAAAACATCAACCTGTGTATATCTGCAGCATCTTCCTACCAAAATAGCGGTTAAATGCCAGAGGGAGAGATATCAGTCGATAAACAGGTACATTGCCCGCAAAATTCTGACAGATAAAATTGAAAAAATGATTCTTGGAAAAAAAAGTGAAGAACAACAGAGGATAGAAAAAATACGCCGCCAGAAAAGGAAACGCTCTAAGCGGGCAAAACTCAAAATGTTAGAGGAAAAAAAGAAACACTCCCAGAAGAAAAAAGAACGGAGTTACCGCCCTCAATCTGATGATTTTATTGAATAAAGGGCACACCAGAGATTAGGTTGCCAGCCTCATAAGCACCTGGAGCAGCAGGTTTGCTCCCTTATCTAAATCTTCCCACGTGATCTGCTCCAGCGGGGAATGACTGATTCCATCAATCGAAGGGATGAATATCATTCCCACTTCTGCGATACTCGCCATAACCTGAGAGTCATGGCCTGCACCGCTGGGAAGGACCATGGATGGGTATCCGAGTTTCTGGCATTCTTCTTTAATTATATCGATGATTCTAGGAGATGTGTTCACAGGGTCTGTTTTATCCACAATTTCCGAAGTGAATTTGAGCCCGCGGGTGGAAGCAATATCCTCAGCAAGACCCAGGAAAAACTTTTCCAACTCCTCAAGAGTGTCTTTGGATGTGCTTCTAAATTCAAAGGAGAAATCAGCCTGACCAGGAACGATGTTGAAGGCTCCGGGCATCACATCAATTTTCCCTACGGTCACCATATTTCCGTAGTGCTTTGTGGCGACGTGCCGGGTGCTCTTTAAAGCGAAATCTGCAAGGCCTAGAAAGGCATCGTGACGGAGTTCAAGTGGAGTCGTACCTGCATGGCTTGCCCTTCCTTGAAAAGAGCACCATCTATAGTTCTTTCCTGCGATGCAATCCACGATTCCAATCGGTTTGTTTTCTGTCTCCAGTACTGGTCCTTGTTCGATATGGATTTCTAGGAAAGCTTCAATATCCGGCCTTTGCTCATGAGCACTCATGATTGTGTCATAGGTAAATTCAGTTCCTTCCAGGATTTTTTCGAACGGTGTTCCGAATTGAGTGAGGCCCTTTTCCAAAACTTCTCTTTCCATATGACCCAAGAAAGCGCGACTTCCAAGAAAATCGCCTACTAAATTTCCCTCTTCGTCAGTGAATGCAGCAACTTCCAAAGGCTTGGAAACTTCGAGCCCCTCTTCTTCTATTCTTCTTAAGCACTCGAGTGCTGAAAGGACGCCCACTGAGCCGTCAAACATTCCGCCGTTAATAACGGTGTCTATGTGAGAACCCACCATGATTGTTTTTCCCTTACCCTCTATGCGACCGAAGATGTTTCCTGCTCCATCCTGGCGGAGGGCGATACCTGCATCTTTTATCTTTTCTTTGAGCCATTCGCGTGCCTCAAGGTCAGTGCGGCTGAAAGAAGGCCGTGTTATTCCTCCTTTGGGGTCGCGTCCGATTTGGGAAAGAGATTCAATATCCTCTTTCAATCGATCGAGATTTATTCTGATATCCATGATTGTTCCTCCTTAACCCCAGATTTCCATCATGTAATTTTTACGGAAAAAAAGATGCTTCCTATTCAATAAGCACTATCATTTCTTTTACTGCCTCCTCTATTCCTACAATCGCTGCTCGTGCCACGATAGAGAAGCCGATGCTGAATTCTGTGATTTCTGGGATATCAGCAACAGGGCGGACATTCCTATAATCCAGTCCGTGTCCAGCGTGTATCTCCAGCCCCAATTTGTGTCCAAACTCGGCTGCCTTCTTAATCTCATCCAGTGCCTTCTGGCGTTCTTCTCCAGATTTCAAGTCTGCGTATTTTCCCGTGTTTATTTCGATCAAGTCAACATCAACCTTGTGGCAGGTTTCGATTTGTTTGAGATCAGGATCGACGAAGATGCTGACTCTTATTCCTGTATTTTTTAGCTCTTGAATATGTGAAGCGAGATGCTGCTCAATTGAAATGACATCCAGGCCTCCTTCTGTAGTCAATTCTTCTTCACGCTCAGGGACCAGAGAGACCACATCTGGTTTGATCTCCAGGGCTAGCTTCTTCATTTCTTCTGTTGCAGCCATTTCTACGTTGAGCTTGGTTTTAACGACCTGCCTGAACAATCTCAAATCCCGCTCTTTGATATGGCGCCTGTCGCCTCTTATGTGGCAGACAATCCCATCAGCCCCTGCTTGTTCTGACAGAAGGGCTGCAAGCACTGGTTCGGGCTCATCGCTCCTTCGAGCCTCTCTTATGGTTGCAATGTGATCCACGTTGACAGCAAGCTTCATTTCTCCCTCCTATTCCTCAATTGTCATTATATCATCTGATATGTCAAATGCTGGAAATGCAAGAAAAGCGCCGTTCAAGCTTATAAGGCGTTATCTTGCTCCCAGGTGTTTCGATATGACATCAACCATTTGCTGGGCATATTGTTGAACCTGTTCTTTATCTGTGCCTTCGATCATGACTCGAGCTAAGGGCTCTGTGCCCGAATAGCGGAGATTCAAACGGCCTGTGTTTCCCAGCCGGTTTTTTATCTCTTCCCTGGTTTTTATGATTTCTGGAAACCTGTTGAAGTCAATCTTTTCTTCAACCCGGATATTCACCAAGACTTGAGGATATTCTTCGAAATTTTCGACAAGCCTTGATAAAGGTACATTCTGAGTGACCATGGCTTCCAACATTTTTATGGTCGTCAGAATACCATCTCCAGTCGGACAATCATCAAGGAAGATCGTATGACCGGATTGCTCTCCACCCAGGTTAGCCTTTAATTTCACCATTTGTTCAAGGACATACTTATCGCCAACTTGAGTTCGGAAGAGCTTTAGATCGAGTTTTTCAAGAGCCTTTTCAAGGCCGAGATTACTCATGGTTGTGGCTACCACATGATTTGATTTCAAACGTTTCCTCTCTTTCATAAAATGGGAAAGAACAAAAAGCGTATGGTCACCGTTCAAGATATTACCCCTCTCATCTGTCCATATAGCTCTATCAGCGTCACCGTCATAGGCGATGCCAATATCCGCGTTACTTTCCACGACTTTCTTGGCCAGATTTTGAGGGAATAAAGAACCACAGTTGGTGTTGATATTTTTGCCATCCGGACGATTGTTTATGGCTGTAACTTCAAAACCCAAATCTTGAAATATCTTAGGAGCCAAAAAAGAGCTGGAGCCGTTGGAACAGTCGAGAACAATCTTAATTTTTTTCTTGAGATTTACCTGTGAAAAATGACTCTTCAGGAAAGCCATATAGTCCTTGACGAAAGAAGAATCCGGAGCGATTCTGATTTTTTCTCCTTTGACAATTTCCTTCGATGTTTGAATTGCTTTTTCGAGCTTTTCTTCCCATACTTCAGAAATTTTTGTTCCCTGGGAGGAGAAAATTTTGATACCGTTGTCTTGATATGGATTATGGGAAGCGGAAATAACGATTCCAGCTGAAAAAAGATATTTTTTTGTTAAGAAGGAAATTGCAGACGTGGGGACAACCCCGGCAGATACAGCTTCCCCATGGTTTTCATTTATTCCTTGGAATAAGGCCTGTTCAAGCCAAGTTCCTGATTCCCTTGTGTCTCGGCCAATGATTACCCGCGGTTCCAGCCTTTCTTCCTTAAGAAGAGAGATGAGAGCTTTCCCCAAAGTGCAGACAGAGGAATAATCCAGAGGGAATTGACCCGCAATTGTTCTGATTCCGTCAGTTCCAAAGAGCTTTTCCATCTTCTTTATGTAATCTCACTATGTATAAGAGTAGATTATAGCGAAAAATGAGATGGATTCAAGGAAGAAATTATTTCTCTTCTTTTTCCTTTTTTACTTCTTCTTTCTTCTCTTCAGCCGATTCTCCCTGGATCAGGATTCGCACTTTTACTTTTGTTTGGGAGGAGGCCAGCCTCAAGTCAGGGTCGGGCAGGATGAGGTCTGCTTCAAGTTCTATAGTTTCTGTCAGGAGAGAAATATCGATAGGGCTTGTCCTTACCTTATAGTCTTCCCTGATTTTGCTTTCTGGACCTTTAATGAGAACTTGAGAAGGAAAGGCCCTCACTTTTTCTAGTTTAAGCCCTTCTTTTAGTTTGCCGATGATATTAGGCTCTACATCCAGCATGATTTCTCTTGTCCTCTCAAATCTAAGGTTAACGTGGGGCGGGGATATATACTTGACTTCTGCGCCCTGGGGGATGCTGATCATGCTATTGTTAAGGGGATACTCTCTCTGGTCAATGCGGGCTTTCTCAAGGTTCAGTACAGCATGAACATATGCTGGAGTGATTTGACTGATAAGGCGGTTGGAAGCCTTAATTTTTACATCAATAGTTGACGGCGGCTTCTCCACTAGCTCCATTCCCGATGGGACGTTATGGAGCTCAAGTTGAATTGTCAGAGTCTTCTCAGACGACATCTTTTCTTCAGGTATTAAAGTAAACCAGAGAAGTAATGCAAGGAGGAAAGAGAAGAGCTTAAGTCCCCGATTTCTTGTAAATAATCTCTTGAAAAATCTTTTCATCTTTATTGTAAATATAGAAGCAAATTCTCTTTGAGATCTTCTTTATCTAATCTTCTTTTTAATTGCCCTTTGGTGGCCAAAGATACTGTTCCTGTTTCCTCAGAGACAACAATCACTGCAGCATCTGTTTCTTGAGAGAGGCCGATGGCGGCTAAATGGCGCGTTCGAGCCAGGAGATCCTTAGCTAAGTTATAAGTAGGGGGAAGAGGAAGGAGACAGCCAGCAGCTGAGATTTTATCCCTCTGAAGGATAACAGCCCCATCGTGAAGAGGGGAGTGAGGGAAGAATAGATTTACTAGAAGATCTTTGGAAATATTGGCGTCAATTTTTGTCCCGCGGTCTGCATAACTCTTGAGAGAGATTTCCTTTTCAATCGCTATCAAAGCTCCTATTTTTTTAGAGGCAAGGTATTCGACAGCCAGAAAGATGTCTTCCAGTTTTTCTTTAAAGGATTTTGAAGAGAGAGGTCTTCTGAGAGAGCGCGAACCGATCATTGTTAAAATTCTTCTTATTTCTCCCTGGAAAAGGACAATGATCGCGATGATCAAGAAAGGGGAGAACAATCTGATTATCCGGTTGGTGACAACAAGATTTCCCCATTGTGAAATTAAAAAGAGAATACCGATAATGGCAAGGCCGACGGCCATTTGATAAGCTTTGGTGTCCCTTATTAATACAAATATATAGTAGAGGATAAACGTAACGAGGAGTATATCTATCAGGTCTCCAAGAGTAAAACGAGTCAGGGCACCGATGATATCAGAAAACATAGCTTCTTTTTCTATCCTCGCTTTCTTCAAGTGGGCTTGAAGGCATATTTTCGTCCATAATGGCTTCTGCTACAAGGATGGCTTTTTTGACAGAAACAACATCATGGACTCTTAAGATATGGGCTCCATTGATGATGCTCAAAATGGCAGAGGCGATTGTGCCCTCAAGCCGTCGATGAGTAGGCACATTCAGTATCTTACCGATAAAAGATTTTCTTGATATTCCAACTAGGATAGGTCGGCCAAGATCATCCAGAAAACTGAGATTTTTGATTAAAGTGAGATTATCTTCGAATCTTTTTCCAAACCCGATTCCAGGGTCGATGATGAGTTTTTCTTTTTTTATTCCATAGGCTTGAGCAGTTTCGATCTTTTCTTTCAGGAAAGCTTTGACTTCAACCATCACATTTTCGTAGGAGGGATTAAGCTGCATCGTTTTTGGTGTTCCTTTCATATGCATCAGGATAATGGGAACATCCCTCCGAGCTGCCAAAGGGCCCATCCTTGGGTCAAAGCGAAGAGAGCTGATGTCATTGATGATATTAGCGCCTGCATCCAAGGCCGCCTCTGCTACTTCTGATTTTGTTGTATCGATCGAGATGGGAGCGCCGGTTTTTTTTCTCAAAGCAGAAATTACAGGAATAACACGACCCAATTCTTCTTCTACAGAGACGGGCTTTGAACCAGGTCTTGTGCTTTCACCCCCAATGTCGATTATATCAGAGCCTTCTGAGACAAGCTCTAATCCTCTCTCGACAGCCTTATCTTTGTCAAAATAGAGTGCCCCATCGGAAAAAGAATCGGGGGTGATGTTGACGATTCCTGAAATCCAGGTTCTGCAACCTAATATGTAATTTTTTCCATTGATCTGAAGTACGAACTCTTTTCTCACCTTTACGCTTTAGCCAAATCGGGTTTTTTTAAAGGTTGAAGTTTTTTAGTTTTTTCCTTAGGTTTTTCTTTTATATTTTTTGAAATAGGAGGAACCTTTTTCTCCTTGCTTCCCTTAGCTAATTTTTTCCCTTTCATTATTGCTTCTATCTCATCGGAAGATAGGATTTCTTTTTCAAGGAGTGCCTCTGCTATGTTTATTAATTTACTCCTGTTTTTTCCGAGAAGTTCTTTTGCTCGATTGAAGTTTTTGTTGATGATTTTCTTAACTTCTTCATCAATGAGTTCTGCAGTCTTTTCACTGAAATTCTTATGCATGGCCAAATCCTTGCCCAGGAAGATCAAGTCGTCCCGTTCGCCATAGCTTAAAGGTCCCAGATCGGACATGCCCCACTGACAGACCATATTGCGGGCAATTTCTGTGGCCCTTTCGAAGTCATTGGCCGCACCGGTGGTTGTTTTCCCCAGAAAGAGTATCTCAGTGGCTCGCCCACCCATAAGCACTGAAAGTTGAGCTTCCAGATGGTCTTTGGAGTGTGTGTAGCGGTCATCGATTGGCAATTGTTGAGTTAGACCCAGAGCAAGCCCTCTGGGAATTATGGTCACTTTGTGGATGGGGTCAGCTTCTGGCATGAGGGCAGCAATCAAGGCATGGCCAGCTTCATGATAAGCAGTGTTTCTTTTCTCTTCTTCGCTGATGATCATACTCTTTCTTTCTACACCCATGAGGACTTTATCCTTAGCACTTTCCATATCCACCATAGCCACTTTATCCACTTCGTGGCGAGCGGCGAGGAGTGCTGCCTCGTTGACAAGGTTGGCCAGATCAGCTCCAGAGAATCCCGGCGTTGATCGAGCCAGTACTTTTAAATCCACATCTTTGGCTAGAGGGATGTTTTTAATGTGGACTCTTAGAATGTCCTCTCTCCCCTTGACATCTGGCATATTGACAACGACTCTCCGGTCAAACCTTCCAGGCCTGAGGAGAGCACTGTCTAGGATATCGGGTCTGTTTGTTGCCGCGATCAGAATGATTCCTTCATTGGAATCAAATCCGTCCATTTCTACCAGGAGTTGATTCAGAGTTTGCTCACGCTCGTCATGACCTCCACCCAAACCTGCACCTCTCTGTCTTCCCACAGCATCTATCTCATCGATAAAAATTAAGCACGGAGCCTGTTTTTTCCCCTGTTCGAACAAATCTCTCACGCGAGAAGCCCCCACACCTACAAACATCTCGACAAAATCAGATCCGCTGATGGAGAAGAAAGAAACATTTGCTTCTCCTGCTACAGCTCTGGCAAGTAAGGTTTTCCCTGTTCCCGGGGCGCCAACGATGATGACACCTTTGGGTATACGGCCACCCAATTTTTGAAATTTCTCGGGATCTTTCAGGAATTCAATAATCTCTTGGAGTTCTTCCTTGGCTTCTTCCACTCCAGCCACGTCATTGAAGGTAACTTTTTTCTGCACCCCGGAGAAAAGCTTTGCACGGCTCTTGCCAAAGGAGAGGGCTTTATTTCCCCCGGCCTGCATCTGCCGCATGAAGAATATCCAGAAGAGGATTAAGAGAATGATGGGAAATCCGGTAAAAAGATACGAGACCCAGGAATTTCTAGACGTGTCTTTCACCTTGATGATGACTTTATGTTCCCGGAGTATCTTCACCAGGTCGTCATATTGAGGAGGTGCTGTTGTTTTAAACGGGGTTCCATCCACATATTGTCCTTTGATTTGACTTCCGGAAATAGTTACTTCCTGTACCTTGTTTTTTTCGGCCTCGTCTATGAATTGGCTGAAATCCACTTCTTTTTTGACTGCAGCAGGAGATTGGAGAAGACTCCAGAGAATGATGATGATGATTCCTGCTGCAATCCAGAAGAAAAGATTCTTTAATGATTTAGGTTTTTTCTTGGGCATTTTTTTATCCACTTGCATAAATCATTTTAACACTTTTTTTAGGAATTGTTAACAAAGCTCTTAAAATAAAACGATATTTCTTATTATATGTAATAGGTAGGGGCTTGATTCATCAAGCCCACCTTATAGGAGCCTATAGGTTTGATTTATGTAGGGGCTTGATTCATCAAGCCCACCTATTGACTGAAACCTGATCTTTTTGTAATATGAAAATCCCGGGTGGGGCTGTAGCTCAGCTGGGAGAGTGCTTGACTGGCAGTCAAGAGGTCGTGGGTTCGATCCCCATCAGCTCCACCATCTTTTGTTCTCTGTTTTCCCTGGAAAATTTAGTATTTGACTAAGTTTGTCTTTTCTCACCGTTAGGCAAAAGTAGGCGATTTTAGGCAATTTGCGTCACTGAAAACGTCACCGATTGGTGACATGGGGATAAGGCTATATTGAAATGAGTACATGCACTGGATTCAAGATCCAGTCCACTTCACGGTGAGTGTGGTTTCGACTTCTTTCTCCGGCACTCTTTTTTTGTACCTTACTATCTCGGAATGAGCTGCTTAGTGTAACCACACTAAGCTAAGCCAAAACAAGAATTTGGTCTGTTTTGGTATGCATTTGTCTCTATTTTGTTCCTGAGATCCAAAAAGGTGTGGATTTGAACCTGTGACTTCTACCGTGTGTAAAAGGCACAAGAAGAAGAGAAAGCGGAAAGTATAAGGGGTAACATCTGTTAGGAGATGATTTTTCAAATCATTAGGTTTTCGATATATTTCGATATAGTTGCATATTTTTCGATATTTCTGACAAATTTTGGGCACAGTTTGGGCACAGTTTGCTTTTGACTTTATATCAAAGGAAGATTTTATGGGAAGATTCAGAAAAAGGCCAATGGAGGAAATGAATTGTTGCTGTTCCTTTATTTCTTTAAAGCGGTTTGGGAAGAATCTTTAGGAAACGCATTCGGTGGATTTGGTCAAGGGATAGATGAATATCACGAATTGATCAAAAAGGCTGTATTTTGGGGAATATGCAATTTATGGTAATGAAAGAAAGATAAATTCCTTTCAAGAATGATATATGATATACAATAATGAAGGAGGATACGATGTTAGAAACGAGAAGACCAAAGCTGGGCATGCTGTCCGAATCGTTCATTGAACAGATTGTTTCAGAAGCATTGGATGTTCTGGGCCAAACGGGCGTGTTCGTGGAGAACGATGAAGCGTTACGGCTTCTGGCAGACGCAGGATGCGAATGTAAAGGGCAAACGGTGTCGTTCAAGGAAAACCTTGTCGAAGAG
>Ga0114920_10001445_pt1 | contig 10908 bp, 12 predicted proteins | sample ChitaG_FD_88683 | JGI IMG/M metagenome (GOLD analysis project Ga0114920, IMG submission 88683) | Deep subsurface microbial communities from South Pacific Ocean to uncover new lineages of life (NeLLi) - Chile_00310 metaG | ecosystem: Environmental > Aquatic > Marine > Oceanic > Sediment ...
AGAGGATTCTCTCGATTTTGAGGAACAGGGATTTTGTTAAACATGTCGATATTGATGATAATGATGTGATACATCTTACTGCTAATGGGGATGAGTCATATTTCAAAAAGGGTATAACTCAGGTTATTCTTCAGAATGATGTATGGTTACAGCAATTCAATCTTGAGGCTTCTGATCTTGAAAGTGTGTTCATGAAACTTGTTGGAGAGGGTGAGGAGGAACAGGTAACTGAAAGAACAAGGACAAAAAAACGTTTCTGGAGGTTTGGTAAATGAGATTTCATACTATTACATTTAAAACCCTTAGTGATCTTTTAAGGATTAAAAGAAGTATAGTTTTTCTTATAATAATGATGATTTTACCAGTTATTATATCTATTATTTTGAATACAACATTTAATCTAACAAGTATGACACTGGCAAATCAGGTTCAAACAGTTACCCTGTTTTATATTATGTTGGTGTTTGTCTGGATTGCTGGATTACCACTTGTTTTATTCACCTCGGTAACATGCGGAGATTTTATAACTAAAGAGGAACAAGATGGAACATTACTTCTTCTTGTAAGTAAACCTGTTAGAAAATACGAAATAATTCTTGGTAAATATTTTGCATTTATAATCAATATTTTACTGTTGGAAATTATCGCGATTATTATTACTCCTCTGATAATGTATTGGTTACTACCAATTGATCCATATGTGCTAGATACTATGGCGAGTTTGATCCCATCGTTTATTTTCTATGCTATGTTTATAGCTATTACTTTTGGTGCATTAGCAACTGCTCTTTCCTGTATTTCCAGGAGTAGATTTAAAACAATAATGGTTCTTGTTGCACTTACCCTTGGGATTTTCCTTGGTTTTATGTTTTTCAGAGGAATAATGATCGGTGTAGACGTCTATGATCCCTATGTGGTTTGGGGGGATGTTAATTATCATATGGGCAACTCATATATGTATTTCCTTGATTCCTCTGGTTATCGTATAACTCCGCCTTCACAGGCTCTTCTTGGAACATTAACTGGGACGTATTCTGCAGTTGATATGAGTATACTTTATGATCAAGATATCGGAGCTATGTATCCCAGTATTCCACGTACTACTTATGTTGATCAAATGGTTTCTATGCTAGGATGGCTGGCTTTTACTATGTTGATGTTAATCGTAGGAATTCTAAGATTCCAGAAGAGGGAGATAAAGTAGGCAATATCAATTCGACAAACCCTTTAAATTTTTAAAAATGTATTAAAATAATAAGAACTATATACAAAAATCTTAAATATGTAAAGCCCTGTTATTAGGTATATAAAGGTAATGATATTATGATGCGTACAAAAGTAGTAAACGACTCTACTGATCTAATCCCTCTTCTAAGAGCTTTTGATAGTAATACAAAGAAAGAAGTTTTTAATGAACTTCTATTAGATTGGAGACCTCTCAGTGAAATTAAAGAAAAATATGGAGATGAAGGAGAAACTGCTCTTGAGTACTTTGATAGGATGAAACTTGTAGAGACAAAATGGACTACATCAGAAGAGGGCATTGATGGTAGACCGCAAAAAAAATATCGTTCTTATTACTCTGCATTTAATATCAATATCTCCTGTCCAGTTAATGAGATAAGTGAGATTTTTACTGTGGCATCTCTTAATGAAAAAGAATTCGAAGGACTTGAAAATAGAATATTTGATTTTGTTGGCAATGATGGAAAATTCGGAAACATGGTAGCAGAAAACTTCCGTCTTTCCAACCTAGCTTTAAAAGGTCTTGTAAAACGTTCTAACAAGTTTTGCTATAGAGGTTTGAAACTCAGCAGAAAAGACTAAACCTTCTTTTTGTAATAATTTATTTAGCATTGTTTTTTTAAAGAAAACCTGCATTCCTATTTCCAATTATGTATTATGAAATAATCATTCAAGCTCTTTGGATTATAATTCCAGCGTATATTGCCAATGCAAGTGCGCTTCTTGTTGGCGGTGGTACACCTATTGATTTCGGTAAAAAATGGAAGGATGGCAGACGTATCCTCGGCGATGGCAAAACCTGGAGCGGTCTTTTTGTTGGCGCCTTTTTCGGTATTACCAGTGGTTTCGGTATTACCATTGTTGCTATTTATGCTAATAATAGTAATGAGTTTGCTTTTCTTGGTTTAAACGATTTCGGCCGTTTTCCGCTGATGATTCCTATTGTCTCCTCTATTTGTTTTGGTGCTCTTATCGGTGACATAATTGAAAGTTTTTTAAAAAGACGAGCAGGAAAAAACCGTGGTGAGAATTGGATACCATTTGATCAACTTGATTTCATACTAGGTGTTTTGTTTTTTAGTTTTCTTATAGCAGGTTTACTGCATATCTTAGGTTTTTCAGAGTATAACTGGTTTTTTAAAAGTTTTTCAATTTGGCATATATCAACTCTTTTAATTATCACACCGTTTTTTCATTTATTTGCAAATTTTATTCATAAAAAAACTAAAACCTAACGTTCTTTGATAAAAACAAAGTATATAAGACACGTTGACCTTTTAAAAATGGAGAGTACAAAAATGTCCAAAGACGCTGACGCATCAATGAATGAGGAACTAAAAAAATGGTTGGAAGAAACTAAGGAAGAAATAAAAACCTCTGGAAAAAAAGAGGATTTTTTCAGGAAGAAACCATCTGGTATGTGTCAGATTTGTGGTGAAAAAACCGCTAAGGCAGTGTGTCTAAAATGTGGCAGATCTGTTTGTAAATCATGTTATTTTAAAATCATTGGTGTTTGCAAAAAATGTGTACCAAAAGACATCGCTGGGAAATGGGATGGTTCACACCCCAACTGGGAGAAAAAACTAGGCGTGGAATGGGTGGACTAATTATTTTTTTTGTTATAAATATTTTATAACATCCTAGTTATTGTTTAACAATGAGATTATTTTTTAGGAATATTAAAAAATAATTTATAATTTTTGATTTTTTTCTCTTTTTATCCGCTCTCCCTCAAGATACAATGCCATCATTGACCGTGCCGTCCGCCATGAACTTGGATAGATGGGTACTCCTGCTGATTTAAGATCCCAAACCAAGTCTTCGAATTCTTTACCGCCAACCCATGTTGCAAGTATCGGTTTATTAAACTCCTCATGAAGTTTTTGTTCACGTACCATTTTCAGAATAGCACCAGTAAACTCCCGTGGCCGGGCATACCCTCCATGTACTGATGCAACAATGACACCATCAATATCTGGATCTTCTAATAACACTCGAGTTGTTGCTTCATACCGGAAAAACCCTGCATCACCTATCAGATCAACTGGATTGTTTGGTTTGATAATATCCGGAAGTATTTCATCGATTTTTTTATAAGTCTTAGATGAAAGCTTTGGAATAACAAGACCATTTTCTTCACATGCATCTGTTAGAAGAATTCCAAGACCACCACCATTTGTAATTATTCCAATCCGGTTACCCTGTGCAGGTGGCTGACCAGCAAGCGCCCGTGCTCTGTCAAAAAGTTCAATAATATCGCGACATCGGATTCCTCCTGCTTGTCTAATTGCTGCACCATAGATTTTATCACTACCCGCCATAGAACCAGTATGTGAAGCAGTTGCTCTAGCACCAGATTTACTTCGTCCTGCTTTCACTACAAGAACAGGTTTATTACAAGCCTTTATACTATTCATAAAAGCCCTGCCATCTTTCACACTTTCAATATATAAACCTATAACTTTTGTCTCGGGATCTTGAGAAAAATAATCAATAAGATCATCATCATCAATATCTATTTTGTTTCCAACACCTATTATTTTTGAAACACCCACAAACTCATTATTAGCAAGATAAATCATACCAATTCCCAGTGCACCACTCTGACTAATCAATGCCAGATTTCCCTTCCGAGGCACTCCAAAAACAAAGGAAGCATCAAGATTATCGGAAGCATTTTTGTAACCCATTACATTTGGTCCAAGTACACACATATTTGATTTTTCAATGATTCTTCTCAACTCATTTTCTAGTTCATGATTTCCTGCCTCGCTGAAACCAGATGAAATAATAATCACATTTTTTACATTCTTATTCACACAGTCATTTAGAATCTGTGGGACAATAGCAGCTGGAACAGAGATTAAAACAAGATCGATACTACCTGGTACATATGTTAGTTTTTTATAGCATTTAAGACCAAGTATTTCGCTTTCCTTTGGATTAATAGGATAGATATCGCATTCATAATCAGAGATAAGAATATTTTTCAAAGCAGCATGACCAATTTTCCTGGAATCCCTTGAAGCACCTACAACAGCTATACTTCTAGGCTTGAAAAACGTCTCAAGATTCTTATTCATATAATTATCCCCCATATAATTTAATAAATGAATAATCCAGACATTGAAAACACTTACTTAAACGTAGTGCACATCAATAGTTATTGTATTTATTAAAAAAACAGAGGTTAGCTCTTAATTTTTCTTTTCGTATGCCTTGTTATAAAATCTAATACTATAAACCAAAAAAGAGTTACTAAAAGAAAACTACCACCCCAAGATAAAACCCCTATAGGTGTAGCCATTCCTGTAAAAACCTCATCACCAAATGACCAGTACTGTTCTATAATAGCACACAAAGTCATAATACATGTAATTAATAATGCAAATACAAGTATTTTCCAATCAATTTTCATAAAATCCAAAAATCTCCCCAGTATATATTAATATTTTTGGAAGATTTTGAAACAAAAACACTAATTCACTCTTCTGGTAAATATTGTTTCATTATTTCAATGATCTCTGAACTACTCCTTGCTTTTCTATACTCATCAAGCGGTTCCTTATTTAACTCAAGAAAATGTGGACTCCATTTGTAGAGATTCAAAATTTCTTTAGCTTTATCAACATCATCTAAAATATAGAGCGCAGTAGCAAAAGCTTCCAAAGTTGTAAGCTTAAAAGGTTTACCATAATTCACAGGATTAGATGCAATAACAAAAGGAAGCGCCCTAGATTTACATCTTTTATCCAAGTAATCAAAACTATTCTCAGCATTCTTCCAAGAACAATCAACAGCAAGAATACCATGTTTCTCTGCAAAAGCTTTGTCTTCTTTTGAAAGACTTTTCTCAGCAAAAGGGTTCAAAAGAACAGCATCCCTCGGTGTTTTACGTATATTCGTCTCAAGACGAACAAAACCAAACCTGGCTAGTTTCCTTGCACTACATTTCTTAGGATCATCCTCATCCGCATGATAAACAAACAATTTCATTTTTCACCCAATCCTTATATCAAAAACATAATGACTAACACCAGGCGCATAAGACTTCACATGTTTACATTTCAAAAGCTCAGCTTTTCTCCTATATTTTTCAACAATCTTATCAACCTGCTGTAACACACTATCAGGCACAACATCATCTGAAAAAGTATCATGATAATGAACAATACCTGCATGGTTTTTCAAACACTCAACAGCAGTAGGTAAAAAACTATATGTATTACCAAAATAACCTAAAAGCACTCTATCAGCAACATTTTTAGGAGCAACCTTCCTATTGTCCCCTCTTAACGGTTCTACGACATCTGTCACATTATTTAACACAATATTCTGACAAAGATAATCAAACGCAACTGGGTTTATTTCACAAGCAAAAATCCTTTTTGGTCTACTATGAACAGCCATCGGCAAGGTAAAATACCCAATACCTGCAAACAAATCAACCACAACCTCCTCATTGTTTGAAACATTTGCCATACGCCGCCGTTCATCCATATTACCAGAAGAAAACATAACCCTCATTGGATCCAACCTAAATCTTACACCATTCTCTTTATGAACAGTTTCACAATCATCAGAACCATAAATAACATCTACATTCGGTTCTCTATACATACCTGAAATACCACCAGTATCACAAAGCACTGATTTACGATTAAGAACCTTAGCATATACTTCACCAATCACATCCCGATACTGTTCAACATTCGTATGCAATTTAATAACCAAAACATCTCCTATTTTCTCCCATTTATCCGGAAGAAAACAGATTAACTCTGATGGTATTTTTTCTGAAAGCAATTTTTTAATTTGTTCAAACTGAGTCAAAGCCATAAACCTATTTAGTTTAATGGGTTGAAACCTATAAAACACCATCTCTCACCTCTATTTTAGTTTTGCAACATTTATTTCAAAACAACATCCTTTTTTCGATTTCCAATAAGAACAAAGGCAACAAAAAAACATAGAAAACCAAGAATTGTAAATGGTATCCATATCCCCCAGATATCAGAGAACACCCCACTTAGAAACAGGAGAACAGTCCCCCCACCAAGCTGAATTGTTAAAACGTAGCCAAAGGTTTTTCCTTCCATGCTTTCATGTGTTTTTTCTGAGACAAATGAAAACATTGCAGGAAATGTAACAAAAGTTGATATTCCTAAAAGAACCATTATGAATAGAATGATTATTATATTGGTAAAAATGGAGAGAGCAAACCCCATTATTCCCATGATTAAATAAGCAAATATGAGAGTATTCCTCCTTCCAAGATACGACTGTATCCTCCCATAGGAGAAACATACAATGACTCCCATCCCCATCCATATTGAGATAATTATTCCGATTGCTGACAATGATAATGTTGTCCTCTCATCAAGCAATAATGGGAGATAGCTTATTGTGATGCCCCATGCTGCCCCACTAATTATGAATGCAGGTATAAGCAATTTTACCCGTTTTAACATATCCCATGCTTCAAAGACAGCTTCGTTTAAAGTTTGTTTTTTGTTATTAGTGTTTGTTACTGTGATATATTCTTTATGTATATTTTGCGTTAGAAATAATCCTAAAAATAGGACGCCTATCCCAGTGATGGTCCAGAGATAAAATGGGAAATCCCAACCCTTGATCTCTGCGATATAAAGGGCTGTCAATATAGCTATAAATGCTCCAAGATCGCCTAGGGCACTTTGGATTCCCATAGCCCAATCCAACCGATCTTTTTTGAAGACTCGTGATACCCATCCAATTCCAATTGGATGAAAGAAACTTGATGATAGTCTAACTATAAAAATAAATAATAAAAGTGTAAGAAATCCTTGCGTTTGAGTAAGAAGTAGCAATGATCCACTTAGTAATAATATTCCAATTGATAGTAGTGTTCTAAAATTTTTACGATCGGAGATTCTTCCAATAAATATCTGAGCTATTAGTATGATTAAAAGACCGCCACCAGTGATAACTCCTATCTGAGTATAGGATAAATTGAACAATACTTTGAATATAGGAAATAATAGAGGGATAACAGCAACAGATCCATCATTGAATGCATGATAGATGCCTACTGTTGATAGAATTCTGTGTTTATCATTCATACTTAACTACTCTTTTTTTAGCAGGAACAGATTTATTTATATAAATATTCACCAAAAATAATAGTTTCAATAAACCCTTCAGCAACTCTTTTTACCAATGTTTGTATACCATCTTCGTTAACAATGAATCTTTTTCCGTACACTCCTCGTAAAAGCCAGATGGCAATAATGCAGACCATTAAAAACACACTTGTTTCAGAGGGTGACATGGTTTTTGAATCGGGAACTGGTTCAGGTAAAACCATTTGTACTCTTACCTCAACCCTGGAATATGCCTTAGAAAACAACAAAAAAATAATCTACACAACTCGTACAAATGCTCAGCAACGACAGGTAATACTTGAGCTAAGAGCAATCAGAGACAAAAACAAAGACATCAAGGAAAAAATTTTTGGTGTTGGTATACAAGGCCGCTCAAATATGTGTCTTCTCGCTATAAATGACCCTGAGTTTTCTAATGGAACATCTGAAGAACTATCAAAATTCTGTTCAAATGAAAAAAAGAAAGCTAAATCCACTAATAAAGACAAGGATAAAGGCTGTATTTATTACAGGAACTCGTTGGATAAAGAAAAAGTTGACAGCACCATAGAATGGGTAAATCAGAAGCTTCCAACTGCAGAGGAGTTCATAGATTTTTGTGAAAAAAAACAATTATGTCCATATGAGATAAACAAACTTCTTATTCGCAAGTCATCTCTTGTTGTTGTCCCCTATGTTTATGTTTTTGATCTTATGATTCGTAACATGCTTTTTGACTGCCTTAGTTGCCCTGAGGAGGATATGATACTTGTTGTTGATGAAGCACATAACCTTCCAAATTATATCCGGGATTCATTTTCTGCGCAGCTAAGCATGTACATGCTTAATAGTTGTGTCATGGAGGCTGAGAAATATGGGGATCCATCTATAGCTGATGGAAAGCTTTTCATCTCAGATTTCTGTAAAGTATTAATTGATATCGTCAGGGATCTAAGAGATACATATGTCTATGGTATACTTGAAAATGGGATTAGAACAGGGCCCCCAAGGAATAATGATGCTTTTATTCCTTCTCATGAGTTCGAATCAGAGATTCTATCACGGTTGAAGATCACTAGTAAAACACTTCATGACATTGTTGGGGATCTCATGGTTTATGGTGAAAAGATACAGGAGTACTGTCAGAAGGATGGTAAGCTCCCAAGATCGTATCTTCATAAACTTGGGTTGTTTCTAGATTTCTGGATCAGCCTTGAAATGAATCAATATGCTAAACTTGTAGTTGATGCACGTAATGGTAAAAACCCGCGTATAGAGGCTTTTTGCTTGGATCCCTCTATTGGAACAGGGATTATCAGAGATTTTCATGCCTCAATTCACATGTCTGGTACTCTTGAACCATTGGAGGAATACCGTGACTCAATGGGTCTGGGTGAAAACATAGAACTTGTTTCTTATCCCTCTCCGTTTCCAAAAGAAAACCGTCGTATATTTTTTGTTCGTGATGTTACAACAAAATATGATGAGATATTGCGGGATGAAAAAATCCTATCTAAAATGAGAAATCATATAACAGGTATTTGTAACACATTCCAGAAGAATACTATGGTTTTTTTCCCTAGTTTTAACATTATGTCAATGTTTAAGGAGAATGGAGATTTCAATGGTATTAACCGTTGTTTATATGTTGAGGATCAGGAAATGTCTCAGACTGCGCTTATGGATCTTGTTTCTGATTTCAAAGGACATGGAGATGAGGATGGTGATGGTGCAGCGCTTTTCAGTGTTATGGGTGGTCGTATCAGTGAGGGGATGGATTTCCCAGCTGAACAACTAGAAATAGCTGTAATCGTTGGAATACCGTATCCTAAACCTACAGCTCGGCAGAGGGGATTGCAACGTTATTATGATATGAAGTTTAGAAAAGGCTGGGAGTACACTGTTGAGGCTCCTACTGCTCGAAAACTATTGCAATCTATCGGCCGTTTGATTCGTGATGAAAATGATCGCGGTGTAGCAGTGATTCTTGATCGTAGAGCATCACGGTTTAAACGTTATATACGGGATTTACAGGAATCCAAAAACTTAATGGAAGATATGAAAAGTTTTATGGAAAAATAATAATTTCACTTAGGTAGAAGATTCGGTATCCCATCTTCTATAGGATACTTAGTGTTACATTTTTTACAGATAAAACAACCCTCAATAATCTCATCGTTTTCTTCCTTTTTGATATCAACCTTAAGGTCTCCTTTGCATGTTGGACAGCAGAGGATATCAAGCATATCTTTTTTCATAAAAACTTCAGTCCTCCCCTAGATACATCTGTCTTTTCATACCTACATCAGAATCCCAGATAAAAGCCCATTCCTCATCAGTGTTTTTCCTGCTTTCCTCAATTTTTTGTATGAAGTTTTTCACCTGTGAGTCCATTAGATCTGCCTGATGAACTACACATGCCTCTATGGTCGTTGGCATACGCGGAGAACCAAACTCATACCGACCATGATGACTAAGGATAATATGACAAAGCTTGTTTTCAAGATCCAAATCAAAATCTTTACCCTTATTTTTCAACTCAATTATCTTATCTTTTATCCATCTGTCACCCATTACAATATGACCAATAAAATTACCCTCAGATGTTTTATCAATAGCTGCCGTAGCCTCATACTCATTTAGCTTACCAATATCATGCAATATCGCACCAGTAATAACTAGGTCCCTGTTAATACCAGGATACATCTCACAAATATTATTACAAAGACGTATCACACCCACAGTATGCTCCAGGTTTCCACCCACATAGTTATGATGATGCGTTATAGCAGAGGGAGAATGAGTATAATCCTTAACAAAATCCGAATCATCAAAAAACAAAGTAAGAAGATCTTTCAACTGCTCATTCTCAACAGATTTCATTTCCTCTTTTACTACATCAAACAATTCTTTTATACGCTCCTCTTCCAAAGCCGGTATAAAATCACTAACATCATACTCTTTAGGATTACATCTCCTTATTCCACCAGTAGTCTCATTAATAGAAATCTGAGGTTTCTCCTCATAAATCTCAACATTCCCAAGGCGAATCTGAATTACCTCCCCAGTTTTGAAACTATCATACAACCGTTTAACGCGATCTTTATTGTCTCCACCCCAGAATTTAACATCTATATCTCCAGTTTTATCTGTAACAACCAGACTAAACCAGGTACCACGTTTATACGCCCGTGGCGGATTCTTAATTTTAATAGCAAAAAAATCATTAACAATATCCCCCTCACGTAGATTCTCAATGAATTGTTCTTTTTTACGCTTTCCAGTATCAGTCTCAATCATGGTTTGCTCATCTTTTCTTTTATTATAGTTAAGGACATCGGCCATATGATATTCCTCCCCAAGGGTTAAACAACTGTTTCTAACACTCTATAATCTCCTGATTTAAACAATTTTCCTTTCATATATAACAAAAAAGCTATAATTTTTTTCTAAAATAAACCAAACAGCCCCAAAAAAGAATAAAATGAAGAAATATAGATAAAAATAGTTCCAAAGGGTAAGTTATAGCCGAAAATCATAC
>Ga0114920_10001446_pt1 | contig 10896 bp, 6 predicted proteins | sample ChitaG_FD_88683 | JGI IMG/M metagenome (GOLD analysis project Ga0114920, IMG submission 88683) | Deep subsurface microbial communities from South Pacific Ocean to uncover new lineages of life (NeLLi) - Chile_00310 metaG | ecosystem: Environmental > Aquatic > Marine > Oceanic > Sediment ...
GGATACTTGTCCACCGACAATCGATTTATATGATTCGCATCAAGATAATAAACCTTTACCAATAATACAAAGATCAACCCCCAAATTTCAACCTGTAAATACACCATCAATATATGATTCATCTGCAAATAGAAATATTGGGTTCACACCGACTAAAAGTTCATTTCACCCATCTCAAAATAAACCACACCAGTTTATCGATCCAAATATTTTTCTGGGAAATCTTACCAACGGTAAAGAATTAAACCTAGATCCACGTTTATTTACACCCAAACTCAGGACTCCCCTCAGAACGCCACTCAGAACATCCCTTGAATCAGGATTGCAACCATTAACACCACTTTCGACTGATCCAACGAGAGACATGGATGTGTCTGTGACATTACACGATGCTCTCGTCGATTGTGCTAATGAGAAGAAGAATAAGGCTGAATCTAGAGGAGAAAGTATATGTAGAAAGGTTTTAGAAGAAGTTTATGACCTAAAATTTCCGTCAACCAGACCTGATTTCCTGAAAAATCCTGAATCTGGATGCAACTTGGAATTGGATGGCTACTGTGAAGAATTACAAATAGGATTCGAATATAACGGAATCCAACATTATATATATCCGAATTGGGCCCACCGAGACAAGTTGTCATTTGATAAACAAGTTAGAAGAGATCAATATAAAATTGAAGCATGCGATCAATCCGGTGTATACCTTATTTCAATTCCATACACCATACCTCATAATCTAATTAGAGATTATATTATTTATTATTTACCAGAGAATGTCCAGAAGAGAATAGACGCAAGGGAACGGGGTGAAAATATAGTTGAAAATCCACCTGGGCTGAGATCGACCAGTGTCAATATATAATATTATTAGCATTACGAGTATATCTCTCAAACAAATGGAATTACATCTCACGCAAAAAAATATACAAGGAATTAAACTTGTATATTTTATTATTTCAATGATTATAATTTACTCTTCAGCTTCTTCAATGATGACACCTTGATCCCCCGGTGGTGCATTGAACACCTCAAGCCAATTTGTCAAAGGTGGGCAGTATTGTCTAGAAAAATAAACACCGTTGTACCTGAAAGATTTACCCGGGTGGAATTTAGGTTTGCACTCCTGCTTACGACACTGCCATTCGCTATAATATTCAGGATAAGTCCAAGCCTTTTGCTTTTTGTGCTTGTCATGTTGTCCGACTGACTTATCCGATTGGTGAGAACTACTCCCATCACCGCATGAAATTGCATACGAAGCCATAGTCGATCGAAATTAAAAAACGGTTTTTGGATATATTCTTTTTAAATGGAATGCCAAATTAAACTTCGGAGATGAAAACTTTGATATCAAAGTTTTGTGATCAGATGAAAATTTTGATCTACCTATTTCATTTATGTTTTGGGATTAAACACTTGCCATTTATCTACAATTTATACAACTAACATGGTCTTCTGTAAAGTGATGTTGATTTATGGCGTCCCTAAAAATGTGATGGGTTGCGGTTATAATATCGATGGTGATGGTTTTTGTCAGACCGGTCATATTTGCATATGTAATATGTGTAAGTACGAACTTGTAGATAGTGATGATGTCTGGATTTATCCTTGTTGTAGTAAGGTCAAGGCATTTATTAAAGGATTTAAGATTGGTTGTATCAGAAAAAGTAAACTCGATACCAAATACGGGGTAGCATCGGATGGTACCCCGTACATTGAGGCTGTGTATTATGTGTCATCTACTGGAAAACAATTTGGTATTGATGAAATTTTCCAAGGTGTTGTTGTTGATCCTGATTTCAAAGTACCGAAAGGTATTAACGAGAAATGGTCCCAGATAAAAGAAAACATTACCACTCCCACCTCCTCTAAGCCCCAAGTTTACCTTATGCTAGACGATTGCACCACCTGCTCTTAAGTAAAAGGTAAGGAGTGAGTGTGGTCCATTTAGACTACGCATTGCAGCGAGAAAAGTCGATATTTCTACACTGGGTTGGGCTGCTACATTAAATCCACCAATTCTTCCAAATACAAAAAGTGCTAACAATGCTGCAGGAGGTAGTCAGCTTGAGACTTTAAGGTGGATGGCTTCATTTAGACTGCCCATTCTTCCAGATTAAGATAGCGCTAATTATGCGACACGAAACGGTGAGAACGCCGTTGTTCAATGGATGGCTTCATTGAGTCCGCCCGTTCTTCATACCATATAATTATTTTCTTCCTACAACATAAAATAAAGAAATATATTGATGTATATACATCAATATAATTTAAAGTTGGAGGGTTCAAATAATCCAGATCCAATCACGACTGGTCAATTCTTTGCGAAGAATACCACATATATCCTTTATAGTTCTACCGGATTCATACCAAGTGTCCATAAATTGGAGTTTATTTAGTTCCATATCTGATAATCCGGGTATGGAACTTTTTGACTGTTGGGTGATCTTTTGTATCAATATATTTTTATCAGTAATCGCGGTCAAACGAGATTGAGGATGGGGCATCAAATTCATATAATACAAGATATGAATAAGTTCTGTCATATTCATATTATTACATCGTTTCCCTCTGGGTTTAGTTTTATTACTAGCAACAAATCCACTTATTGTCAATTTTTGACGAAAAGTGGCCATATCGAAAAGTCTTAATTCATTGTCAGAACGAAGTACGATCCCATAAACACTGATGTTCGTATTTTGTTCAAATTGAACTCTCTTATCATTGAGTTTATCTTGAGATAGTTTGGTATAAACTAATTGTTCTGCCGGATCGGCATCTCTCCATTTCCCCGATCCTTCCTCTGGTTTGTAAAGACGTATTTTCCCCCTTACCTTGAAAAAATCAGTTGTATCTGTATACGATGTTCCGGATATTCGTTTACTATCAAGGGAGTGGTAATAAACAATGGGATTACCACTAGTGTCTGTGTCAGTTATGGTAACTTGTACATCACCTACTTCCGTTTCTTTGACCCTCCTCCCTCCTCCCCGAGGTTTGGTAAGTTCGATTTTTGTTTCTCGGATTGTTTGAGATGGTTCATTTGTATTATCAATGTAATGGATATAAATTCCTATTATCTCTTGTAATAGCAATTGATTCCCCTGACTATTCGAGTGCTCTATGATAAGTTGTTCAACTAAAGCGGTAAGTGTATCTAAATTAATTTGTTCCAATAGACGTTCTAATTGTTGTGTTCCTTGAGGCAAAACCAATTGATAAATTTGATGTAATAGTTGTGGCTGAACTACAACCCCCACTTCAGGTTGGTATTCACTCAAAGGAACGGAATTTACGGCTATTAGATTCTTGCTATACATCGCTAACGAATAGTCATTCTGGTTGTTATCGCCGTCAACTAGTGGATAATCTCTCTGCAAATAAACAACACCATTATCTTCACGGAGATAACTAGTGTATCCAAAACGATCATTCAACCTCAACTTTGATGTTATGATTTGTTCCAATGCCATATCGATGAATTTTCGTCGATAATCACTAAGTTTTGTGTAAATTTCTGTGAAAGTCAAACTAAACTCTTTTTTGTAGATTTCTTTTATTTCATCCATAATTACCTCTACTGTTGGCCCTGAATATAATACATCATAACTATCATAATTTATTTCATCAGGTAATGGGTCTGGTTGGGCGCATTGATAATTACAGACATCATAATCACAAATAGCCGATCCGTCTATATCCCCGTTTCTGATATTACGATTACGATGCAACTGACAGTCGATTGCTGACTGTTTCATGATACGTTCTATTTTCTTGATTTCAATATCTTTTCTTTCAATATGTTCATACATATTAACGTCGATAGATGGTTGTCCATTAGCCAATATAGATGCATGTTGATATATAGATACTTTAATCGAAGCATAATCGGGATTCTCGCCTGATTCTATAAGTTCTTGTCGACGTTCATTTAATAAATCGACGTGACTGGTAGCTCTCAAAACCCTACTGGTAGCTTGGTAAATGGATGTTTGTGTCCATTCAGGACTGACTATATGGATGGTTTGAACATTAGCCGTATTAATACCTTCACGACCTAGAGGCGAAACAATGAGAACCTTGATATATTCACCGTGTCGATTTTCCGGACTATTGAAAGTTTCGAGAATGTTTGCATTCAAACTCCTAGATCCACCTTCACCAATGAATAATGCAACCCTTGGGCGTTTTGTCATGCTAGAAACGCGATCTAGTATTTTTAACCCGGATGTAGGCTCTTTGGGTGGAGCACAATAGGTTTGTTTACCACTTGAGACTTTCCCAAAAATGGGAGTCTTGCTATCAAATAACCCATAACCCATAGATTGAAAACATAACGATAGGTCGATGGCACCAGAACCACTTACATAGGGAATATAACAGAAAGTGCTTTTATATGCATTTTCAGGCATATTCGTTATTCTTATTATTTCAGCGAATTTGGATGATAGCATACTCATATACTCTAAATTTTGAAGCCAACTGCTAAATTGTGGAGTTGGTAAATACCCTTTTTTCTGTTTGATGACGAATTTTTTGAATCCTTCTCCACCGTAAGTTCCATCCGGATATACTAGATTAGCTGCTTGTCTTTCTCTGGTCCTGACAACATCCTGTTTAATATTTCGAGCTTGTTCATAGTAATAATTTTGACCCGGGAAGGGTTGACCATCTGGCCCCACTAGAGACTTTTGTTGTGTCGATTGAATCATAGGTCTAGCGTAGATAATTTGTTGAGATTTATAAATACGTCTACCGATAAAATATTCTGCTTGAAGTTTAAAACCTCTATATTCCACATCGGTGGATATATCTCCCTCCCTGATATATGAAACTCTTCCCCTGAAATATGGTTCCAAGAATTCCAACGATGGATTGGTATAATCATACGTTGTTTGGTGTGATGAAGGAAAAAGGGTCGAAGGGGAAAAGGATGTCAGGGGGGGAGATACAGGTGAAGATTGAATCAATACGTCAATGTCTGGTCCAATCTTTGGTTTTTTCTTTGTCGGGACTGGCATTTGTAAGTTCAACGGGAGAATTAAATTCATAATAGGTGCGATTTCACCTGCTAAATTAGTCATAGGGGTTGCAGTTGCCAATATAATCTTACTTCGATCGATAACGTGGAAAAGACGATGTAATACGTCGTATGTTTTCCTCATATCCTTATCTTCAGTTAATTTAGTAGGATCAATCCGGATATTATGGACCTCATCAATGATGAAAAGAGATCCTGAATACTGTCTTTTTAAATCTTTGTCCTCAAAATAGTTTTGCCATATTTTACGCGCGAAATTTCCATATGTAGTTATCTTGTAATATTTGTTTATTTCTCTTGTAACAGCCGATCTCATTGTTTTTGTATCGGTTGCTTGGAGGACCGATGGGGTCATATAATCACCTTCTTGAGAACATTTACATGCAATTTCTTGTTTGAACTGAAGCTTAAGTGTTTCATTCCTAACTAGGATATATACCTTTTTAATGTGTGTCCTCTCTGGTACCATATATAGATTAATAAAATTACCGGCAGCATGGATCATGGATCGTTTGAACATTTCACTAGCACCGCCCAACGCACATGTTTTACCAGTACCTGTACGATGTGTTATCAGAAGTTGATCATACATTAAAATGAACCGATGAACAAGTAATTGATGACGAAAGAATTCACCCCTATTAGGAATAGGTTCAATCACTTGAGATGACAATTCCCTAAATTCCCGTTTAGCTGAAATCAATTTCTGAAATCGTGGATCTGTAACATCAGGATATTCATAGACCAAATCATCCAATTGAGTGTTAAAAGATTCTGTCATGGATTTTCTATCGTTTTCTCTTATCTTCTCTTAATTCCTTTTAACTTCGAAAAAGAAATTGTTTGACTAATTTAATTATATCTTCAATAATTCGTGGGGGGAAACTGATCCCCCAAAGCTTTTACGTTACCATACCAGAAATCTCGTCTGGTCTAAAAGAGAAATTTATTTCTCCAATCTCTATTTATATCTTCCTCTGTAATATCAGCTGTCAAAATTAATGATACTAATAACAAGGATCCATTGTCAGAATCTAAGGAACTCACAAAAATACGCACCATACAAGTTAAAAGCTATCGAATTTTGTTTTTATTTTCCGAAAGAGGGTTATCACTACCAATAGTGATAAATTATGCAAACCTTTATCAGAAATAGATGTCGTCAGGAATTATACTACCGAAAAACTTAGCTGATGTATTGCCTTAAAAAATAATATTTACTCTTGGTACCAAGGTAAATATATCAATCTAATCTAATTTGATATCATGGAATCCCATATTAGCTAACATATTCTGTTTAGTATGTACCGGAAGTGTTGACATCGGTATAAGCTTTTGCATCCTATTTGCTGCGTCTCTAGAAATATGTCGCTTGTCTTCTAGATACCAACACCCTATTAGTATCTCATTATATATAGTTACGATTTGATCTATACTATAACGATTATCGTCGGGGGAGATCAGATCTAATAAATTAGGGGCTATTTCCACAATACCAGCATAATAACTTAGAGCATTGCAATGGTGAAGATTTTGCATAATAATATGGAATTTAGTTTGTAATCCGAATCTATTAGCGATTACATCTTCGTAATCACCTTGGTAGCAGTTAAATAACTGGGGTTCCCTTGCTTTAACACAGGCCATGATTTGTTCTTCTAGCGCTGGATATCCAGATAGAAGATTAAGTTTGAGTTCATCAGTCCATGTCGTGATAAATTCTTTCATTAGAAAACGTGGAACTGAGATTAGTCCTCCAATCATCTTCCATCTCATTTCTCGATAAAATTTCCCCCTATCCTCAATTTCCGAGGGAACCGTATTACAAATATATGGCATCACGATTGCACCTTCATCCAAACCATCTATTAATGCAGGTAATATCTTTGATGTATGTATTCTATTGGTGATTTTGAATATATCGAAGTCTAACCAAATAAAATTATTCGATGAAAATGCGTTTTCATCAGCCACCATTTCTAGAAATTTCATCTTAGTCCAAACTAGAGGCAAGATTATATTATGGGAAATTCTAAAGCCCTCACCTCCAACGAGATGACCATGTCTCGACTGAATAAAACATTGTGTAATCAATGGTTTTAATAGAAAATATGGAGATTCTCTTAAATCAAATGGGTATATGACAGTTTTATCAGTTAGACCACATTTCGACCTAACATCCAGAACATAATCGACTAAATCTGGGTCACAGAATATATACATACAATGGTCTGTCTCTAATAAACGTTTTGACCACCCTTTGAAGGAATCAACAGGTCGATTCCTTCTCTCATTACCATATGATTTTTTAGTTATTTTTGTGATATCATAATATGCAGTTATCAGAGTTTCACCTGAAGATATTAATTGATTTGATTTTAGAGGAGGGTTTGTTAATGTACTTTTCAGAGGGGTAGTTAGTATGTTGTCTATATTCAATATTTCAAGATAATCTGACCAATCATTGATTATGTTAGATGAGTAATCATTAGGGATGTCTTTATTATTGATAAAATCTAAAAATGTACCCACGCGCCCATATTTTTCTTTATCATTGACACCATTCATGTCGATATCTCGAAAAAGATGATATATTTCCAAAAATTCCAACCTACTGATATTCAATTTATTATGATCATAACCTTCGATCATTTCATTCATACAGTTAATCATTTCATCATATAATCCCCAAACGCAACAATAGCGAAGATTTATAAATAAGGTGGACATACGGCTTTGGCATAAATAATAACTTTTAAATATATCTTCGTAATCACCATAATACAAATCAAATATTCCCCTGTGTTCCCCCGATATAACTGCAAGTATGGATTCTTCTGTATTAGGGTAGCCCGTCCCGAGACATAATTCTAATTCTTCAAGGAAGAGGCGTGAAATTATTGATAGTAATTCTCCGGAAACTAGAAAAAACCCAGAGATCAATTTACATTGTCGAAACCGATAAAATTCGACACGATTGTTGATCTCGCCCACCGATGTTTCACACATACATGCCATACAAATTTTAGTCGGTTTCTCACACATTATTCTCTTGATTTGAGATAATGTCTCCGGTAATGACTCATTAATCCGAATTGCCGGGACATAAGTTATTCCTATATCGATCCAACCGAAATAATTCGAATTAAATGGATTTAATTCGAAAGCTCGATTTAGAAAATGTAATTTTGACCATATTAGAATCATAAATTCAGGCGATTCTTTCCCGGTGGGGTTTAATCCGATTGGACATCTACCCTCGGAAAAGTGTCCCTTAACTTCATCTATCTTTGAATATAAAGGTAGTGTTTTGAAATCAATGACCTGAACATACGTCTTATCTAATAAATTATATTTCCTTCGAAGATCCCACATCGACTCAACCATTTCTATTTCACAAAAAAAGATCAAATTACCTTGATATTGTGATAATTTATCAATATGTGGTATATAATCGTCGATTTTCCTAACTCGATTGATCGAATCATATTTGTCAAGATCAACAAATGCAGTTACTAGGGTTCCCTCATTTCCAGACGTATTTTCAGTCATATTTTAGTTGTATTTTCAACTAAAATATATCTCTTTATTTGATGGTTAGTTTATATATCGATGTTTTTATATCCAGTGGCAGATGGTACGGTTATTCCACTACTACTACCCGGTGGATCTGAGGTTAAATATAAGGTCGTATCCGAACCTGCCTCGACTTGAACAATATTGCTTTTATTAATTACTTTAATGGGTGGAAATATAGGTTGATTATTGTTAGAATATGATATATTAGAAAAATTGTATTGTTTGACAGCACCGGTCGAATCGGTTGTTGTTACATCACCATCAGTAAAACCAAAAATACCAGAATTAAGATTTACTTCCCCTGATTTCATCCCATATACAGATCCATCTGCCAATAAAAACATGGCATGCTCGTCACCAGACGCAATATCTACAACTGTAGATAATCCATCAATTTGTTCGAACATGTTATACTCAGTCCGTCCAGTTTTACGATAAAAAACGGACCCATCATTGCGTAGTAATATGAAATACTCCCCACCCATCGAAATATCTATAATTCCATTTAATTCGACATATTTAAGGTTGGGATTGCTGTTTGAAAGATACAAAAGGTCTCCACTCTTTAACAAAATATAAAGGGTACTATTGGGATTATACGCTACCTTGTTGATATTTTTAATGATCATCGAGGTTGTAATTGACGTGTCTATAGATGACATTAAAACCTGTGAAACAGGTGAACGATCAAATCCACTCGGTTTATACAAAATCATTTTATCTTCATTTGTGATGAAAACATGGAAATGGGGAAGATATGAGAAGATTTTAACCACAAAATCTTCTATATTAAGATATGGGGTATCAATACTCCTAAGATCGTCATTTTGAGTTCCTCCATACATCAAAATGCGTCCATCGGACACAAGGAGACAGATCCTGTCGGCAGCGACCGATCCCATTACAAAGTACTCCCCATTTGGAGGTTCGATAGTAGTAGATTCTACATCGTTGTCATCTGTTCCGAGTTGACCGTATGTATTTTCTCCGTTCAATACAGCCCGTCCATCTTCTAGGATAAAAACAATATTTGATCGCGTTGATGACATATGGGTACATTTACCCACATCCGATATTCTGGTTGGTACAAATAAATCGTGTGAAACATTGGATAATTGATGGGAATCATTTAGACCTGAACCCAGAGGCCAACCATTTTTAGAAGATGTCAAGAATCCATATCTACGTTTAAGTTGATTAATATCTATTTGTTGGTCATCGAATTGTGGAACGAAGGAATTATCCCTAGTTTGAATTAAAGCAATCCAGAAATTTATATTCGAACATTGTTGATTCAAGTATCGAGAGGAACTACATAAACCCATGATATCAGACAATGACAAATTAGACATTATATTAACAAGGATTGGTATAGGTATCATCTCATATATGTTGAGATCATTTTCGAGTTTACCCAAGTATGATAGAATCCGAGTGATCCGATCTTTATCCGTGAAACTCAATCGAAGTTGTCTATTTGGATCGACTTTATTTGTATAAATATCAGACATTTTGTAAATATCTATCTCATCTATTCTATCATACAGATTATAAGCAATCATGAAATCTGCAATGGATACAGGTATCTGATCATTGCTATCAACTTCGGTAATGAGTGAAGCACCTATTTCATAATTCTCATTTTGATTGTCTGAAACATCAACGCCTCTTAAATTTAAGAAAACGAGGACATCCTTATACGGAACTTCGGAAAAATCCATCCAAATGATCTTTTAAGATGTTTATTCCAAGATCTGTGTTAAATGAGAATATATATTTTTATGTGGTAAAAATATATATTTTTGTACATAACATCAAAATGGACCATGATATATCTTCGAATCGTGGGTTTGGAAATTCCACAAGTGGCTCGGTCGACAAATGTCGACCTCTTCGAAAAAGAGACATGTATCAAACTTGGTAAGTTTGTCAGACCCACTTGACCAAAGAAATCTACCTGGCCAACTAGAGATAAATAAATAGATGTCACTATCACTAACACCCGGTGTACAGGTCATACTGGACCAAGAGAAAAAATTAGACCAACCGGAACAATTGAAAAATTAGACCAACCGGAACAATTGAAAATTAGACCAACCGGAACAATTGAAAATTGGTCCTGTTAGTGACACCGGATGTACATTTTATACTGGATCAACTGGGTCTACTGGTCATACTGGGTTAGGCAATTCTGGTCCACCTAGTTATACTTGTCATACTAGTGGTACTGGGTTAGGTGATAATAATCCAACTGGTGATAATAATCCAACTGGTGA
>Ga0114920_10001448_pt1 | contig 10888 bp, 6 predicted proteins | sample ChitaG_FD_88683 | JGI IMG/M metagenome (GOLD analysis project Ga0114920, IMG submission 88683) | Deep subsurface microbial communities from South Pacific Ocean to uncover new lineages of life (NeLLi) - Chile_00310 metaG | ecosystem: Environmental > Aquatic > Marine > Oceanic > Sediment ...
CAAATAAGTTGAAAAATTACTAGAATTGAACTATAACATTGGTGTAATGAATTATCAAATACAAGTCTCAGGAAAATTTAGTAAACCTGTTGATATTCAACAACTTGAAAGTATGCTCGAATCCCTATTTAAAAATCTAACTGGAGAGAATGTAACTATTTTTAATAATAGTTCTCCAGCTCCCAAGAAAAACTGGAAAAATCCATCTCCAATTGGAACGCAGCTGAACCCTTTAAGAAAATAATATGAAAACATATATTCCCATAGAATTTGCTCCAGGCGTCCATGGCGGCTATGACAATCCAGATGACAGCAGGAACATAGTGCAGCCTCTTCTTGATCTATTAAATCATTTAAATCGATGGTGTCAAGATCAAGGAATGAATCATATTATTATTACTTCTGGGATGCGCGGGACAGAATATAATGCCAGTATTGGAGGGAATCCAACGAGTTATCATTTAACTGGGCACGCGGCAGATATTGCAGTGGTTGGGCGCTATAATAGATGGGAACAAGCATTGATTCATGAATGGTTGCAAACCTTGTATGCCAAACAGCTTGCCCAAGTTTTATTTCATAGTACGGGGAAAGGAAAGACCGGAGCGTATCATCTGCATATAGGAATTCGGAAAGGATCTGAAGGAATGGGTCCGCTTTTGGAAACGGAGGCCAAAAGTGAAGGAATTATCGAAGAAAAAACGCCCGGAACTAGTCCTTATGATATCATCAGTGATAATATCGTCGGATATACTGAGACGATTGCAACTCAAATACCACTTGATATTTACAAAACAGATTACCGATTGCTTCAGGATGTTACTGAAAAAGAAAAAACCGATGCACTAGTTGCGCTGGCACAAAAACCAGGGTCATTTAAATTTGGTGCTACTTGGCTTACAGTGCCTCCAACTTCAATTGGTTTTACTGAACAAAATAATATTGTTGGAATTCCAACTCTTCGCACTAAAGGCAATGTATATTGGAGAACTGGGATCAATTCAATAAATATAGATCTTGAATTCTTATTTCCAGGATTGGTTCAAATTAATGATGAATTGCGGCATGTAATTGCTCAAATCAAAAGATGCCCGTTTTTGCCTTTTGAAAATTACCATCTGCATTCATTGGTATTCCCAGAATTAAAATCCGTCAAACCACAACCTGATCTCCCATATGAATTTACTACGGAAGAAAAAACTATACATGAAAAACAGACAGGCACCCAAGATAGACTTCAGCAACAACAGTGGCGATTGAAAAATAAGAAAATCATGGATATAGTCAAATCCGGAGATGAAAAAAGTCTAATAGAATTTATAGAAAATGGTAAGAAACATGGATATTTTACACAAGATGTTGAGTCCCAAGAAGATAGGGAGAGAAGAACCAAACAGCTGGAAAAACTTCAGGAATGGATGAAAAAATATAGACATATTGACGTAGATGATACAAGTGGTCTGAGTTATAGAGATCAACAAATGGTGGCTGCAATACGATCAATATCGATTACATCTGTGCCAGGGTTTCCCAAAACTCTTCAAATGAATTGCTCCTGCGATATTTTCAATTATTTTCCTTATACATCTGCATTTAGTTTCATTGAAAATGAAGCCAAAAATGAATCTCCAGTTTTCAATATTTCCAAGAGTGCTTTGTTTGGGAAATACTACAAAGGATTGCTCACCAGAAATGGTGCACAAGAATTTAAAGATGCATTTGGATCGACAACGAAGTTGGAAGCGGTTGGATCCGATGAGCGCATGGACTATTTGCATTTACGATATATCTATTCTGAAGAATCAAAAAACCGAGCTATATTAGCCCAAAGAGCTATGTTAGAATATATACAGGCGATTAACGATTTTGGCGAAAGTTATGAAGCATCGCCCGCCGCAGAATTATATCAAAATCTTTTTATATTTCTTACTCATCCCAGTTTTGGAGGATGGCAGAATCTGGCTGATGTGCCCGGAAATATAGTGGATATTGTAAAGGAAGTAGGGGAAGGTGCAGTAATTGCAGGAAAAAGTATTATTGCTGTAGTGAAATTTTATCAGGATTCCTTTGGGGAATATTTACTTGGTATAGATGCGAATAACGAGATATATGTTATAGGTAACAGAAAGGGCCGGGAATATTTTCTCCCGCTTAAAGACGCAATTAAAAATCCTGAATATCGAACGAAGATATTATTTTATATTAAAGATTATTCAGTTAAAATCAGTTCATTAAAATATAATCAACGAGATTTAAAATTCGGAGATCAGGATTCTCAAATAGTCGGGATTTCTGCGTCAATGGAAACAAAACTTGTGCCGATGAGTATATTGGCATTTACAAAACCTACGTTTCAACATCTTGGAAATTCAGAATGGATTGTCACGTTGACAGTTGAAACATCAAATTCGAATTTAATAAGAGAGCTCCGCATGATGACTGACCGGCTTAATCGAACTGCATTGGCACAAATTGCGGTATTACCTGAGATTCGGACATACGCTGATCTTTCTGCTCAAGTTGTTGAGGGTCCCCTTTTTAAACTTTTGGGAATAGAAAATGTAATTCCTGGCAACTTTAGATATTCTACAGTGGAGGGAAAGCCAGGCGTATTTCATGTTCAAATCGATTTTGTACAATCTGATTTGCAGTTGAAAACATACGAAGTGCTCCAAGCCCCAGCTTATTTTCCATCTGATTTTATTAAGATATTCATTGAATTGATTCCAACTTCAGTGCTCGAAAATATTTTTTCGAAACTTGAGAAAGATTGGGATAACTATCATACGGTTCATGAATATAAAGCTGGTATTAAACCTTTATCTCAAACTTTAGAAAATTATCCGAAGTGGTCAAAATTTTTATTTTGTTTATGTAAACCAATACCAAAATCCTTATGTTCAGAATCAATTCCAGTATATAAATTTATTCTTGATGATGTAGATTCTGAACTACTTGCAAAAAAACAAGTTGAGGATTTATCTAAATGGGATTATAAAGACATTCTCGCTTACGCTGGTGCATATTTTGTTGCAAAATTTAGGGAAGGTCCAGGTCCGGTGGGCGATGTAAGAGCCCATTCAAGTGCGATGGCAGCAAAATTCACATTTGCAAATTTGTTTAATAGCACAATATTCGCAGCATATAAAGGTGCTGTCGGTCGTCAATTGAAAGCGGTATTAAATGAAGCTTTAAATAGAGAAGACATTCCATCTGAGTTAAATATAGAATCAACAGAAAAAGGACGAAAGTTTCTTGAACTTTTGTACGAATATCGAAGGCAACTTCATATTAGGAATTCCACATATCCGGATTTGGAACTTCCGGTTACTGCCGATTCTCCTGATTTTTGGTTTTTCCATGAGCCATTGTATAATGATAATATTCGAGAATTTGCCGATGTTATTGTAAGCAATCATGAGGATATAGTTTTTGATTTAGCAAAATTAAATTCTGCGAATAAGCACGGGAAAGCGACTACACCGTTGCCTAAATTGAATCAAATGGCTAAAGAAGCTAGAGTGGGAGATATTTTAGCTTCACAAAAACTTAAAGATAATTTATTGAATTATTTGGGGGATGCGAACGAAGATTTACAATTCAATGTAGAACGATCTAAAGATCTTAAAGAGAATGCAAATCTTATGATGGACATAAGAGAAAATGAATCTCGAAAATATTTAGGACGAGCCGATGAAGCAACATTGCGGGGCAGGCTGGAAAGAATTGACGCCGATATGGAATATTATGATGAATCGACAAATATTATCAATATAAAATCGATAGATGATATAGACTTCGAAAATCCCGGAGATTTATTGAACATAGTAACAACTTTGGCAAAAACTTGGGGTCTTTGTACTCCAAAGGATATCGAACTTGAACGACAAATACTTCAAGATGCTATGAAACTTGATGAAAATAAAACATTAAGATTGGGCCGGGCATTTCCAACTTTCAAATTATATTTCATAGAAAAAGATAAGGAAGAATGGTTGCTATTCGATGATTTTTATGGATACGGAGCAGTAAAAGAAATTCAAATTAGAAGAACTCGAAAATCTCCAATTCATACTGCAGTAGTTACATTATCGAATATTACAAATGTTCTTCAAGATATCCATGCTCCAAAAAGTGAGAATATTTCCAAATCAGAAACTGCAGAAGAACAACCAAATGTTGATTCAATGATGCTTCAAGAAGGTTGTGAGATTATGATTAAAATGGGATATGAAAATGATTCTAATAAGTTGAAAATTGTATTTCAAGGATCCATCGTAAGTATAAAGCCCGGTCCGGAATTACAATTTGTTGCACAGGGGTGGGGCGCAGAACTTGCTCAGCCAATTCAAAATTTTAGCATTGGAATGTGGAGCACGGTAAGAGATTTTGGAGATGTAGCAACCGCTATATTAAATAAAGTGCCAGGCCTACGACATTTTGGAACAACATATAATTTGGCAGAAATATTCGATGATCTACCAAATGTTGAATATAATTCAGATCACCGAATAACACTTGTTGGTAGATTAAAAAATTGGTCACTTCAAGGATTGGGACTTAATCCTTTACTTGATCACAGAGATGATAATATTTGGCTTCCATATCACAATCCTCCGTCAATATGGCCTGCGGCGTTCCTTGAAGGAAAAGGATTAGGTTTTGATTGGAGAATATATAATAAAACTGCTTGGGGAGCGCTTGACGAAGTATTGAAATATATGCCGGGATATATCATAAAAATTTTACCTTATAACGAAGATAATTTGCAATCCGCCAGATGCACATTGTACATAGGTCCGAGAGATGGATATTATATGTCCGGAGATGATTCCGAAGTCGTTGATATAGCATCGGAATCCGAAAAATATCAGCAAAAAAGAGCACACTGGTATATGGCAGTCATGGGCGCATCTGCTTCAACTCGGGAAGAATTAATTAAAAAACTTAAACGGGATTTTAATATCGATTATGATAGTAAGACCACTGGCGTTTTCAAAAATTTTGTAGATAGAAGTATAGTATATCAAAATGGTGAATATAGTTTGATGAAAGCTAGAGCATTTGATCCTTGTCTATGTATAAAAATGGACGACATAGCTAGTGTTATTAGTATTGAAACATTGCTTCAAAATCCTCAATTGTGTATTTATGCCTTTCCTTTCATAACGATGTTTTTAGCCGGCGCGGCCTATCAAAACATTGTCAGACATCTTCCCAATATTTCAATTCCGGAATTTCTTGTTCCCAAGAAGTTGGAATTCATGACGCGCGAAGAACTTTGTTTAGATTGGACACCAGATTTTATAAAAAGAAACTATTTCGAATTAATTAATAACCCGAATACTGTTTCAACTACGAGAATATATGACGCATATGATAAAATCCATTATGGCGATTATGACCGAATCTATGGTCATGGAGGATTTTTTGATCCATTAATTTATCCCAGAAAACGATTTATTTATGGAAAAGATGCAAATCCCAAGGAATTTGCCGGAAAGCGTGGATGGGAGCGCGCGTGCAAAGTTCATTTTATCGATAGTTATCATCATATAATTGAAAATAATATGAAAGCTTCGCGCGAGAATATGTATAATAAAGTTCATCTTATTTATCCAAAAGGTGAACCTCAAATGGCAGCATTTGAAACACAGCTTAAAACTGGAGATTTGTCTGAATTTGAGATGCTCGCAGATGATAATATAAAACCAGATATGATAAGGACGCATAAATTATTTTTTACAAATATTGATATCGATAGAACAAAAAATTTTCTAGATACAATTAAATCCTTTATTAAAGGCATTGGAGAAATTGTTGGACTTAATAAGCGCGGCAATTATCCTGACATTCCTCCTTATGCCATAGTAGCAAATACAATACTCGCTGACGATCTCAAGGACATGTACGACGGCGAGATTGTTGTTTTGCTAGATCCAAATATTGACGTTCATGATACAGTATATATATACGATGATATAAATGAGATCTATGGTCCGGTTGGAGTGAAAGAAGTTTATCATTATTTTTCCATGGAACATGGGGCCTATACGGTGATAGTGCCAGATCTCATGTCATATCCTAGTAATCTGGAACAAACTGTTGAATTAGGTTACGCGGCAGCGTTGTATTCGGTATTGGTAAAGACAATTATTGGCGGCATCTTTTTCAGTGAAGCTGCTGGGCTCCTTGCTGGACAATTGCTTGGTCCATGGACTGGAATTGGGGTTGCCGGATTTGGTTTGGCATTTACATACAAGCTCGCTTCTTCTATAGGTTCTGGTGGAATAAATAAACTTATGGGAAGAGAAGGTTCAGAATTCATACCAGTGTGGCGGAAAAATGCCCCATTTCTTGCTGGAATGGACGGATATAGAAAAGACGATCTTATAGTTCACTACATGGATAAAGTTACTAGAATTAGTGGAACTTTTAAACAATTGAGCGCAAGCCTGATGGGATTACGAGATAGACCAGAAGGCACTCAAATGCCGTTGCCATTTCTTAAATATAAGGATGAAAGATAATCATGATCAAATTCTTTTCTCAAATCGAAGCGTACGACGGGAAAACTAATCAAGTTAAGGTAAAAGACGATAAAGGAATTACATATGTGGTGCCTCTCGCATTTGATGGCAGCATGGTGAGAATCGATAGATATACTCCAGTGATTGTCATAATGTCAGATCACGCGACAGGTGATATTGATTTTGATAGCGAACAGAGAATCAGAATTGACGCAGTTGCAATTCCGATCTACAACAAAGAAAGATTGGATCCCGATGAAGTTACTAATACTCGAAAACAAATCGGGAAAATAACTAATAGAAAAATTGAATCTTATGTGGAAACTGGAGATTCGATTTATATACATTCTGGACATGGCGGAAAACAAACTTTGACTGTCACCGGCAATCAAACCATAGTTGAAGATGCCAAGTTTATGAATCCAGATTTTTCATACGGTGATTTTGCCGCACCTGAAAATTTTCTATTAAGATTTCGTCCAGATTTTCCATATGCATTACCTGAGCTGTTGCCAAATGCTGATATATTTAAGAAGGCCGCAAAATTAGGCAAAGCATTGGTAAGGTTGATGAAAGGATAAAAGAGGTGTAATATGGAATCAGATGTCTGTTTGTCGTATGCCGGAGGCGGGATTATTACGGATGATGGAGATTTAAAGCTGACGCAGGACTTGGATGCCCTATCAAGAGAAATTAGCAGGATAGTACGAACGGTTAATCCTGCGTGGAAAATATATCCAAATATTGGGGCGGGGATTGAAGAATTTGTTGGGGAACCAAATACTCGCGGAACTGCATTGGAAATTACAAAGCGATTGAATTATGTATTAAATCAAAATCAGATAGCTTATCCTGGTCGCTTGTTTGCTCGAGTAGTTCCGTCTGGAGACGAAACATTGTTAATCTTCATTTTCTTGAAGGACAGCGCAGGGAGTGTGATCATTGATAAAGAAGTATTTAATTTTGTAGATGGAGTAGCCGGGCATATTTATGATCCCAGTGAAGTTAAAGAAATTGTTCCTAATGACAGACACGCCGTCCCGGAAAACCCATATTTACAATAAAGGAAATTATGATTACAAAAATATGGTATAGCATACAGAATGCCGGTGATGGAAGCGCCTATGCAACGTTCATGGAATCTGAAAAATTGTGTGAAATAGATCAGAAATTTTGTTATGAATCTTGGGCAGAAGAATGCATTGGCTGTTTAATTATTGAATCCAAGGATCCAATTGCCATCAAGAATGAGGAAATAGTGACTGTGGATATGGTGATTGCAGAAGTGGAAGAAGAACTCAACGAAGATTATATGAAAGAATATAAGAAGCAAGGAGAATATCCAGAGCGGTTTGCAAGATTAGAAGGAAAATTAAAAGAACTTAAAATTCTTCAATCCAAAAAATAAGGAGGTGATTCGGTGCGTTTTCTAACCAAAACAAAAGATCAATTGATGCAAGAATCCAAAAATTATTTGGTTGAAAATACTGAACTTAGAAACTTCAAACCTGGCAGTGTAATTCGATCAATTTTGGAATCCATAAATGGTCATATTGCTGAACAGTATGAAATTATGACCATGAATTTATTGCAAACTTATGTAACAACTGCAGTGGGTGATGCCCTTGATGAAATCGGAACCCTATTTGGCTTAGCCAGAAATGAATCTCGGAGAGCTGTGGATACATCGCACAATAATTTCAAATTTTATATTGATACGCTAACTGGTTATACAGCCCAAACATTAGCTTCTGAACAATATAATGCAAATCAAAGTTCTGAGATTTCAGAAATATATGCGCATGAAAATAGTTTTATCATCCCCGCAGGAACTACAGTATTTGCTGGGGATATTACGTATAAAACCACGGAAGATGCTACGTTTTCTGGATCAACTACTGAAGTATATATACCAATTGTGGCATCTGGATATGGGCCCGCTTTCAATATACCTGCGTATCAATTGAAATCGTATACATTGGGTATTGAATTTTCTATAATTTCAAAATATTTATATTGTGAAAATACCCAAACTATAAGTTCCGGCAAATTCCAGGAAAATGATGATGAATTTAGATATAGGATAGTTCATGCTCACATCGAATGCGCTAGAGCCAATGAAACAAGCGTGCGCCTGGCAGCTTTATCGATTCCAGGGGTGGTTGATGTGATTCTTCGGGAATATGCGGCCGGCATTGGAACATTTGCTGTTCATATCATTGCGGACAGCCCTATCCCAAATGCGGGTTTATTAAGTGCCGTCCAGCAAGCAGTTGATTCCACAAGAGCGTTTGGGATTAAAGCGTTGGTGCAATATCCAGACTATAAAGGATTTGAAGGAACATTCAAATTAAGATTTGTTCCTGAAACGACTGCAGATGAGAAAGTTTTAATTATGCAGCAGGTTAAAATTGCGGCTGAGTTATATATAAATAACTTAGGATTTGGTGGAGAATTTGTAGCTAATGAATTAATCCAAAGAGTTATGGAAATAAATGACAAGATTAAGGATGTTTCTGTTGTCACGTTTGGGATTGGTGATTATGATCCCCTAACTGGAATCAATGAGAATTACAATCCGTTGATTTTTATGAACCAGCAAATTGATCAGGATGAATTTTCGATAGCTGTCCCCGGGGGCATTACTATTTGTTAATGAAACTTCAATGCTCGGAAATTTGTTAAATGTTTGAAATTTATAAAATATTACTTGATAAGCATATCGAATATCCCCGATGGATGGGCATGGGGAATAATCCAAAGGATCCGCTCTATCAAACTATGGATATACATAAAAATCTATCTCTTCATATGACATCACAAGTGCGGCCGTTGCTTGATAAATTTCATTGGAATGAACTTGAATTCCAAATTGCGATTAGTGAATCCGGAGATTTTTTTGGAGATGGTTGGGATATTAAAAATGTACTTGATTATTCTGATTATGAAACTGATATTCCCACGAGCTTAGAGTATATTTTATCATTTTCCGGAGAATTTCCTCCTGGCATTTATGAGGATTTACATTCGATTTGCTATGTAAACGATTTGTCCGGTTTTTTCTATGTTGCGGGCACCAGCGGCATTTATTCTATGGATCTAAGCGGTTCAATATATGATTCATATTATTATAATTCCCGTCCGGTTGAAGCGAAATTGAACATACTGGATGGGATGGCAGAATTAGATTGCACCCCCATATCGGGTTCTTTTCATTTATACAATATTTATGATCTTGACGCATTTGATAATGCAATTGAAGTGGATAAAGATCAATATATTTTATCGGGTAACTATGTTTATGTCCCAAACATTAGCGGAGTTTATTTGGCTGAATATGATTGCTATCTGTATCAGCCGCCAATAAATTTAAAAACGAAGAAAAAACCGTGGTGCCATTATTCGGATGGCGGATTTTTAATATTTGGAAATTCATATGAATATGATGGAACCAATGTACATCTCAAAGATTCTGATGTGGAAGCATATGCAGATCGAATATTTTCTATCTCCCCATTTGATTGCAGACCGTGGAAATCATTAGAAATCTGTTATGAATATATAAGACAATATCGCGTGCTATGGGACTCCTCTTCACGGCTAATAATACAATCTGTTTCGGGGGAAAGTTTTTATCCGAATCCCTCAGCGTTCTCTCAAACAATAAAGAGCGAAACAAACGCATATTATTATGATGGGAAGCTATATGGAGATTATGTTCCTGGAAGTTCGATATATTATAAACTTGAAATCAGTGGAGATTATTCTGAAGAACTATTAGATATTTATCCCATAAATGGCGGCACTTTAGATCTTTTTTATTGGACACACGGAACAGTGTGCTATCCGGTTTCTGGACATAATGCCTTGGAATATTCTGAATCTGGAGATATAGATGATTATGTAATGGCCGGGAAGCATTATGTTCCATCAACAATTGTTCATTTTTACGCAGATCCAGAATTCGAGGAACAAGTTCGATCTGCCCCCCTTAGTCGATTTTCTGCGAAAAAATTTATATATTGCAAAGGAATGACTAAATATTTTGACAAAACATTTTTCTTGACCGATGAATTAGTGATATATGATGATCACGGAAATCGCTATTACATACTGACGCAGGAACCCGAAATATATTATGTTGTTGATGAAAATGGAAATATTTATACCCGATCATACATGCATTTGGAATATAATCCGGAGATTAAAGTGGTTGGGCTGACATCAGTTGGCGATTATTTGGTTATCGGTTTATATTACAAAAGATTTATATTGATTTATTACAATCCAAGAACTGGAAACAAAATTGGCTATGAATTCCAATTTGAATTGGAGGATCCAAAAGATTTTACCATTGG
>Ga0114920_10001451_pt1 | contig 10867 bp, 11 predicted proteins | sample ChitaG_FD_88683 | JGI IMG/M metagenome (GOLD analysis project Ga0114920, IMG submission 88683) | Deep subsurface microbial communities from South Pacific Ocean to uncover new lineages of life (NeLLi) - Chile_00310 metaG | ecosystem: Environmental > Aquatic > Marine > Oceanic > Sediment ...
GGGGCGGCATGGGTATCGCCATCACCATCTCTATCCTGCTTTTCATTGTCTACTGGGCCTTTCTGATCGGCGGCGAGGACGTCGCTGATCGTGGTTTGGTCTCTCCGTTCTTGGCGATGTGGGGAGCGAATATCCTGATCGGAGCCATCGGCCTTTACCTGATTTACATTGTTGTCTCGGAGAAGCCGCTGTTTGCCTATTTCAGACGTGTGAAGTGATACTGCGATGATAAAGCGAATCGATCTCTATCTGATGCGTCATTTCTTCCAGTCGCTCGTCGTAGTGGCGGCTGCGGTAGGGCTGACGATTATTGTCATCAACATGGTTGAGGAGCTTCGGGACTTTATCGATAACAAAGTGCCGATGTTGAGCATCCTGGAGTACTACTTGTACTTCGGCTGCTGGGTTATTAAAACCTTTGCACCCATGTTTGTTATGCTGGCAACGCTCTTCAGTATTTCTATCCTCGCCCGCAAGCTCGAAATACTGGCCATGAAGGCCTCAGGAATATCTCTTTACAGGTTGGCGCTGCCATTCATCGTCGTTTCGCTTATCATTTCGGCTGGGCATTTCTATTACAGCGAATATGTCTTTCCCTCCGTCAACAGGAAGCGGGTGGAAATAAAGGAGTTCACCATCGAGAAGCGTTCAAGAAGGGCCTTCACCACCGTTCGTAATGTCTACCGGCAGATTTCGCCCGGATATTTCTACACCGTTGCAAAGTTCCATATTGAGCGCGGGGAGGGGAACGACTTCAAGCTGTACGAGACGGAAGGCAACGAACTCAGGCGTATAATCACTGCCAAACGGCTTGTCTTTGACAACCATGTATGGCAGGCCAGGGATGGAATCGTCCGCTACTTCAGTGACTCGGCGGCTGAATCGTTCGTTAGCTTTGATTCACTTCTTCTGTGGGATATTCAGGACAACCCGCAGGATTTCTCCAGACTGATCGGCAAACCTGAGGATATGGGGCTCGAAGAACTCAGGCGGTATATCGACGTGATGAAACGTACCGGTGGACCGTACATTCGTGAACAGATCGATCTCAAAATGAAATACGCGTATCCATTGACGTCATTCATTGTTGTTCTGATATGCATTCCGTTCGCCTCCAATCCGCGCCGCGGAGGGACGGCTGTCTCATTCGCTACCGGGGCACTGATTGCTCTGGTTTATTTCGTGCTCTTTCGTATCACACAGTCCGCCGGATACAACGAGAAAATCCCGCAGGACCTTGCTGTCTGGGGTGTGAACGGCCTGTTCTTTGTCCTTGGTATTGTTCTTATGATCAAAGCGAAGAAATAGTGTCGCACCCTGACCATGAAAAGAACCGCACGGCCTGGAATGAAATGGTCGATCTGCACGTCAATCATCCGGAGTATCGGACTGGAGAATTTCTCGAGGGCGGTTCGTCACTGAAGCGAATCGAGCTTGAGGCTCTTGGCAAAGTCAGCGGCCTGAGTCTCCTGCACCTCATGTGCCAGTTTGGATTGGATACTCTTTCGTGGGCCCGGCAGGGAGCAGTTGTCACCGGGGTTGATATCTCAGACAGGTCGATTCAACGGGCCAACGAACTGAAAGCGAAATCCGGACTGAAAGCAGCTTTTATCCGTGCGGACGTGCTTGATCTGATCGGCGTGATCGACAAAAAATTCGATATCGTCTTTCAGTCATACGGCACCCATGTCTGGATTTCGGATATCATGAAGTGGGCCGAGGTTGTGGCGCATTACCTGAGGCCGGGCGGGACATTTTTCATTGTGGACGATCACCCCGTGGAGGTTGTCTTTCTCGATCCACCGCAGGACTACTTTGCCAAAGAACCCGAACGTGACACCAACGCCACCGACTACTGCGAGCGGAGCTATCACATCAAGGGGGAACTGATCGAGTGGCAACATCCACTTTCCGAGATCATCAACGCCCTGATTGACGCAGATTTGATGATTGAACGCGTAGAGGAGTACAATCACGGTTACTACCAGGTCACTGACGACTGGTACCGCGATGAGAACCATTACTGGTATCCCCCCGGAGGCCCTGCGAAATACCCGCTCATGTTTTCGCTGAAGGCAAAGAAGGTGTGAACGCTGCGATGTCGGGTGCCAGTGGGCGGCGTGCCTGATAACCCCAGGAACATCGCGCAGGAGAGCTAAAAACATGGAGTTCACACGTCAATCCGAAGTCGGAAGAATTCAGGCGGTCCTGCTCAAACATCCAAAGGATGCTTTCGTTTCTCAGAAAAACGTCGATGCCCAGTGGAAAAAGCTCAACTATTCCAGCTGTCCGGATTACGAAAAAGCTTTGGATGAGTATGAGAGTTTCCTCAATCTGTTGAAGAATGATATTCCCGAGGTTCACCGCCTTCCACAAAGCGAAAACGCCGGTCTTGATTCAGTCTACGTGCGTGATTCGGCCATCATCACAAAGGCGGGAATTATTCTTTGCAATATGGGCAAGGAAAAGCGTCAGGGGGAACCGTCAGCCACCGGAGACTACCTGGCTGATCATGGTATCCCGATTCTTGGCGCCATTACCGGAGACGGGAAGCTGGAGGGGGGAGATATCATCTGGCTGGATGAAAGCACTCTGGTCGTGGGGCATGGCTATCGGACGAACGCCGAAGGTATTCGACAGCTGGAAGAGCTTACTGCGGGTCTCATCGATGAGCTGGTGGTCGTTCCCCTTCCGCACTGGAACGGGCCGGGGGGAGTGTTTCACCTGATGTCCATGATCAGCCCGGTCGATCATGACCTCGCCGTTGTTTACTCCCGATTGCTGCCGGTTCCCTTTAGAGAGAATCTTGTCAGGCGCGGGATAAAGTTTGTAGAAGTCCCTGATTCCGAATACGCCACGATGGCCTGCAATGTACTGGCTGTTGCCCCCCGGAAATGTATTGTGGTGTCCGGTAACCCTCTCACCAGGCGAATGCTCGAAGACGAAGGAGCCGAAGTCTGGGAATACACTGGCGAAGAAATCTCCCGCAAAGGCGCCGGCGGCCCGACCTGCCTTACGAGACCGCTGGTGCGGGAGTAGCGAGTTTACTCTGGTAGATGAGACTGCCTAGGCCATAACCTAATTCGCCAGCGGAAGAAATTTCAACAAGTCCTCTTTAGAGAAGCCAAGCTGCAGCAATATGTACACCAAGAGAAGAAGAAATCCCACCTTTACTATCTTCCCCAATAGCTGATCCTCGATTTTCGATACATTGAACCCAGTTGCCGATACAATCAGAAATGGTAGCTGCAGTGAGAACTTCAGTAGCTCCAGAAACCAGTAGAAGGGGTTTTTAACACGGCTCGTGTCTTTCGCGAGCTGCCTCTCGCACGCGCCCAACACTCGGTTTAATGCATCGGCAATCATGGGCCTTGTAATAGCTCCATAAAGGGGAACCGACACGATCGCGTCAAAGACATCAACACCGGTTGTACACCCTCCTATATCGGCAGGTGGAATAATGGACATGACATGCTTGACTCCGTACTTCTTGGCAAGGCGGCCCACTTCTTCAATTTGTTTTGAAATCCGAACGCGGGTCTCTGAATAGCTATTATCAGAGGTTGTAGCTGACCTAACAATTAGCTCGTGCACTCTGTGCGCTCCCAAAGTAGCTACATATCGATTCTTCATCGCTTTCTTGGCCATGTCCTCAGCTTGCCATAGCTTCTGGACATCGTCGAAGAAGCTGCGCACCAGTGCTGTTTCCTTCTTCGTGGCGAAGTAAATCACTCACATCCTCGACTTCGATCAACTGGAGACACGCCGTTGGTCCAGCCAATTCCTCTTTAGCGAATCAATAGAGAACATATCGTTTCCCCTTACGTCCCCACTTCCCAGGAAGCCAGGTATTTTCGCTGCTCAGGTGTCAGTCTGTCGATCTTGATGCCCATTGACTTCAGCTTGAGGGCGGCTATCTGCTGATCGATCCTCTCCGGCACCACGTATACCCTGCGTTCGAGCTTTTTGTAATTTTTGACTACGTACTCCGCCGCCAGCGCCTGGTTGGCAAACGACATGTCCATCACCATCGCAGGGTGTCCCTCCGCCGCCGCAAGGTTGACCAGTCGTCCCTCGGCCAGCAGACAGATGCGTTTGCCACCAATGATGTATTCCTCGACATTTGGACGAACCAGCCGTTTTTTCGAAGACGCTTTCTCCAGTGCGGGTATGTCTATCTCGGCATCGAAATGCCCGGAGTTGCAGACAATAGCGCCGTCTTTCATCTTTTTGAAATGCTCGAGGCGAATAACGTTAAGATCACCTGTAAGCGTGATGAACAGATTGCCGAGCGGCGAGGCTTTTGACATCGGCATAACGGCAAAGCCGTCCATGACCGCCTCGATTGCCTTGACGGGGTCAACCTCGGTGACAATCACGTTGGCCCCCAGCCCCTTGGCCCGGGCAGCAACACCTCGTCCGCACCAGCCATAACCCAAAATCACGACCGTCGAGCCGGCAATAAGCATATTCGTAGCGCGAAGAATACCGTCAATTGTCGATTGCCCGGTGCCGTAACGGTTATCAAAGAAATGCTTTGTTTTGGAATCGTTGACGGCAATGACAGGGAACAGCAGTTTGCCATCGTCAGCCATTGCCCTGAGTCGAATGACGCCGGTAGTCGTCTCCTCGGTGCCGGCCATGACGCTTGCAGCCTGGTTTTTTCTTTCTTTGTGCAGGGTTGAAACGAGGTCGGCGCCGTCGTCCATGGTGATATGCGGTTTTATATCGAGCACCTTGTAGATATGCTTGTAGTATGTTTTGTTGTTTTCGCCATGAATGGCAAAAACCGGTATGCCATACTCGGCGACCATCGCAGCCGCCGTGTCGTCTTGCGTGGAGAGAGGATTCGACGCACACAACGCCAGTCTGGCTCCACCAGCCTTGAGGGTGCGCATCAGGTTGGCGGTTTCAGTTGTTACATGAAGGCAGGCTGCAAGGTTGATTCCCTTAAGTGGTTTCTCTTTGCTGAACCGTTCGCGGATCATCCGCAACACCGGCATATTCCTCTCAGCCCATTCGATTTTCCTTTTGCCTTCCCCGGCAAGCTTGATGTTTTTAATGTCGCTTCTTGTTGCCATATATCATGCATCCTTGGCTAAGATTTTCGCTTTGTCGGTCTTCTCCCAGGTGAAAGTCTTTTCATTCCTGCCGAAATGACCATACGCCGCCGTCTTGCGGTAGATTGGCCTGAGAAGATCGAGCGTCTTGATGATACTGCGTGGAGTCAGGTCAAAGTGTTTGCGGACCAACTGGGTAATGCGAGCTTCCGAGACTTTCTCAGTCCGGTCAGTGAACAGCATGAGCGACACGGGTTCAGCAACCCCGATGGCGTATGCAATCTGGATTGTACACTTCTCCGCCAGACCGGAGGCTACCACGTTTTTAGCGATGTAGCGCGCCATGTAGCTCGCCGAGCGGTCAACCTTGCTCGGGTCCTTGCCGGAGAATGCGCCGCCACCATGCGAAGCCATGCCGCCGTAAGAATCAACGATAATCTTGCGGCCTGTCATGCCGGTATCAGAAAGAGGTCCGCCGATTACGAATTTACCGGTCGGGTTGATATAGAACTTTGTCCGGCTGTCAATCATCTCCTTCGGCACGATGGGCGTCACTACGTTATCGATTATCTCTTCGACAGACTGCTTGGTGATTTTCCTGCCGCTCCTGTTCAGAATATCCTCGGTGTGCTGTGTGGAGATTACAACCGTATCCACCCGCATCGGTATCCCGTCGACATATTCCACCGTGACCTGTGACTTGCCGTCCGGTCCAAGATACGGCAGGATATTCTTCTTTCTCACCATCGCAAGTTGTCTGGTCAGTTTGTGTGCCAGCATGATTGGAAGCGGCATAAGTTCCTTGGTCTCCCGGCATGCATAGCCGGACATGAGCCCCTGGTCTCCGGCTCCGCCGATATCTACCCCCTGGGAGATATCGGGAGATTGTGAACCGATCGCGTTGAGAAGCGCGCACGTATTGTACGTGAACCCGTATTCGCTCTTTGTGTATCCCACTTCTTTGACAATCCGCCGAACCAGGCCGTTGATATCGACATAAGCATCGGTCGTGATTTCCCCACCGACAATAACCAATCCAACGGTGACAAATGTCTCACAGGCGACCCGCCCTTTGCGGTCCTGGCGAAGCACATCGTCAAGAACACCGTCGGAAATCTGGTCAGCCAGCTTGTCGGGGTGTCCTTCCGTCACCGATTCGGATGTAAAGAGGAAATTGCCTCCTGCCATAGCCTGTCCTCCTTTACGGGCATAAAATAAATCTGTTGTTGTCTGATCTTTCAGGCCGGGTCGATCTCCGAGGAATCACCGATACTCATGATACGGCTTCCACCTCTGATAAACGCATTGTGCCCCACGAGAGAATCCTCTAACAGCATGTTGTTGACTGTTGCGTTACACCCAATAATGCAGTTTCTAAGAATTGATCTCCTGACAACAGCCCCGTCCGATACGGAAACATGCGGTCCCACAATAGAGTCGATCACTTTCGCGGACGGCGAAACAAAAACCGGCGGGATAATAACCGACCCGTCTATGCTTGGCGTCTGCCCCCTTCTCTCCAGAATGTGCCGGTTGGTTTCCAGCATGGTCTCTTTCTTGCCGCAGTCATACCACTCCTGGACTTCGTATGGCACAAAGTGAATGCCTTTGCTGATCATCGTCTGTAGAGCGTCTGTAAACTGTATTTCTCCCCGTGTTGTCTTGCCGTTCCTGATGTGCCCTTTGAGGGTAGACTTGAGCAGTCCGGCTTCCTTGAAATAGTACAACCCGATTACCGCAAGATTTGTCTTTGGTTTTTCAGGTTTTTCCTCCAGACGGACAATGCGACCATTCTCGACTTCAGCGATACCGAACCGCTGGGGGTCATCTACTTGTCTGACACCAAGCACGTAGTCGCCGGCTTCGACAAATAGGCGCAGATCGCACTCGACAATCGTGTCGCCGAGGACAATCAGAACCTCACCGCCGGTAATCCTATCCATAGCCAGGTTCAGCGCATATCCCAGACCCAGGAGTTTATCCTGTTGAACAAAACCGGACTTGAATGAATAATTCTCAGTCACATACTCTCGAACCTGCACCCCTTTGTAGCCGATGACAAAGATAACTTCTTCCGGGTCAAGCTGTGCCACCGGATCAAGCAGGTGGGCGATAATCGGCTTCCCTGCCACATGCAGCAACGGCTTGGGGAGTGAAAATGTGTGGGGTCGGAGACGGACTCCGATACCCGCTACCGGAACAATTACCTTCATGATATTACCTTAGGGTTATGCTGAAGGTAGGCACAGACAGCCAGTGGGACAAGTATAAATGCCGGGCTTTGCAAATATCGCAACCGGGTCCGGATCAACTACTGTACCTCCACATCCGAAAGCACGAGATGATAGGTCTTGTCGTTTGTCCCGGCCGGTGCCAGGAACTGCGGAGGATTGACGCTCTTGTCCATCAAGCCAATCGAGATTTCCCTTATTGGTCCGAGAAACTGTATGGTCCGGTATGCGACTGCCAGTTGTCCTTTTTCCCATTGCGATGTAGGCGTTTCCGGCTCGAAGTCGAATGGCACAAAACGTAGGGGATCAGCAGACGTTCTAAGCGAACTATCGACGGTGTTGATGCGGAAAAGAACCGTGTAGTCCCTGCCCGGATTTGTGTGCGGATAGAAATAGAATACCGCCAGATAGACGTTGGGGTCAACCGGGGATATATCAGTGCAGACCAGATCAATTGTGCCGTTGTCAAAGCTGACAAGCTTGCTGTCATGCGTGATTTCAACCAGGCCAAGGTGAGCAGCAAGAGCCTTCTCCTGTTTTGTGAGTTCGTCACGCTGCGATGGTGTGATTCCGCCGAAACCGGCTCCAAACAGCTCATTGCTCAGGTATTGCCGGGCGAACTCCATGTGAAGCGAATCGGCCAGTGCAAACCGTTTGATCAGTCGGAGCCGCCGACTCACCGGCGCATCAGACGACAGAGAATCAATCAGGGCTGCGGCGCCGGAATCGGCAGCCATCTCAAGCCAGGTGGAGAACAGTCGGCCGCGCTTACCGATTTCCTGATCCTTTGGTCGAGCGAATGCGGCCAGAACGTAGTACCCGGCGGTCTGGGTGTAACTGTCCAATCCGCCCTCAAGGGTCTGGTCGCCCTTGCAGGCAAACCGAGCACCCAGCCGATCGATAACAGATTTCCAGGCATCATTGTCCAGCAAATCTGAATGTTCGGTATATAACTGGCCAAAGGCCTCGCTGATTGATTCAAAAGAGGCTAACTGATCATCCTCGATTCTGTCCAATAGTTGAAGCGCAAGCTTCGGGAAATCATCAGGATTGCCCGCAGTGTCATAAACCGGCTTATCCGGGCTGTACCCGCAGCCGCTGAACAGCAGAGCGGTCAGAAGCGGTAAAAGATATTTCGTCATGGTTTCCGATCAATCCTCCGGTATCCGCTTGAGTAGTTTGAAGAATTATACAAAACATCTGACCGGAAGTCACTCCTGAGCTTAAAGGATCTGATAGAATGATCCCAGCCAGTCGTGGTAAAGGAAATAAACACGGCCGATCAACAGGGACACTCGCGCCATCACCGTGTAGCCGAAGTGTGCCCCGAACGCGACCATGATAAACCAGATGCCCACTTTGGCCGTCACTCCCAGCGCCCCGGTGTGCTCTTTCGAGAAGTAGAAGTATATAAGGGTCGATATGACACCCACGACAATGATCAAGGCCATGAGAGTTGCACCGAACCCATCGGGGGACACCAGTGGCAGCATGGTTGCCTGCATCTGCGGCAGAATCATGCCGTTGAGTTGCGAAATGAGGAACACGCCGGCCGTGTTGCCCATAACAAAGGCCAGCGACACCCGCGATACCCAGGATATCTTCGGTATCAGGCGGGCAAACATGAGAAGACCCAGCATAGCTGGAAAAACCAGGAGCCATTCTCCCGCCAGTATCGGATACCACAACTGCTGAAGAATAATCGACTTCCATACCAGGCCGATATAATACCCTGCCGACAAACCCGCAAAAACATGCTCGCCAAACTTGAAAAGCGGATTGTCCTTATAGAGGAACGAGAAGATGGCCAGCGTGAAGAAAGCCGCAACCCAAATCTGCAAAATCTCTATCCCGCTCACGCCGCAGTCCTCTTTTTAGCCCGCCTGCCAGCGAAAAACCCGATATTGCCGGCAATGACGAGCGCAATGATCAACAGGTGAACCAGCGACTGCATGGCCATACCCTTGAAGGCCATCGCCTCTTTGGACACCAGACGCTCGTACTCCGCCGCACCTTTCATTCCGCCCAGAAGCCCCGTCACCTGTCCCGATGAGATGAACGCGTAGTACTTTGGTGCGGAAACTGCTGTAACCCCGATGCCTATTGGCGTGGCATACTCGGCATTGACGATGGAAATCCAGTAATCGACAATGGCGTTGTCGGACACGATATAAATAAAACTGATATCACCATAGTTTCGGATCGACCGCATCATCGGCAATTCCGAAAGGGGCACACTGGAATTGTCGGTTGGGTAGATTGCTTCTATCGAGGAGCCCATCCCCTTGAGGACCGCCACATAGCCATATTTGAAGCCGAGGTTGACATAGTCCACCCCGTATACTTTGCCGTGTTCGGCTGCCACTGCCCGGGTGACTCGTTCGGCAATCGAAGGACCTCCAAGCGGGATTGTGGTCACTGTAACCACGCGGCAGTCCTTGCGGAAAAGGTGGTGCAGAGCCGCAATGGACATCGGCTCCGTCTCCGCCAGTGTTGAGGGGTAATAGTCAAACGTGAGCATTACAACAGAGGAGTCCGGTAGCGCCTCAACGGCGTCATATAGCTGTCTGGCCTCCGGTGTGATATGTATCTTGAACGTGGTTGGCACAATCAGTGGAAAAATAACAGCCAGCGCCACCAGCAGGTAAATCCAGCGGCGATCAAGTCTGGCGAGTCTGTCCCAGATGTTCAAGGCTCAACCCTTTCCCATGTAAGTCCGCTCAATGCCGAGCATTATCCTGAGCGACATCGAGGCCGCCCCGAGCGCAGCGCCGATCACAATGCCTCGTTGTACGGCTGCGTTTACTCCACCCATCAGATAAGTGTTGATGAATCCGGGAACATTCTCACCGAAGAGTCGAAGAAACGCCTCCCCCATCGGAATCCGCCAGAGCATGACCAGAACAGCGGCAGTCAGCAGCAGGGTCGCTTCCGGGTTGCGGGCTCGAAACGCGCGATAGGCCGCCGATGCGATATAGAACGCCAGCATGGCAAACATTGTTCCCATCATCGGAGAGTCAATGTACGTAAACAGCCAGTCATATATGGAGCCCTCGGCGTCACCAAACAGCGGGGACCAGGAGGAGGGGAGCATCGCCGGAATAGCCATTATGTACACTGATACGAGGGTAAGGAGTTTGTATCCCCAGCCTTCTTTCTTCCTGCGCACTCCCTGCCAGTTGACACGGGTAATGGAAACGACTCCAAGAAGCAGCGTGAACCCGCCCACGATTGTAACCCAGCTTAAGAGCTTTGGCTCAATTCTGCCGAGCACTGTCTTGTCCGGGCTGAAACAAAAAGATATGACCATGACAAACCCGGAGAGAAACGCTATGATAACCGGAGCAACCCTTCGCATTCTTAATTCCCCAGGTCAAACCAGCCGTAGAAAGTGTCACCTATACCCAGAGTAACCAGGACAACACCCACGATAATAAAGATGATGATGAAAATTTTTATCAGGTCCTGCCCTTTGAGTCCGCCCAGCATCAGCGGTTCATGCGACAGGTAGGCCGAGGCTGCATAGAGTTCTTCCCCCATGAGCGTGTAATCACAGGCGGCGATGAAAAAGGGCAA
>Ga0114920_10001452_pt1 | contig 10866 bp, 17 predicted proteins | sample ChitaG_FD_88683 | JGI IMG/M metagenome (GOLD analysis project Ga0114920, IMG submission 88683) | Deep subsurface microbial communities from South Pacific Ocean to uncover new lineages of life (NeLLi) - Chile_00310 metaG | ecosystem: Environmental > Aquatic > Marine > Oceanic > Sediment ...
TATAAATCTAATAAAAAAGTGGGTCTTTTGCCCACTTTTTTGGGTATAATATTCTTGTAGTTTTATTCTAACACCATTAAATTAGAAATGCAAAAATGAAAGCATTAATTCAGCGGGTTACTAACGCTTCGGTAAGTGTTAGTAACAAAGTGATAGGCAGCATTGGACCAGGGCTGCTTGTGTTTGTTGGCATTGCCAACGATGATTCGGAAAACGATGCTCGTTACTTAGCAAACAAAATTGTTAATTTGCGTATTTTCGGCAACGAGGCAAGTGAGTTTGCCCTTTCGGCATTGGAAATACAAGGGGAAATTTTGATAATAAGCCAGTTTACCCTTTTGGCGAATTCACGGAAAGGGAGGCGCCCCAGCTTCAACGAAGCGGCTCCACCAGGCAGGGCTAAGGCATTATATGATTCTTTTGTGGACCAAGTCCGCTCCACCAGCCTCAGGGTTGAGACAGGGGTTTTCCAAGAGTACATGATGGTAGAAATCCATAATGACGGACCGGTAACTTTATTATTAGAAAGTAAAATCAAATAATTGCATTAGCAACTTGTTGCAATAATTCTGAAGGCCTGTTATAATTCTAGCTTCCAATGAGCTGCCATAAAATTTTAAAGGCAAAAGGTTATCGCTTAACTCCGCAACGCATGTTGGTTATTGAAGCTCTTCACAATGCTGAAGGTCATATCAGCGCTCAAGAAATCTATAAGCAATTACATAGCCGCTATCCCTATAGCAACATTTCTACTGTTTACCGCACCTTAGAATTGATGGGGAAATTAAACCTAGTTACTGAAACGGATTTTGGTGAGGGATATGTCCGCTATCATGTCGCTGAAAAGGGGCATCACCACCACCTTGTTTGCCGCAGGTGTGGCAGGATAATGGATCTGGAAGAGCCTGTACTATATTTACTAAAGGACACTCTGTTGCGTGAGTATGGTTTTGAAGCTGACCTTAGACATCTGGCTATTTCGGGGAAGTGTGCTGAGTGCCGCAAGAAAAAGGAGCTACCCTGGCTAACTATTATGAATAGGAGTGCCGATAATGAGTGACATTCAAGAAAGATTGCCTATTTTGCTTGACTATTGGATTAAGCATAACCGCGAGCATGAGCGGGAGTTCCGTGATTGGGCCGATAAGGTTGCCTCTTTACTTGGCGAGGTGGCACAACAGCTACAGGAAGCAGCCGCCAGGATGGCTGATGCTAGCAACTGCCTGGAGAAAGCGCGACATGGCTTCACGAAGAGCATGGGGAGGGAGTGAAATGTGTCTGGCTAAAGTTTATGAGGCTGCAGAAGGAGACGAACCAATTTTAGAGGACATTGCTTATATGATAATCGATGGCGGGCTGGTGGAGATAGTGACCCTCTTTGGGGAAAGGAGGATTTTCAAGGGTAAGGTGCGTCAGGTGGATTTCGTGAAGTCTAAGGTGCAACTGGAGAAAGATTAATTTTTTTGCTCCATTAGTGCAATTAATTGCAGATACAGGAAATATTGAAAAAACCGGCAGGAAGAAGTTGCTTAGGAAACCTTAAGATGCCTTTTCTTAATCCAAATCGGCAATGCAATTGATTGATGAAAATTTGTTCTAAAGGAGGCCTTGGGTGCATATACCTGATGGTTTTATTAGCGCGCCAGTGGCCACAGTTGGCTGTGTCCTAGCTGGTGGTTCTGTGGCCTACGCTGTCAAGGCAACAAAGAAAAAAATGGGGGAGAAGCAAATCCCGCTGATGGGGGTATTAGCTGCTTTCATCTTTGCCGCGCAAATGCTTAATTTCCCAATAGCCGGAGGCACATCGGGACATTTTGTCGGGGCTGCTTTGGCTGCTATTCTCTTAGGCCCCTGGAGAGGGATACTGATAATGACCTGCGTGCTGGTGGTTCAGTGCCTGGTATTTCAGGATGGAGGGCTCTTTGCCCTGGGAGTCAATATCCTTAATATGGGAATTATTGCCAGCTTCGTCGCTTATCATATTTACCGGGGTAGTGCACTTTTTGGTGAAGGGAGAAAAAGAAAACTGATTGGCGGAGGTTTAGCTGCTTGGTTTTCTGTAGCGATAGCATCTGTTGCCTGTGCCTTTGAATTAGCTATTTCAGGCACGGTGCCACTAAAAATAGCTTTACTGGCGATGGCAGGTATCCATGCTCTTATCGGTATTGGTGAAGGACTAATAACTGCTGCAGTACTTAATCTAATCATGGCTACCAGAGCTGACCTGCTGGAATTATAAAAGGCTTAAAGGAGGATTACATGAGATTTAAATGGTGGCATGGTGCTTTGATTTTTGCCTTGTTTTTGGCCGTATTATCTCCTTTAGCTTCCTCCTCACCTGATGGGCTAGAGAGGATAGCTGAGGACAAGGGATTTATGGAAACAGCTCGTGAAGCTTTTTTTGAGGCCATTCCTGACTACTTGGTGCCCGGAATAAAAAGCGAAGCTGTAGCAACAATTCTGGCTGGCTTAATTGGCACGCTTCTAGTGTTTGCCATTGGTTACAGCTTAGCTCGATTATTAAAGGCAAAAAGTGAAGCATAGTTTCGTTGACAAGTATAGTGACTTAGATAGTCTAATCCACAGACTTGACCCCCGAACCAAGTTCATCGCTAGCTTAGCTTTCATTATTTCTGTGGTATTAACACCAACGAGTAATTGGCGCGCTTTTGCTCTTCACCTCTGCCTCGTGACTTCTTTGCTCATTATTGCCAAGTTACCACCTTTCTATGTCTTAAAGAGGTCTTTAGTAATTTTCCCCTTCGTTTTGCTGGTTGCTGTTTTCATCCCGTTTCTTAAGCCAGGTGAGATAGCTGGCAGCTACAATATCTGGCTGTGGCAGGTCTCAGTGACTTATGCTGGCCTGCTCATTCTGGCAAATGTGGCTGTTAAAGCTTGGCTCTGTATTCTTAGCTTGATTTTGCTTTCAGCGACAACAGAGCTTGTTGATTTGCTAAAAGGTCTGAAACAGTTAGGCATACCCAAAGTGATAATATTGATTCTTTCTTTTATGTATCGCTATATCTTCGTTTTGGTAGATGAGGCGATGCGAATGCGACAAGCTCGTGATAGCCGCAGCTTTGGAGGCGGCCGGCTTCGTCAGTTAAAGACTCTCGGTAATATGATTGGCACTCTGTTTATTCGGAGTTATGAACGGGGCGAGAGTATTTATGCCGCTATGCTATGCCGGGGTTTTGGTGACGAAATCCGCAGCCTGCGCCAATTAGGGTTCAAAAGAATTGATGCTTCTTTCGGTGGTGCTTTTGGCCTTGTTATCATTTCTTCAGCCATCATCTTCTGGTAGCTTTGAAAGGTTATGGACAAGATTGTACATATCGAAAATCTTTCTTTCTTTTATCCTGATGGGCAACAGGGGCTCAAAGATATTAACTTGGTTGTTTACTCCGCCGAGAACCTGGCGGTAATCGGCCCCAATGGTGCTGGCAAATCAACGCTTTTACTCCATCTCAATGGTATCCTTCGCGGTAACAATACAATAAAGGTTTTTGGCCTGCCTGTAGAGGAGAAAAATCTGAAGGAGACAAGAAAAAAAGTTGGCCTGGTATTTCAGAACCCTGAGGATCAACTCTTTTCACCAACTGTTTTTGATGATGTTGCCTTTGGTCCTATAAACATGGGCTATTCTGAGTTACAAGTTAAGCAGCGCGTGGCTCAAGCTCTGAAATTGGTAGGGATGGATGGTTATGAGCAACGTTCCCCTCATCACCTCAGCGTTGGTGAAAAGAAAAGGATTGCCATTGCTACTGTCCTTTCTCTAAATCCAGAGCTTTTGGTCCTGGACGAACCCAGTAGTAACCTCGACCCAAGAAGCAAGTGGTCTTTAATCGAGGTGGTAAAGCGACTACCTATGACCAAAATCATTGCCGCCCACGACCTAGAATTGATAAGGGCTTTGTGTCAGCGGACTATAATACTAGATGGCGGGATAGTAGTAGCCGACGGGAGCACCACAAACATTCTCAATGACGTCACCTTACTCAGAGCTCATGGCCTTGCACCAGAAGAAAAGCTACTCAAGCTTCAAGCTGATATCTAGGGCTCTGGCTGAATGAGTAAGAGCACCAACTGAAATAAAATCAACTCCTGTTTCAGCAATAGCTCGGACTTTATCCAACGTAACACCTCCAGAAGCTTCGATTAAGGCAGAGCCGTGGATAGATTCTACCGCTTGATGCATATTTTCAAGGCTCATGTTATCGAGCATGATGATATCTGCCCCAGCCGCAGCAGCTTCCATGGCTTCTCGCACAGCCCTGGCTTCCACTTCAACTTTTAGCCGTTGTGAAGCATTTTGCCGAGCCTTGGCTATAATCTCCTTGAGGTTTAATCCAAGGCTACGAAGTGCTGCCAGATGGTTATCCTTAATAAGTATGCCGTCGCCCAAATTCATGCGATGATTTTCACCACCACCAACCCTGACAGCATATTTTTCCAATAGCCTTAAACCTGCAGTCGTCTTTCTGGTATCAGTGATTTGCACCGGCAATTCTTTCACTGCTTCCACATAGCGATTTGTCTCTGAGGCGATGCCACTGAGTCTCTGCAGGAAATTCAGAGCCACTCTCTCTGCCTTGAGAATACTGGCTACCTTGCCTTCTACTTTGGTAATTATGCTGCCTGAGTCAACTTTAGCCCCATCCTCAAGCAAAACGGCCATCTTTAATTCTGGGTCCACCCTACGAAATACCGTCTTAGCCACATCGATTCCAGCTAAAATGCCCTGTTGCTTCGCCACAATAGAAGCGATACCTTGCTGGTCGCTTGGTATTAAAGCTTCAGTGGTAATATCGCCCCAACCGAGGTCTTCAGCTAAAGCGCGGTCAATAATTTCTTCGATCTGGGCTTCAATTAGCTGCATGGTTTTTTTTGAAAATAATGTGACGCTCCCATTGTGGCGAAAGTTGAGGAAAATCGGTCCGGAAATGAGCCCCACGACTCTCCTCACGAAGCAGTGCAGCCTCAGTCATAATCCTGGCACATAAAACTAAATTGGTCAGTTCATGAGAAAGGCGGTCAGTGGGCTGAGACAAGGAATGTTGCCAAGTGGCCAACATATTTGCGGCCTCATTGAGGTCTTTGCCTGAACGAATGATACCCACTTTATTCCACACAAGAGACTGCAAATTGGGTAGATTAAATGATGGTACGCTGGGTAATACTTCACGGCGGGGAAGAAAACAAGAGAGGGCAGAGCTTATCCCGTGCGTAAGCGAGGAAGCTCGTTTGAGATTTTTCCGTTGCTTCTCTCCTCCAGAATGACAAGAAGAGGTAGTTCTTTGCATCACCCGCTTACTAAAAACGACTGCTTCAAGCAGAGAATTTGATGCCAGCCTGTTAGCTCCATGCACTCCCGTACAAGCAGTTTCGCCAGCAGCAAATAGTCCCGAGATATTTGTCTCCCCCCAAGCATTCACTTTTACCCCTCCCATAAGATAATGGGCCGCTGGATCGACGGGAATGAGCCCTCTAGTAATATCTAAGCTATGATCCAGACAAAAACGATAGATGTGAGGAAAACGGGTGGTAATCAACCGCGGTGGTAAGTGAGTGACGTCCAGAAATACTCTATCGCTGCTTGTCTTTCGCATTTCATAGACAATGCTTCGAGCTACTACATCTCTTGGTGCCAGTTCAGCCTCAGGGGTGTAATCCGGCATAAAGCGGCGACCTTCCACGTTTCTAAGTATGCCACCTTCTCCCCTTACCGCTTCGGAGATAAGAAAGGGAGCCACTCCTGGCAAACGAAGAACGGTGGGGTGAAACTGGAAAAATTCCATATCGCTAATCTCTGCACCTGCCTCAAAAGCTAAAGCTACGCCATCCCCAGTAACTACATCGGAATTGGTGGTATATTTGAACAGCCGCCCTACACCGCCAGTGGCCAGGACAAGAAATCGGCAGGTGTATTCATCTACGGAACCAGCTCGGCAATCAAGAGCCCTCACGCCTTTCACCTTCCCTTTATCTACTAAAATTTCACTGGCCAAGCAGTATTCCAGGACCTTAATTGGAACGGAGCGCACTTGCTGGCTTAAGGTAACCTCGATATGCTTACCAGTGGCATCTCCACCAGCATGGATAACACGCGGCACGCTGTGAGCTGCTTCCCTGGCCAGGGCAAATTCACCATTCAAGGTATCAAAAGGGACCTTGAATTTGATTAAGTCAGCAATGCAATCAGCAGCTTCGCTTGTCAGGATATGTACAGCTTCAGCATCACTTAAGCCATTCCCAGCAGCCATGGTATCTTTGAAGTGAAGTTCAGGAGAGTCATCCTTGCCTATAGCAACAGCAACGCCTCCTTGAGCATACCTGGTGTTGCAATCTTCAATGCTGCCCTTGGTCAGGATAAGAACGCTGCCGTGTTCTATAGCGAGCAAGGAAATATAAAGCCCGGCAATACCGCTGCCCACTATTATATAATCATAGTAATTCACTTATTTTCCCTTCAGGCCATGGCAAGCATTCTATCAAGAGCTAGCATTACCTCCTCAACAGTAATCCTATCGTGAACGTAACAGAAGCTAGGATAAAGAATTATTCTCTTGCTGGTCTTAGTGGAAACGTAGTGCCCCAGGTTTCGGTCAGGAATGAAAAGGATTTCCTCGCCAGGCACTGCATTCACTGCTTCAACACCAATGCACTTTCGCGCTAGCTCCAGAGAATCGCCGGTAAAATCAGCAATGTCCTGTACGTCAGGGCGCTCATAGTTATGGGTTACAATGATAGCCTTAAGCTCCTTTTTTAGCTGAGTTATCCTCTCTCTAGTTTGTTTGAGCTTATCCACTTAAGCGGTTTATTCACAAAGCTTTAGTATGTTATCTTGCTATCCTACCTACCTTCTTTACCAGCTACGCTCTTTTTAGCTACCTTCATTGTTGCCCCCGATTCTATCTTCAGAGTTACAGTGTCTTCGCCGACGTTTTCAACTCGGCCGTGGATTCCACCAGCGGTAATTACCTTGTCTCCCTTCCTAAGCTCTCTCTCCATCTCTTCATGTTCCTTTTGTCTTTTCCGTTGCGGTCTAATCATAAGAAAATACATCATGGCGAAGATTAGTACCAAAAATAGAATCATTGGGGTCATGTTTCCGAGTTGTTCCATCATATTCCTCCTTTTTAATTAACTACTATACTCAACCTTGCCCTGCAGTGCCCAAGGGCTGGATTTCTCAATCTTGATTTTCACCAATTGCCCTGAGCACTCCTTGCTTTCCTCAAAAAAAAGTAGTTTATCACTTCTGGTGCGTCCATACCACTTTCCCCTCTTCTTACCTTCTACCAACACCTCCATTATACTGCCTTGATAGGTGGAGTTTATCTCAGCAGCTATATTGGCTTGAAGTTGCTCAACTCTACTAAGCCTCTCCTCTTTGATCTCCGGGCTAACACTATCTTTATATTTTTGCCAGGCAATGGTACCAGGGCGGGGAGAATAAGCAGCTACATGAACTACATCAAACTTTATCTCTTCCAGTAGAGAAAGGCTATGTTCAAATTGCTCCTCAGTTTCCTCAGGAAAGCCAACGATGATATCTGTGCTCAAAGATAGTTGAGAAATATGCTGCCGCGCAGCATGAACAAGTTCGCAATATTGTTCTACGGAATATCCGCGTTTCATGGCCCTCAATATGTCATCATCCCCTGACTGAACAGGTAACTCCATGTGCTCACAAATCTTGTCCAGGGATGCCATAGCTCCCATGAGCTTCTGGTTCAAATCTTTAGGGTGGTTGGTCAAAAAGCGAATCCTGGCGATGTCGTCAATACCGTTTAGTTCAGTTAGCAAATCAGCCAAATCAGGATTACTGGGCAACTCATGCCCATAGGAATCAACATTCTGTCCCAGCAAAGTTACCTGCTTTATCCCTTGCTTTACTAACGCTTCAACTTCGCAAACTATTTCTTCCAAAGGGCGACTCACCTCTCTGCCTCTTCTGTATGGAACAATACAATAGGAGCAGAAATTATTACAGCCCTGGATAATGGGAACAAAGGCGCAGGGTGAGGAGAGAAGGGGTTTCCCTGTGTCATTGCGGCGAGCTGAAGCAGTGAGCCCTTTGCTTGGGGTGAACTCCACGGAGGGCGAACGAAAGAATCCTTGCTCGGTGGTAGAGATGCTCCGCTTCTGAACCCAGCTAGCTAACTCTGAGTAAGCGCCTGGCTTAAAGAAAAAATCAACCTGTGGAAATCGCCTCTCCAATCCTTCAATATTGGAATCAACAAAACAGCCAGTAACCAATATAGAAAGATTTGGGCGCCCCTTCTTTAACCCTTTCAATAAACCCAGAGTGCCCAAAACCTTGTCCTCAGCGCTTTGTCTCACGACGCAGGTATTAAGCACTACCAAATCAGCTTCCTGAAGGGCAACAGCAATTTGATAGCCAACGGAATTCAAGTAGCTGGCTATCCGCTGCGATTCTGCCTTATTCATCTGGCAGCCAATGGTCCAAATAAAATAGCGTGACATACCTTACACTGGTATTCTTCAAATTATAGTCAAAGTATACAGCAATTTGAGGCAAACGGAATTGTGGAAGCTAAAAATCTTGCCCAAGGGAAAAGATAATTGAGCTGAGATTTGTAATTTGCAAATAAAGCGATTGAGCCAGAACCAAATTGAATTTACCGCTTAGTGCTTAAGGATGACTAGAAAACAGCGCAATCAACAATTTCCACGACAAAAGTGGGACAGGTTGCTTAGGCAGTAGCCTTTAATACCTAAATCAACCCAAAAAAGTAAAACTCTACTACTAGAATTGATGGTGCCAAAAGAGCCCCAGCGGCTACCTGAGACAGTGAGTGATATTCTAATTCTACCCTTCCCCATCCTACCAGAGGAACCAGCACTATAAATGCCATAGCTCTGGAGCCATACAGAATAAACAATATTGTCACTGCAGCAGCAATAGAGGCAGTATGTACGCTTACCTTCCACCGGAGATTGATACACATAAATATGACAGTTACGGAAAAGCTAGCAACGAAAAAAGCCAGTAGCATCAGCGGCGCCTCAAGGCAAAAAAGAATCATACAGCTCACACCGGCCAGAATAATCGCCATTCCATAAATCCTGACTCGTTGCTTGCGAACATTGGCGAAAATACCATCCAGCCTGTTATGCCGAACCAGCCAGACAACAAATAAGAAGATAGGCAGTATATTGATGGCAATTAGAATCAGCGACCATTTAATAGCCTCGAGCGCATTGCCGGCCGCACTGAGCGAGATTAGCAAAATTAAGACTACCCCTGTTAGGAAGGGGTTGATGATATTAGAAGTCAGCTTGGCTACTTGTTTTCTCATCTCAATTCACTTATGGTTCTCCAAGACGGGGCTATGGTAAGACCAGTCATAGCGCCATCATTGTAGGATGAAAATAAAAGGCAAAATCTCTGGTTTCCCGTATACTCATATTATTATTAATAGTATAACAAGTACACATATATAATGGTGGCCATAGAAAATCTAGTGCCGCAGCTCGGATTTCAGGAGCTTGCTTCTTCTCCACAACAGTCACAATGTTCAAGCCGCCAGTTTCCCACCAGCGAATTTTAGTCACCGACTCCAGAACTAGCTGGGGCAAGGTGAAATTCCTACTTAGAAGTTGTGCTCTCTCCTGGGCGCCTTGACAGAACTAGTTATTACAATGGATAATTACCGGGGAATTGGTCTATTAAGATAGGCGTCCTCTACAAATACGTAGATGGAAATTCAGAACTACCGCCAAGTCAGAGGTAAGGAAGAGGTACCGGGAGTGGTTATGCGCGTCGTTGCCGGCCCTGATGAAGGAGCGCCGAATTTCGCTATGCGCGTCTTCGAAATAAAACCGCAAAGTTCCACCCCTTATCATTCCCATAATTGGGAACATGAAGTCTTTGTGCTCTCCGGGAGGGGTATAGTTAGAAGCATAGAGGGGGAAAGGGAGTTGAGCGTCGGAGATGCCATCTTGGTTACTCCTAATGAGTATCATTGTTTTGCTAACACAGGTGACGACCTCCTTCGCTTGATCTGTGTCGTTCCACTCATTGATGGAAGGCTACCGAGTACACCACAGCGAGATAAACAGGACAATCCGTGGCATTAAGCACCTAATCCATAGCTTATACACAGCTCATAATATTTTCTTTCAAGAAGTTGATACCACATGTTAGAATGATAAGAAATCTAGACATAGCGCAACTTAGGGACGCAAAGAATTTCAGGAGAATTTTCAAATGAACAGAAGTTTTGGCATGATGAAGGATAGAATATGGAAAGGGAAACTACATGCTTTAGTAATAGTAGTTTTGGCGTCGGCTATAACGCTAATCTTATCGTCTGGATGTGCTGGGAGTAGCTATACTCAAACCATTAAGGTTACTGCTGAGCCGATAAATGTAAGTGGCCTTGTCACCAGAATCGAGTACTACCAGGATAGGGAATTGGTGAATTCTATACACTTTATTGATGGGAATGGTGACGGCGTTATTGATGGGAAATCAGGGCCCTCAGAGGAAAGCCATTGGCCCAGGGGCTGGGAATGGTTTGATGATATGTACAGAGATGTCATCGTAGGGCACTCTACGATAGTAGTGGTGGGCGAGAAGATAAAGATACAGAATCGCACTACTTACGAGTTCCTGACAGGGAAATATGAGTGCGAACAGGTTGGGTGAAATAACAGCAAAACTTTGGGCTGATGGTAGGCTTATTGGGTTGAAGCTTAATTGGCAAAGACTAGAGGAGCCCCATATTGTGCCAGTAGAGGTAGTAGGTTAAAATTCAATCAGGAGTAAATATGGCTGAAGAGTGTCTTTTTTGCCGTATTGTTGCTGGTGAGATACCCAGTGACATTGTGTATCAA
>Ga0114920_10001454_pt1 | contig 10865 bp, 12 predicted proteins | sample ChitaG_FD_88683 | JGI IMG/M metagenome (GOLD analysis project Ga0114920, IMG submission 88683) | Deep subsurface microbial communities from South Pacific Ocean to uncover new lineages of life (NeLLi) - Chile_00310 metaG | ecosystem: Environmental > Aquatic > Marine > Oceanic > Sediment ...
ATGCCCGTGCGGAGCAAGCCGTTCGGCCCAGAGGCTTCGGCCTGAGCTCAGCCGAACGGCTCTCGACGGGGGGATGCAAACAATATAAAAATGACAAAATTCCTTACGGTCGAAGATTCCCCGCAGCTTGTCGGAGCAAAACGGAGATCCCGTCCCAGCGGGGCTGCGGGGAGCTTCAATTCTCTGGATCAGTTAGCAGATCGGTTCATTAACTACTTGGTAGTGGAAAAGGGCCTTTCCAAAAACACCGTTGCTGCCTACAGTAGAGACCTGATCTTGTATCTGGAATTCTTACGGGCAAAGAATGTCTCCAATATTGCCGATGCTGATACTACCCTTGTTTTGAATCACCTGATTAACTTGAGAGATGCAGGCCTCGGGCCAAGGAGCAGAGCCAGGCATCTGGTGGCTCTGAGGGGATTTTATCGCTTCTTAGTTCAGGAAAAGATTCTGGAGACTAACCCCGCCCAGATGGTGGACCTGCCAAAAGCGGGTCGAAAACTACCCGATGTTTTAAAAGTAAATGAAGTGGAACAGCTTCTGAGAACACCTGATTTTTCGAAGCCTTTAGGGGCGCGCGATGCAGCCATGCTTGAACTTCTTTATGCAGCAGGGCTCAGGGCTTCAGAGCTAATCAATATGGGAATTGCAGATATCAACCTGGAAGCCTGTTTTGTCCGGATTCTGGGTAAGGGTTCTAAGGAGCGGCTGGTGCCAATCGGGCAAATAGCCAAGGAAAAAGTTGATACATACCTTGCATCGGCACGGCCTGCCCTATTAAAAGGCCGACAAAGTTTGTACCTTTTTGTAACCCGCTCGGCAAAACCTATGACTAGACAGAGATTCTGGAAGCTTCTGAAGCAATACGCTGTAAAGGCCGGAATTTCGCACAAAATCGCCCCGCACACCCTTCGACATTCCTTTGCCACTCACCTTCTTGAACGGGGGGCAGATCTACGATCAGTGCAGGTGATGTTGGGCCATGTAGATATTAGTACTACACAAATTTATACCCATGTTGCCCAGGAGAGGTTAAAAGCTGTCCACACCCAGTACCATCCAAGAGGATAGAATTTGTGTAATGACTAGTGCAGCATTTCATAAATAGCTTTACAATGAATGATGTCATTGCGAGCGTAGTGAAGCAATCTCTAACCGCTGGAGAAAACAATGAGATTGCTGAGCCTGTTCCGATGAGCTGAAACCACGAGTACAACGAGTGGGCATCGAGGAATCTGCTTGAGATTGCTTCGTCATTTCATTCCTCGCAACGACTTCGTCGGTTTACTTCGGCTCGGCCTCGCAACCGCTTCGCTCCTCGCCCTGTTAAATATACTGGAAAATGCTCATGCTACGGATTGAGATCCCTTATACGTAATCTCAGGCTGTACAACAAATTATCACCTCTCCATTTAACAGGGCGAGCAATGACAGAATAATGTAAAGCCTTTAGCGAAACGACCCAATAGACATTATATAGGGAAAAAAGTACTTTTCATGAAACTGCGAATCAATGTGTCTGAAGTTAGAGACTGATTCTGCAAGCCTAAGCTTATATTGACAACCGTAAGCCGCTTTGCTACAAAAAAGTTAATTTCTTCAAGGAGCAAACCATGGCCAATATCGTGGTGATTGGTACCCAGTGGGGAGACGAAGGCAAGGGAAAGGTTGTAGATCTGCTGGCAGAAAAGGCCCACATGGTCGTACGCTTTCAAGGTGGCAATAATGCCGGGCACACCATGGTTGTGGATGGTGAGGAATTCATAAGCCATCTTATCCCGTCCGGCATACTCCACAAAGATAAACCCTGTGCGATTGGAAACGGTGTTGTAGTCGACCCGGGTGTCCTGATCCAGGAGATCGAGCATTTACGAGACCGGGGAATTGCCATAGGACCTTACAATCTGTTGATTAGCGAAAATGCCCACTTGATCATGCCCTATCACAAGCTCATAGATCACGGCAGGGAAAGATTGAAGGGAGACAAGAAGATAGGTACCACAGGCCGCGGAATAGGGCCTTGTTATGAGGATAGGGTCACACGGCGCGGGATCCGATTCTGCGACCTGATCGACCCCGATTCGTTTAAAGAAAAAATGCCTTCTATTTTAAGGGAAAGGAACTTTTACTTAAAGGAGTTTCTTAAGTCAGAAACCGTGACCGAAGCAGAAATCCTTGAAGAATATCTCCCATATGCAGAGGCGCTCCGACCACATGTTACCAATGTCTCTGTCGCGATCAACCAGGCCATTAAGGGAGGCCGCAACATCCTGTTTGAAGGCGCCCAGGGCACGCACCTTGATATTGACCACGGGACATACCCATACGTGACCTCATCCAATACAGTAGCCGGGAACGCATGCTGCGGTGCGGGGGTCGGCCCTACACAGATCCATGGGGTTATCGGAATAGTTAAGGCATATACTACCCGTGTGGGTAGAGGGCCATTCCCTACAGAACTCCACGATGCTACAGGCGACCTGATTCAAGAAAGAGGGGTCGAGTTTGGCGCCACCACAGGGAGGCGCAGGCGATGCGGCTGGCTTGACAGTGTAGTCGTACGCAAGTCTGCCCGCTTAAACGGTCTTACTGGTCTTGCCATAACCAAGCTCGATGTGCTGAGCGGCATTGAAACGCTTAAGATCTGCACGGCCTATAAATACAATGGGGAACTGCTCACAGAGTTTCCCACGGCCTTAACAGTGGTCGAGCAGTGTGAGCCGATTTATGAGGAGCTGCCGGGATGGCCTGACGATATCACAGCAATACAGGACATCAATGACTTGCCAGAAAATACCAGGGCTTATGTTAAGCGGATTGAAGAGCTGACAGAAACCCCGGTTCAGATAATATCGGTGGGGGCTGGTCGCAAACAAACCATCGTGCTTCAGAATCCATTTGACAGATCATAACAGATTTAAGTCGCCGCGCTCAGAGGAAAGCGCCTTGACAGCTTCAAGCAAGTCGCGTAAAAGATCTCTTGGGAGTCGGGACGTGGCTCAGTCTGGTAGAGCACAGCGTTCGGGACGCTGGGGTCGCTGGTTCAAATCCAGTCGTCCCGACCACCTCAGTTCAAAGTTTGTTCTATCCACCCCCGAGGCATTTGGCACTGCCGCATGACCCTGTCAGCCGTGTGGATGGAAGACGACATCGGCATGGCCGATAAACAGAACGCTTTCCGAGCCGTTGCGTGTGGCTTTTCCTTTCGTACTGAACAGCCCTTTGACTGAACTAAATCTAACAGGAAGCGCTTTATGAAAGTTCTTATTACAGGTGGTGCGGGTTTTATTGGGTCACATTTGGCAGAGGCCCATCTGGAAAATGGAGATGAGGTTTATGTTATCGATGACCTATCAACGGGCTCGTCGGAAAACATCAAAGAATTCCAAGAGAACGAGGATTACAAGGCCCATTTCTTTTTTTCCCATGATTCAATCATGAATCACGAAAAAATGGTTGAGCTGGTGGGTATCTGCGACAAGGTCTATCATCTGGCAGCTGCAGTGGGGGTATTTTATGTCCTCGAGCATCCGTTTGAGTCAATCCGGACGAACATACAAGGCACCGAAAAGGTGCTGGAACTTTGCAGCAAATTTAGGAAAAGGGTATTGATCACCTCCTCATCAGAGGTCTACGGAAAGCACCTCCACGCCCCGCTGGTAGAAACCGATAATATAATCTACGGGCCCTCCAGTAAATTTCGCTGGAGCTATGCAGCCTCCAAGCTCATGGACGAGTTCATGGCACTCGCCTACCATCGAACTAACGGCCTTGAGGTAGTAATAGCCCGCCTTTTCAACACGGTGGGGCCAAGACAAACGGGCGCTTACGGTATGGTAATACCAAGGCTTGTAGGCCAAGCCCTCAGGGGCGAGCCCCTTACGGTTTACGGAGATGGAAAGCAGACCCGCACCTTTACTTATGTCAAGGATGTGGTGGAGGCCCTTATGGGGCTTATGGCCAGCCCGAAAGCAACAGGCGAGCTATTCAACGTGGGCGGGACAGAAGAGATCAGCATTGAGGACCTGGCAAAAAAAATCATTGCCATGACTGGTGGTGACTCTAAGATCGACTATATACCTTATGAGGTAGCCTTTGAAAAAGATTTTGAAGATATGCAAAGGAGAGTGCCAGACATTCAAAAAATCAAAGGCTGCATAGACTTCGAGCCAAAAACAGACCTCGATGGAATCCTGAAAAGTGTAATAGATTATGTGTCCCATGACATGGATTCTTCTTCTCGGTAGGGACAGATGTATGGCAATTTCATTTACTTTATTCTAGTCCTTCTCATATACACCACCTATTACCCTTCAGAAACATCCTATCTCGGACCGCTTGAGACACTGGGTGTCTTTTCCTTGTGCGTAGCAATCCTTGCAATAACCACAAGAACTGTCTTTGGCACCCTTTCCAAAAAGGTTGCGCTTAGGAGCCACTTCGGCCTTCACGGCGAATTTGACCGACTCTTCAATCGACAGGCAATCCTGGCCATTATCATCTTCGCCATCAATATATACATCTTAAACCTGAAATTCTTTATTATAAGCATCTCTCCTTTTCGAAGCTCACCTACCCTCACAGCCTTCTTGTTCATTGGCCTTTTCATGGGGTATCTTGCAATCATATGGGCAGGGGCCTATACGACCTATAAAGTCCTGTTTCAGACGCAACTCTCCAGACGATCGTATGTACTTTCCAATATTTCATTCAACCTTCCCGTAATCTTGCCGTGGCTGCTGATCTCGGCAGGCGTGGACATAATCAATATACTACCCTTTTCTATGCCCAAGCGCCTGATCTCCACACCAGAAGGGCAAATCATCTTCTTCTCGTTTTTTCTGGCGGCCCTGGTTGTTATTGCACCTTCCCTGATCAAGTTTTTCTGGCAGTGTCGCCCCTTGGTACAGGGCCCGAAGCGTACACGGATCGAGACGATCTGCAAAAAGGCTGAATTGAAGTACAATAATATTTTGAAGTGGCCAATCTTTGAAGGCAAACTGCTGACCGCAGGGGTCATGGGGCTGATTAAAAGGTTTCGTTATATCCTCGTAACAGAAAGCCTGCTTCGGATCCTGAATGATGATGAGATCGACGCTGTCATGGCCCATGAGATCGGCCACATTAAGAAAAAACACCTGGTCTTTTACTTGATATTCTTTCTGGGCTTCATCGTGCTCTCCTATGCTGCCCTTGATTTGATCGTTTATGCCATCCTGTATAGCGACCCGTTCTTTCCAATTGTGCGCGATGTTCGGTTTGAACAAGCCACTCTGACATCTGTCATCCTCACCGTAACCATGGCAGGGATGCTGTTGGTCTACTTTCGTTATGTCTTCGGATACTTTATGCGAAATTGTGAACGCCAGGCCGACCTTTTTGCCTTTGATCTACTCGGAACCAGCCGGGGGCTGATATCGTCCCTGGAAAAGATAGCCTTATACACCGGCAAGAGTCACGACAGGCCAAGTTGGCACCACTTCAGTATCCGGCAGCGGATCGATTTTTTGAACAAGTGCGAAGACGACAGATCCATGATCGCCCGGCACGACCGAAAATTGCGCAGGAGCATAATGCTATTTGTGGGCGGGCTTATATGCACCGGATACGCGGGCTATGCCATCAATTTCGGTGAGATGGGAAAGACCTTAAATAAACACTTTCTGCAAAAGGTCCTGGTGAGAGAACTCAAACGGAATCCAACGGATCCAAGGCTATACAGTATGCTGGGCTCTATTTATTACCAGGACAAGGCATATTTTGAGGCGATTGAGGCGTATGAAAAATCGATAGAGCTGGCACCCCGGGATCCAGAAATCTTGAACAACCTGGCATGGCTCTATGCCACCTGCGAAGTGAGTGAGTGCCGGGAGCCCGTAAAAGCCCTTGTGTATGCGCAACACGCTGCAGCCCTGAAACCAGTACCTCATATCCTAGACACCCTGGCGGAGAGTTACTACGCAAACGGGTTGAATGAAAAAGCGATCGCCACGATCAAAAAGGCCTTAGCCATGCAGCCAGAAGACAGGCCCTATTATGAAGGCCAGCTGAAAAAGTTTGAACAGGCTGCCGGTCATCAAGAGTTACCAGGCTGGGAATGATTTATCCCATCCCACATGGAGTGATGGAGATTTGGAGTACTGGAGTAGTGGGTAGTAAAAAGAAAAAAATATTTTTCTATTCCTCTAAGCCATCACTCCAGTACTCCATTGCTCCAATACTCCAATTGGGGCGAAGGCCCTAAGTTCTATGAAACCCTCAAAGCAACGCTTGGATGCACTGCTGGTTGAAAAAAGGCTTGCCCAAAGCCGCAAGCGTGCCATGGCACTGATACTTGCTGGTGAGGTTTGGGTCGATGGTAAAAGAATAACCAAGGCAGGCACACAGGTCCCTGTTGATTGCACTATTAAAATCACTGGCAAAGATATCCCTTATGTAAGCCGGGGGGGCGTAAAACTAGAAGCAGCCCTTCATGCCTTCAACCTTGATGTTACTGGCCTCGCCTGCCTAGATGTAGGGGCCTCTACTGGCGGGTTCACGGATTGTCTTCTAAAACACGGTGCAACACACGTGACAGCAGTAGATGTTGGTTACGGCCAGCTGGATACAAAACTGCGATCCGACCCGCGGGTCAAGGTAATAGAGCGGACAAATATCCGACACCTTGACGCAGAAGCCCTCCCCTCCCCTGTGGATCTTGCCTGTATCGACGTCTCATTTATCTCACTTAAGATCGTGGTCCCTGCTGTTTTGAAATTCATGAAACAGCCTGGTCATATTATTTGTCTAGTCAAGCCACAATTTGAGGTAGGAAAAGGCTTGGTGGGCAAGGGGGGCGTGGTTCGCGATCCAGCCCTCCATGAAGCAGTCATCCAAGACCTCAGCAAGGCATTTCAGGGCCTCAAGCTCCGTGTACTAGACGTCATACCCTCCCCTATCCTCGGTCCCAAGGGGAATCAAGAATTTCTCATGCATCTCCAATAAGGCCTATCTTTCAAATGGGCTATTTTCTCCGGTAGTTGGGCCCGTAGGCCAGCAAGCTCTCCGCGTCACCCTTCTAGTTATGCAGCTCCCGGCTTATCAGGGTGTGCTATGGACTAGTCTGTCTAATACAAAAGCATTACCCAGTCTAGAAGATAATAGCCCCAAAATAGGGTCAAAAATACGAATTTTTTACGATTGACATGGAACTTGTTGGTTGGTACCAACAGGCACCCTATTTTGTAAGGAGTTTGTGTCATGACCAACAACAAAGAAATAGTTGAGCAAAGGAGAAATGAGCGGTTCCGGGCCAGGAACGGTGCATTTGTTGCCCTCAGGCCTCACTACACCAAACTGGGCCAGATCTCAGACATAAGCATGGATGGGCTTTCCTTTCATTATATGTCCAGGGAAGAACTGCCAAACGCATCATTTGATGTATTGGACATACTCGTGACCAATGATGATTTTTATTTGGAAACGGTACCGTTTGAAATCGTATCGGATTTTGAGATTACCAAAGTGCCTCTCAGCGCTGTCGCCATCAAGCGATGTAGTGTCAAATTTGGAGTCCTGACGGACGACCAAAAGTCCAGGTTGAAAAATTTCATCCACAACCACACCATGGATACGGTGCACTAAGCTCATAATCAATTCTCAAAGTGCGAAGGCAGGGCCAGAGATGGCCCTGCCTTTTTTGTAGTGTATAGCCCCGAAAACGCCCTCCTCACTCCACATGAAAGCCCTGGTGAACTCCTCTGAGGCTTTTTTGTTGACCTTTTCCTCAACCTTTAATACAGAGGTATCGGCAATAAGGATCGGTAATGCGGTTCTTATTTGCCTCATACGTCTTAGCCCCCGGTTGCTCCCCAACTGGTGCCGGGGGTTTCTTAGTAATGGTGTGATGCCCTGTGGCCTTGATATCCCTGGCCATTCTGCTATGGTGAAAAAAGATGGATATAACTGCTTGGATACACGAACTCATTACCAAGGTATTCCGCTGCCGGGAAACAGAGCTCCGGAAGCGGAAAAGGCTATCTGAAGAGGGCAAAAAACTCCGTGAAGAGCTTAAGAGAATGTATGAGAAGCCGGAAGAGTGATAGTGAGTGCCTCCGTTTATATCGATGTTCATAGCAAAACTACCTATTTCCCCCGTATTTTCCCCGCAAAAAAAGAGTGTTGCCTTTCAATGGCCTTTGTGTCACTTCTCCTGTGGGGGTATTTCTGTCATGGCCAAGAAGAAAAACACACCTGAGAGAAGAAAGCATCAGCGGTACCAGGTGCAAGAAGATGCGTTTGTTGTCCTCAAGCCCGAGTATAAGAAACTCGGTCACATTATAGATGTCAGTATGGACGGACTTGCGTTTCGTTATGTTTATGAAAAACAGTCCTCGGACAAATCGTCTGAATTGGAGATATTCTTTGCCGATAATCGTTTTCATCTAGATAAGGTTCCATGTAAAACGATCTCAGATTTCGTAACAAACCCACTCATAGGTTTTAGACGCTGTAGCGTCCGCTTTAGAGACCTGACGGATAGCCAGAGATCTCAGTTGGAAGATTTCATCCAGAACCACACCCTATGTGAGGTGTGAGAGGCTCATCTTCAATTGTCAAAGAGCGAAGGCAGGGTCAGAGATGGCTCTGCCTTTGATTTCTATGGCTGTTATGCTACGGTGTAGACGGATAGGCCCTTTTTAGGGTCCTGTCCTGAAAGCCTCCGGGGTCTCGCTTCCATGCTCGGCCCTGGCCTAGTTGGTTTTGGAGCGTTGAGAAAGAAGTATAGGAGATCATAATGAATGCTTCTCTAAAAGATCGGCGAAGTGGTAAGGATAGACATCTTCGAAAAGACCGCAGACGATTTGATGATCCTAAATATAGTGGCCCTCAAAGGCGAAGCGGTAAAGACCGAAGAAGCGGAAAGGACCGGAGGAAAAAAAGAAAATAACTTCTCCTTTTTCCTTTTTGACCGGCTCGCTCCCCGCAAGCCCCGTCCTTCAGGGCGGGGTCAAGGGGAGCTATACAAAAATATTTATCTTCCTTACCGGGAAGCCCCGCCCTTCAGGGCGGGGAGGCTTCACTTAAATCTATATTGAAGCTCCCTGCAGCCCCGATAAATCGGGGCGGGGAATGCGCTCGCTGTTGCGGTTCAACTATCAAAGTACAGAGGCAGGGCCGTAGTTGGCCCTGCCTCTTGTCTAAAAGTCCGAATCACCCCCCTCACACCCTGCTCGGAAAGCCGATAATCCGCCCGAGTCGGATTCTTCGGCGCTTTTCTGCGTCCTCATGGCATTTTTTATTCCTCTTTTCCCTTTCGCCATACCCTGGGGCTAATGTATATGTTGCTTATGGACCACATACCTCGCTGTGTGGTTCTTGCTACTTGCTCGGATTGAAGGTACGGCATAAGGTCAAATTTCCTTATCTTGTGTCTGCACACCTCGGCTAAACCAGCCTTGACCATCTCAAGATTGATATTCCTTCCTTCAAAGTAGACCACACCTAACAGGCGGTTGTGTTGGTCGAAGCCATAGCTTATGATGTCAACCACCTTCGTGTGGATCAGGCCGGTTAGATGTTTCTTGGCAATTTCTCCATATGGTTGACCAGGCACTCCCTTCTTCTTGGACATTTCAGGTGCGTCAATTCCGATGAGTCTAACCTCGATCTCGATGTCATGGCCTTGAGCCTTGATAGTGTCGCCATCGTAGACCCTTGTCACTTTGTATTGTCCAGCCTGGGCTGCGGTGACAAGAACAAGCAGGAAGATAACAAAAACGATCGCCTTGGGTTTCATTTGTCTTTCCTCTCACGCCTCCATTGTCGCCTAATATCTTTGACGGATTCATCAATTATGTTGAAATGCTCTTTAAGGCTGTGTGCATCCAAACCGGCAAAGAACTTAGTTAGCCTTGCCTTGATCTCGAACCCCATCTGCTCACCCAGCATATCGATCTCTTCTGGTGTCAGGTCCTCAAAACGCTTCTTGTCAAGTCCGGTGTCTCTTAATATCCGGTCCGTTGTTTCCAAGATGAACTATTCGAGCCTGGCGTCCAGCTCAAGGTTACCCGGTTTATTTTCGATCATTCTTTCACACCTCTTGATACTGCCTTGGTTTTTGCGCATCTAAGCACAAGACATGACATTTCTCCATTTTTTCGTTCCGCCTCCTTTCCAAAGGCCCTGACGATCCAATGCCCGCCGTGGGGCTTTTTTGTGGCACTGTCTGTGCAAAATACTGAGCTGCCCCTGCATTTTATGTGCAAGAAAATGGTTTTGACCGGCGTGCTCCCCGCAAGCCCCGCCCGGAAGGGCGGGGTCAAGGGGAGCTATAGTAAAGAACCCCGTGCTTCCGCACGTGGCATTAGAAGAGAACTTTTCATATTCTTAGAGGTGGTCTCATAGCTCCGTTGTTTCAGGTCTGAGATCATGCGGTCTAATGTGCTTGATTCCTGATGCGATGCAACCCTTTCCTCCCCGTGCTTCCGCACGGGGTATCCAGGGTAATTTTTCATGAATTGTTTCTCTTCCTTTCCGGGAAGCCCCGCCTGGGAGGGCGGGGAGGCTTCACATGTAAAAGTATGGCAAGTAGCGGATTGTGTGTCAAGACAGAAAAGGACACTTCATATTGTTGAGGCCTGAAAACGACAAGATTTTAAGAACAGGAGTTGGCCACTGTGGACTGCATGGCCTGCACAGGTTAGAGCTATGTAATTAGAGGGGTTTGACAACAGGGGTTTTGGTTTAAGGTTACCATAGCCTCAAACTCGCATGGAGGCCGATAGCCGATAACAGGGGAGTGTAATCGTTTTTGATTGTACACGTCCTCAATGCGTAGCGCAGTTGCTTTGCGGCAACCAGGACAGGTTTTGGCGGACGGCCTC
>Ga0114920_10001455_pt1 | contig 10864 bp, 10 predicted proteins | sample ChitaG_FD_88683 | JGI IMG/M metagenome (GOLD analysis project Ga0114920, IMG submission 88683) | Deep subsurface microbial communities from South Pacific Ocean to uncover new lineages of life (NeLLi) - Chile_00310 metaG | ecosystem: Environmental > Aquatic > Marine > Oceanic > Sediment ...
AACCCATTCTGCGATGCACAATTAGAAATGCTTGCCCGTGGCACATTCTACGATAAAGCACAAAACCGTTGGCGAAGGAAGTGGGTTTGCCCAATCTACCACTCTAAGAAAATCGCTCGAAAATTCTTTGTCTGCCCTTTCTTTCACCCTAAATTCTTTACTCAAAAGGGATGTTATGCTTACGTCCGGGTTGATGAGGATATCCGTAATCAAATCGATTACGGCTCTGAGTCCTTCAAAAAAGACTTCAATATGCGAACTGGATCTGAATGTGTCTTCTCAAGGTTGCTCAGTATTTGCATGCAAAATGCCCCTGTTATCGGCTTTAAAGCAACGGCCAATTATGTCACCATAGCCCATATAACGGTTCTTCTTGTTGCCGTAACTGCTATAAAATCAAATATGAAAGATAAAATCCGTTTCATTAAATCTTTTCTGCCCAACTTTAAAGCCTAATTCCCCGAGTTTCGTGATGCCCTATTTCGAGTAAACTTCATCACTGCCGTGAGAAAGGCAGAGAAAAATGAATGAGATCAGCATACAGAGAATTCTCTTATACATTGTTAAACTCCTCAACCATTTCATAGGAGTAAATTACCTCGACATCCAAAAGATTTCAAGCCCCAACTTAAGCGTTCCAGGGTAATGTCAGAGTCCAGGGTATGGGTATCTTTTTTTTGGTTATGCCCCATGACATGGCCCGGGTAAGCGTTCAGCTTTCAGCAAAAACAAAGGGCATTGAATAAAAAGTCTTATCGGTTTTATTGGTTTTCTTGTTCTTAACCAACCTAACTAATTTAACCTATCAAACCAATTGAACAATCTTGTTTTTTCTTTATCTTGCTGATGGCTGTTTGCTGAGCGCTGAACGCTTACTTGTTCACCTCCTGTATCCAACTGGCATAATAAGCAGAGGCTCATGTGTTCTTTTAATCCCCATAACCTGGACTACCTTCTTATCCTCAAAGGCTCCGACGATTCCTGCTTCCAGTCCCATCCCCTGACACTCGAGAAAGATATTTTGCCCGATGTGACCTCCCTCTATCATGGCGTACCTCACTCCCCTCTGGCCGTATTTGCCCATAATCCTGCTGTACTCTGCGGTAATGACCAGGGTCAGCGGCGCATCAGCCATCCACATCTGCCATAATGAGGCCTCTGCTACATCCCTTCTCCTATCCCCCTCTTGCACTAGGGAAAGAGTATGGTCAGCAGGGCTATAGTGGTAAACGCCAGGATCCAGTTTTTCAGTGCAATCTCTTCCAACCACTCCATAGACATCCATTGGGTATAGTGCCCCTGCAGAGGGGGCAGCCCTCTTGAATCCTCCTGTTTCCGTGATCCCTTGAGCTGCCCAAAGAAGTTGGGAAACCTGCTTGAGGGTAAGAGCCTTCCTATCGAAAGATCTTACGGTTCTTCTTGTTTTGATGGTCCTTTCAAGGGACACATCCCCGTCGAGCATTGGCTCAGGTAACTGCATTCTACCACCTCGCTTTCCTGAAAGAGGGTTTCTTTTCCCCTTAGATACGACTCTTTGCGGGATAAACAAAGATCCGAAGAGGCCAATGAAACCTATTAATTTGCAAAATCCTCTTCGTGTCAATTTGATGCTTGACATACCTTAGGTGCGAAGCTAAACGTTAATAGATCCATAAAAAAATAACAAAAAACCCTTCAAAAACTATCTGCTAGTCAAGATAATATTTCAAGCATAAAATGCTCCAATCTCTCGACTTTATGCCTTTTATTCTTCGTTACTATGGTGTATAGATAGTTGCGGTAGGTGGAAATGAGAATACTTTTAACCAATGATGACGGCATATTGGCAGAGGGTTTAATAGCCCTTTATGAGGAGTTAAAGGGTGATTTTGAGCTTTCTATAGTGGCCCCTGAAACAGAAATGAGTGCAGTAGGCCACGCCATTACCCTATCCAATCCCTTAAGGGTGAGGCAGTTCAAGAGAAATGGGATCTTTTTGGGCTATGGGGTAACCGGCACCCCTGCAGATTGTGTGAAAATAGGTGTCCAGGAGATATTGCAACAGAAACCAGATATGATCCTCTCAGGAATCAACCTGGGCTCCAATGTAGGTATCAACCTTTTATATTCGGGAACGGTCTCCGCTGCCACAGAGGGGGCCTTTCTCGGTATCCCCTCAGTTGCCATTTCCCTGAACACTAAGAATAATCCTGACTTTGGCTTTCCCGCAAGATTCTCACGCCGGATGATCCAATTCGTCAGGGAGAAGGGCCTCAAAGAGGGAACAGCCCTGAATGTGAATATACCGGCTATACCTGAGGATCAGATCAAGGGCATATCCGTTACTACGCAGGATCTTGTCAGACACAGGGATAGATATGAAAAAAGGAATGACCCGAGAGGGAATGTCTATTACTGGTTGGCCACTGAAACGCCTGTTGAAGAGAGTATTCCAGATACTGATTTAATGGCCTTAAGAGAAAACCTAATATCAATTACCCCAATTACATTTGACCTAACAGATCTCAAAGAGGTGGAAAGGCTGGCTTCTAGTATTTTTGATCTTTAGGCGGTTAGTCTGTTAGTTCTCAAATTCGTGTCTTTTGTGCCAGAAAATCTATTACATATATAGTGTTTTCCAAAGCTGATAATGAAATTTATGGATTGAGGGATTTGGGAATTCCTTAATTCCTCAATTCGCAATTCCTCAATTGCGGCTTGTCTGGATTAGGAGAGATGTTCCTGTACCTTCCGGGCTATGTCCTTTATCTCTTCCATATTCCCCGGCTTCATCTCCCATTGCGATACTGATAATCCGTCATTTTCCCATCTGGGCATAATATGTACGTGGAGATGAGGAACTATCTGGTCTGATGCCCTGCCGTTAAGCTGAAGAATGGTTACTCCTTCCGCCTTAAGTGCCTCTTTTGCTGCCTTTGCACACCTTTTTACCGCCTTAACAGTGGCTGCTAAATCACTCTCGGAGATCTCAAAGATGTTCTCTGTATGGTTTTTTGGAACTACCAGCATATGGCCTTGAGATGAAGGGTTAATGTCCATAAAGGCAAGAACCAAATCTTCATCCAGTACCTTGACCGCGGGTATCTCACCAGCAATAATCTTACAAAAAATACAGTCCATTGTGCCCCCCTATCTATTTAATAGTGTAAATCGAAAGTTTTTTCTGATCCCAGTTATTGAGTCTTATCCAGATCCAGAAACAGCAAAACCCGAAACTCGAAATCCCTGGCCCAGATCCGCCTGCAGGATGGCGGGCAGGCCTGGCTTATAAGCTTAGTGTTCTGTTCCAAGCACATAGCTCATTATAGACCTAGAAGGCTGATTAGAGCATATAGCGCCAGGGCAGGCTGACTTGCAAGGACTAAGTTTATAGCTTCCGCTTCCTAAGTATTACAGTCCCGACCATATCCGGATTCCAGATCACGTCGCAGGGCGGGCCGAAGCACGAAACAAACACAAATTACCCCGGTGAAATATGCTACGCATTTCACAGGGCAGGCCAAATTACAAAATTCCAAAAAAATATAATAGAATACCTGTGTAGATTTTCAAATCAAAATATCAAAAGACACGAAGAGGTTTTGGTGATTAGGTTTTTTGAATAAGATAACCTCTTTGCTACGGGGACGGATACTATTGGCAGTCAGGGCATGCGTCTCAAAAATCCTTGCGGATACCCTGTAACTATTGTTAAATAATACAACTGAATTTCGAAATGATCTTACCTGCAATCTGTACAAGTTGTGAGCTCACCAAACGGTACATTCGTTTCCTTGCTTATATACTTTAGCTGGTCTTCCGGCGCAAACAACCTTCCACACACCTTGCAGGCAACCATTTCAAAGACCTTATTCCAAATGATCCTCTTGTCACCTACCGACTCCATCTGTACATAGCCGGTGGGACACACGTAAGCACAGGATCCACATCCTATGCAAGAATTTGGATTAAATTCGATCTTTGGCTCGTCAATATCACGACCACGCCCCCTGTCCTGAAAGGTAAGGGCACTGACACCAACAATCTCTCGGCATGTCCTTACACATAAGCCGCAGAGGATACAATCGCGGCCTTCACCCTTTTCCTCGGGAGTCTCTACTCCCAACTTTCTCGCGACTTCCCTTACCGCCTCTGTCATGGGATATTTATAATAGAGCAATTCTGCAGTTAGTTTCCGGCTCTCCTGCACCCTATCCGAGTCGGTCCGAATCTCCATCCCATCTTCCACAGGTGTATTGCAGGATGTTGCAAGTTGCCATTTTCCATTTGTGTTTACCTCTACCATACAGAGCCGACAGGCCCCAAAGGAGCTGAGATCATTGTGAAAGCAAAGGGTGGGAACATCTATGTTCAACTCCTGGGTATTTTTCAGTATGGTCGAATTCTCTTTTGCCTTAACCTTACGCCCGTCTATTACTATGGTAACCATTCTAAACCTCTTGCTTAGGATATTTCTATATGGCCTTTTCCCAAATTACAACTCTGTAGCATCTCAGGCAGCGCTGAGCCTCGCTCATAGCCTCCATACTAGTATGTCCACCCTCTACCTCTTCAAAGCTTCCTGCCCTCTCTTTTACATCGAGGAAACCAACACCTTGAGCGGGCACTTTTACTGTGAACCCCCGCCCCATCTGCTTCTTCAGATCAACTCCTTCAAAGGTAATCCCCCTGGCGAGACTGCCACCCTGTAAATAGCAGTCAATACTCTTGGCAACTTGGTTCCCCGTATTCAGTGCATCAATCACGATCGCCGGGCCAGTAACACAATCTCCCCCGGCAAACACACCTTCAACATCTGTCATGTACGTGATAGGATCGACCTTTATTGTCCCCCACTTTGTGATCTCAATTTTTTCCTTATCAGGGATCAGCGGGAGTTCGGAGCGTTGACCAATAGCTGGTATGATCAGATCTGTATCTATAGTGAACTCAGAACCTTTAATCGGAACAGGTCTTCTCCTTCCGCTTTCATCAGGCTTTCCAAGCTTCATTTTGATACATTCTGCACCTGTAACCTTTCCATCTTTCGCTAGTATCTTTACAGGAGTCATAAGATAGTTAAATTTCACACCTTCTTTTTCCGCTTCCTCTATCTCTTCGTCACTTGCTGGCATTTCGACCCTCGACCTTCTGTAGATGATCTCCACATCGTCAAAGCCGATTCTGACACAACTACGTGCACAGTCTAAAGCCGTATTGCCTCCACCTATAACGATTACCTTCTTTTGAGGCTTAACCTTCTCGCCAAGGTTCAAATTCCTCAAAAACTCCACACCATCAACAAAACCTTCGTACCCTTTATCTTCCCCCTCGGCACCGATCTTAATCCCTATATGGGCACCAACGGCAACAAATACCGCATTATACCCCTTTTTTTTCAGATCCTTCAGGCTCAGCTTTTCCACTTTGGTGTTTACCTTTAGCTCACTCCCTATCCGCTTGATAAGGTCTATCTCGTGATTGAGAATGTCCCTAGGGAGACGATATTCAGGTATGCCCACAGCAGCCATTCCGCCAGCATGAGGCAATGACTCAAAGATAGTCACACCATATCCCATTAACCGAAGATTATAGGCAGCGGCAAGTCCTGCTGGCCCTGCACCAATAATTGCAATCCTCTCTTCCCTCTCCTTTTGCGGGCCGTTAAGAGAACTTCCACCATGCTGTAAGTCATCATCTGCAGCTGCCCTTTTTAGCAACCTGATAGACACAGGTTCATCTATATCCTTGCGCACACATGCATCCTCACAGGGATGGGTGCACACACGCCCAACAACACCAGGAAGGATGCAGTTTTCACGAATGAGGTCGAGAGATTCTTTGAACTTATTATTCCTGATCAGTTCAATGTAGCCCGGAATATCAAGGCCTGCCGGGCAGGCCTCCATACAGGGGGCTGTTACAGTACATGAATAATCCTTGCCTTCCAGCTTCTTTTCCCCCTTGATTAGAGCTAAAAAATCGGATTTGTAAAATTTGATGGAATCCAGCACGGGAAAAAGTGCAGACTGGCCAAAGCCACACTTGCTGTTGACACATACCTGCTTGATAATAGCTTTCATCTCGGCAATATCTGCCTTGCTTCCCTCCCCTTTGGCCATCTGTCCTATGATATCCAGCAGCCTGTCTATCCCAATCATACAGACAGAACATTCACCACATGAAAGTTTCCTTATCTCTTTTAAATAACGTAGCGTAAGGGAAACGATATCCGCCTCTGGATTCATCACCACAAGGCCGTTCCATCCCATAAGGGCCAGCGGCTTTTCCTCTTCCGGCAGTTTAGGAAGTGTAATATCTGCTCGTTTGGGAGCCTTAGATGTCTTACCCTTCCTGTTATCTACAATCTTTCCATTCCAACTGCTAAATATAACGTTATCCATTCTCAAGCCACCTTATCCTATATATCCTATGTTAAAACAAACTATCGTTTTATTCCTTCAAATCCGACCACGAAGGTAAACATTCAACCTTATTCATGAGCTTCTTGTATTCCTGGTTTACCCGTTCCTGAATCACCTTTTTCTCATCCTCTGAGAGGTGACGGAATCGACCCTGAAGCTTCAGGTATTCCTCCACAGGTCGCAACTCCCTCGTCTCGATAGTCATCCTGTATTTTCCGTCTTCCACCTCATAAAGCGGAAAAATGCCCGTTTGAACAGCCATTCGCCCTGCCTTGATGCATTGCTCCGGGGGAAGTCTCCATCCGGTGGGGCAGACCGATAAACAGTGGATATAGCTCGGCCCCTTTACCTTTACCGCCTTCTTGACCTTGTTCATGAAATCGAGAGGGTAGCTGTGACAGGCGGTGGCAACATACGGCACATTGTGAGCCACCATGATCTCGGCAACATTCTTCTTCCATGCCTTCTTTCCAAAACTAGCCGAGCCAGCAGGTTCAGTGGTTGTCGAGGCTCCGAAGGGTGTAGCCCCGGAACGCTGTATACCTGTATTCATGTAAGCCTCATTGTCAAAGCAGACATACAACAGATCATGCCCCCTCTCCATTGCTCCAGAAAGTGCCTGAAGCCCTATGTCAACTGTACCCCCATCTCCGCCGATAGACACGGTTTTTATATCCCTATCCGCAATCCTTCCTTTCCGCCGCAGCACTTTGAGGCCTGCCTCAACGCCCGATCCCACTGAAGCGGCGTTGGGAAATGCCACATGTAGCCACGGTAGTTTCCACGCGGTTGTAGGATAGAGACTTGAAACGACCTCCATGCAACCCGTTGCATTGACAATCACCGTGTCCTTACCAAGGGCCTTGCACATCAAGCGAATGGCCAGGGCCTCTCCGCATCCCTGGCAAGCACGGTGTCCAGCACTAAAGTACTCCTCCTTGTCCACCAATCTTGGGGCATATAAATCAAAGTTTTCTACAATAATACTCATGATCCCCTCACTCCATAAATTTCGTACGCTTCCTCGGGTTTTTCCTTCTCCGCCTGAGCCGCCTTTTCGACTATCTGAATGAAATCTCCCACGGTTACGTCACGCCCACCCAGTCCTATAATCTCATTAATTATCAAAGGCCGGTCCGGCTCTCCATACAAAGCAGCCCTGATCTCTGCACCAACGGGTGCTGCTGAGCCTCCAAAGGACACTGCCCTGTCCATGACAGCCAGAACCTTTGCGCCTTTCACGGCATTCCTCAGCTCCTCAATCGGAAAAGGTCTCCAGAGCTTTAACCTTAATAACCCGGCAGATACCTTCCTTTTACGCGACTCGTCAATGGCAACCTCTGCCGTATCACCCATGGAACCCATGGTGAGCAACAGCATATCGGCCCCTTCGGTTTTGTAGGCCTCTATGGGCTCATACATGCGGCCAAACTGCTCTTCCCACTCTTTCCATACCTCCAAAATAACCTTTTTGGAGTTTATAAGGGCCACATCCTTGGCCTTCATAGCCTCGGTGAATATCTCCGGCATGCCTAAGGTCCCCATGGAAAGTACCTTATCAGGATGAAGAGTGGCATAGGGTTTGTATTCCGGGAGGAACCTGTCAACCTCCGCCTGATCCGGAAATAGTATGGGCTCAACCACGTGGGTAAGCTGAAAACCATCTAAATTTATATTCAGCGGCAGCAGAACCTCTCTATGCTCTGCGATCTTGAAGGCCTGAATAGCCATGTCCACTACTTCCTGGCCGTTTAAAGCAAATATTGAAATCCAACCCATGTCCCTCTGCGACATGATATCACTGTGATCGTTCCATATATTGATGGGAGCGGATAACGCCCGGTTGCCAATTGCCATTACCACAGGAAGCCGCATAGCTGAGACAATTGGCATCACCTCACCCATAAACAGCAGCCCCTGGGAACTCGTCGCTGTAAAGGTCCTTGCTCCTGTAGCTGAAGCACCGCAGCAGGCGCTCAATGCAGAATGTTCAGATTCTACGCAAATAAACTCGGCATCAATTCTTCCGTCTGCAACAATATCCGATAAGTGCTCCGGTATGTGCGTGTTAGGTGTAATGGGATAGGCAGCCACCACATCAGGCTTACATAGCGCAACTGCTTCTGCAGCGGCAAAAGCTATTTCCATACCAGCTCGTTTTGTCATGGCTTAGCCCCCCTCTACCATTGTTATGGCGCCCGGCCAGCATTCATGGGCGCAAATGCCACAACCCTTACAGTAATCCAGGTCTGCCACAAAATATCCATCCGCATCCTGTGAAATACACCCCTCAGGGCAGAATATATAACAGATACCGCATTTAATACACTTGGAGGTATCAAGTACAGGTCTTTGATCCCTCCAGCTTCCAGTATGGTATTCACATGCATTTCCAGGACTGAATACCATGCCTCCCAGATTGAACTCTTGCCAGGTTTCTGGCCATTTCTTGTCTGCCATTATGATACCTCACACTCTTTGTCTATCTTACTTGATCTTTACCTCTTCATACGCCCTGTTCAGGGCAGCGAGGTTCTTTTTTGCGATCCTCCCAAACCTGTGTTCCATTGGGGCCTTTGCTGAATCCAGTTTCACGAGCTTGACTGCCTTGATCAGAGCCCCTAACATAGTGGTATTCGTAATCGGAACTCCCAATTCTTCCCAGGCTATTTTCGAAGCATCTACCGTGGCCACTCTGCCTTTAAAGTTGAGCTCCTTTTTCAGCTCTTCAGGAGATTTCGGCGTATTCACGATCAATGTGCCATCCGGTTTTAACCCCTCCGTAACATTAACCAGGCCTACCAGACTCGGGTCAAGAACAACCACGACATCCGGCTTGTAGACGGCCGATCTGACCTTTATCTGTTTGTCATCAATCCGGTTGAATGCTGCTACCGGAGCCCCTCTCCTCTCAGGGCCGAAACTGGGAAAGCCCTGGGCATATTTTCCCTCTCCGATGGCGGTCAGCGCAAGCATCTCTACCGACGTAACTGCGCCCTGACCGCCCCTTCCATGCCACCGTATTTCTAGCATAGTAACTCCTTCAATATAAAAAATGTTCCTTGAAAAGATTACTGCTGTCTTCTTTAACCCCGTGACTATTGAATTGTCAATTGTTTTATGTACCAGCGTAATATGTGCTGTTTGAGGCCTTAGCGAGCCTCGCCACTCAAGGGACGGAGTTATAGAATGCCCTGATTAGTTTTTTCACCGAAGTTATCATTGATTGAGGCATTAGGTTCAATCAGGTACTCTACTCAAAAACACGGAAATCACACCCATTTGCAAATGGGGGTGATTTTTTGTGGTGTTCTTCCCTATTACTATTAGGGAGAGGTACCTAGTGAGAGTGCCTTAAGTATTTAGAGTTCAAAGTAAGCTAAGGTGAATTAGTTGAGCAGTTAGTTGAAAATCCCTCAATGTTAGGTGAGCAACTCAGCGAACCTCAGTTCCACAGATCCAGATCAATGAGCCCGATACGGGCTGCATATTTGGTGAGTCCCACCTGACCCTGAACCCCTGTTTTGCGGACAATGTGGGCCCGGTGGTTTTCCACGGTTTTTCTGCTGATACACAAGACATCGGCAACCTCCTGGTTGGAGTGGCCTTCAGCCAGGAGCTTCAACACCTCCTTCTCCCGCGCTGAGAGGGGATCGGCCTGGTGTTTGAGCTCACGCTTGGATCTACCCCCAAAATAATCGGATAAGACCTGATCAGCAATGGGGGAGTCAAGGTAGAAACCACCATTAAAGACGGTATTGATGGCAGCGATGAGGTTCTCTTCATCAGAGTCCTTGAGTACATAGCCTTTGGCACCTGCCTGTAACACCTGATCGATATAGGCCTTCTTGGCATGCATGGAGAGGATGATGACCTCGGTTTCAGGAACACGCTCTCGGATCTGGCAGGTTGCTTCTATTCCGTCCATCTTGGGCATGCCGATATCCATGATAACGATTCGTGGTTTGTATTCTAGCACCATCTCCAGGGCCTGATCCCCATCATCTGCCTCTGCCAAGACCTGGATATAGTCTTTTTCCGACAGCAATGATTTCAGGCCCTTGCGGAAGATCCGGTGGTCATCAGCCACCACAATGGTTATTCTCTCCACTTCATAGTGTCAACTCCTGCTAAAGGATGCGCTAATTATGGTGCCTCCCTGGCCATCTCCTCCTCCTTTTTGGCAATGGCGAGCCGGGTCTTCACCACCGTATCAGGGATCAAGCTGATTGAGTCGATCCCACACTCAACCAGAAAGGTTGCAAACTCGGGGAAGTCACTGGGTGCCTGTCCACAGATACCGATCTTTTTGCCCCGTCGTTTGGCAACGGTGATCACCTCTTTGACCAGGGTCTTAACTGCCTCATCTCGCTCATCAAAGATATGAGCGACCAGGTCACTGTCCCGATCCAACCCCAGGGTGAGCTGGGTGAGGTCATTGGAGCCAATGGAGAATCCGT
>Ga0114920_10001456_pt1 | contig 10862 bp, 9 predicted proteins | sample ChitaG_FD_88683 | JGI IMG/M metagenome (GOLD analysis project Ga0114920, IMG submission 88683) | Deep subsurface microbial communities from South Pacific Ocean to uncover new lineages of life (NeLLi) - Chile_00310 metaG | ecosystem: Environmental > Aquatic > Marine > Oceanic > Sediment ...
AAAGCGGGGGTTCTGGCTTTACTCCGAGGAGCAAGTTAGGCAAATACCATCGCTTATTGCCGAGACAAGAAAGTGCGAGCGATGCGGCAAGCCGCGCCCACCTGGGGCTCGTAGGTTCTGTAGAGAGTGTAGCCAGTATAGGAAAAAACACTCCTATGAGCGTCTAAGCCCAGAAGCGAAGGCAAAGCATATAAAGAGGTGTCTGGCATGGCGGAAAGCAAATTCAGATAGGACAAAGAGGAAGGTAAATGACTAGCTTGGTTCTCCGCAAGGTAAGTGGTCGGGTAAAGCTGAAGCTAGTCCCGGTCAGGCGCAGGGTGATTAGCGAAGGGGTGCTTCATAGACTCGATCCCCGGCTGGGAATGTACCGGGATTAAGGTGATGGGTACACAATCGGGCTTAGTGGCGGGACCCGGCTAAGGTAGAGTGCTTGTTTCACAGGCAAGAGGCCATTGGTTTGGGCTGGCGCTACTAAAATAAGGAGGTGACTATGACAACTGAACACACCTTTTACTCTGATAAAAAAGGGGTCCGTATTAACTTGACCTTGACATAGGCAAGAATGTTCCACGGCAATCAATCTATTTACCTAGAATTCGGTACCATTGGTAGATATGACTTTGTTGTGGTTGGTTCCAACGGGTGCTTACTACCGAGGAGAAGATGAAAAATAACAAAATCAGTTGAGGGCGAAGCGAACTCTCGTACAGGACTCACCAAGTAGATGCAGTGCTAACGAATGCCGCTAAAGGTAGCCATAGGATGGGGCACATTACCAGGCCTCATTTGGTCAACTTAATAAACCCATTTATACGGCGATGGTTATACATCCAAAAGAAAGGGGTTGACCGTGCGAGATATGGGATCTAGATAAACACTTTTATCGGCGGTTACGGGAATGTGTCAACTTAAGTTGACACAAAGAAAATGGCGTTGCACAGGCCGGGGAAATAGATATAGGCAAAGCAGAAAAGGCAAACTCTTATTAGGATTGCTTGAAAGCTCGTCTTTCCTGTGTGACGGCATGGCTTTTTGTTGAACGAGGCACGACAATCTCAATACTTGGACGAAACTCGGGGTGACCCTGTTGCACAATCCTAGTCAGGTCTGATAGAAACTTGAGCGCCCCGCCCCTGTCCTTGCTGGCGATTTCTTCAGTCTGCGCTTGAGCATGAATACCCTCAGTTTGGCTGAGACGGTTGATCGCTTCCTCCAAGCGAGTGCCAGCCACTTGAGTATAAATCTGTGTTGTTGCCACACTTGCATGCCCTAGAAGTTCCTGGATCGCTCTCAGGTTTACCCCCAATTCAAGTAGCCGGGTGCCGAAGCTGTGTCTCAGGTCATGCGGCTTGAGTTCTGGCTTGCCTACCAGCTTGCCGTACCTCTTAACGGTGCGATAGATAACCCCTTCGCCAACTCCCAGCACTAGCTCATTTGGCGATTTGCCAGTGCAAAACGGCTCCAAAACCGCGGCTAGCTCTCTGGTAAGCGGCACAGTCCGGTCGCGGTCCTCCTTGCCCCTAAACCGTAAAGCCCTTGTCCCGACGTGCCTTACGCGCAGGTTTGTTACTTCCCCACGCCTCAGTCCGGCATCAGTCATTAGTCGTAAGATAAGATGGTCTTTGGGATTATCTCTGGATAGCTCCAGTATCCTGGCAACGATAGTGGGCTCAATATACTCCGGCAGATGGTGTGGAACCCTGATCGGGAAGGTCAATTGCTCGCCACGCCAGGCATGGAATCCCTGAAGGGCTGCCCGGTAAAGCCTTAACGATGATGGGGAAAACCCTTCTTTGCGAAGGTGAGCCAGAAACTGCTTGGATGCCTCCAGTGTTGGCGTAGCACCATTTAGTGCTTTCTGGTATTGGAGTAGCACTCCTCTGTAGCGGTAGGCGGTCTTCTTGCTCACTGACCGCTGGAATAGTCCCACTTTTTCGTAGGTCGCTAGTTCCCCTCCTAGTCCTTGTGTTAACTGCTCCTACTTAGGTGCTTTGGTTCTTGGTTTCATTTTTGGCATCTCCCCCGGCTCTCCCCCCAGGTGCTGAATTCGAATGCCCCCAAGCGAATTCGAATCGCTGTTGCCGGCTTGAAAGGCCAGTGTCCTAGGCCACTAGACGATGGGGGCATACAGGCTCAAGTATAGCAGAGATAATACCCAACGGCAACGCTCTGCCCAAGTATGCTAAAATAGCCCAAATGAACCACGAAGCTGACCAACTTAAGCAGGGTGAGGGGAGGAGGGAAGGGCGGTTAAAGAGAAGGTTAATTTCTATCTTAATATTTGCCCTGGTTATAGCGATTACGGGGGGCATCTTCTACTTTTACAGACACTACCCGATTAGGGCTGAGGAATTGAAAGCCTACCTCTATTTGGCTCCCTTTCTTATCAGCCTGACCTTCAATGCTACTGTCATTTTACCTGCAGGGAGTCTCTTAATAATTTCTGCCTTTGGTGCAATTTTGCCCTCAGCTACTCTAGTCGGGCTGGTTGGCGGTGCAGGAGCAGCAATTGGGGAGCTAACCGGCTATATGGCAGGCTACAGCGGGAGGGGCATTTTGGAAAATGTGAAGATGTATGCCAGGTTGGAGGACGGGGTAAAGAAATGGGGATTTATGGCTATCTTTATCCTCTCATTAGTGCCCTTCGTCTTTGACTTGGCTGGTATAGCTGCTGGGGTTCTCCGTTTCCCATTATGGAAATTCTTGATTGCATGCTGGCTGGGCAGAACGATACTATATATAATCGCTGCATTTGCTGGTATGTGGGGATGGGAAACGGTGCTGAACTACTTTGGCTAAGCCTGAGGCTTGATTTTTAATACCAGGAGTGAGCCGGCGATAAAGTAGATAAAACAAGCCCCAAGCATGACTTGGTAGCCCAGGCCGGGACTAAGGTTATTAAAGAAATCAATCGCCGGCCCGATGATGAACAGGGTCAGGGCAGCACTACCGGCAGTAGCCAGATTGGTTAAGCCAAGGTATCGCGCCTCCTCCCCCTTAGGTATCAGGTCGGTGGCTAGAGCCCAGTTAGTACTGGTAAAAGCCCCGCTTGAAAGACCCAGAATAGCACCAGCAAATAATATTAGACTATAGCTATGGGAGAAATATAATATTACGATGCCTAAAGCACCAAGGAGTCCTGAAGAGATGACGATGGTTCGGCGCCCTACTCTATCTGAGAGCCGGCCGGCAGGATAAACTGTAACCAGCATACAAATGCCAACCACGATGATGAGGTCGGCGGTTCCGGTGGCTGGATCAGCGACACCAACAACATCCATAAGAAAATATAGAGCAAACCTTTGCAATATAGCGAAAGCCATAAGGATAAGGAGGCGAGACACCAGAAAAGGTATAAAGCCGGGGTTTGCTTTCCAATCAATCCTGAAGCTTTGATACAGCGTGGGCCATAATGGCCGCTGAGAGGTGCCAGTCCCCGGCCGCTCCTTGACCGTTAGTACGGTGGCGATCATAGCCACGAGCAGAACGATAGCCAGCATCCCCAGTGCCAGCCATAACCAGGAGCCTTCCTCTCCGGTAAAGTACTGACCCATGGCGTAGCCTATAAGGCGTACCAAGGCAACGCCACCGGCTATCTCAAGTAAGCCCTTGACACCCGAAGCCAGTCCCCTTTTCTTTTCCGGGGCAAGGTCAGGGATGAAACCCTGATACGGACCCTGAGCTATATTGCCGCTAACCTGAAGCAGGCAATAGATAATAAAAAGGGCAGCATAACTGCCAAAAAGGGCAATGCCGGGCAGAAATAGCATGACTAGGATAGTGCCCAATAGGATGTAGGGTCGGCGGCGTCCCCAGCTAAATCTAGAGCGGTCGCTAATGGCTCCGGCTATGGGCTGGACTATTATTGCCAGGATTAAACCGGTACCGCTAAGGAGACCGAGGTAAGTACTCTTTTCTGACTCGGCAACAAAGTCAAGTAGCCGTAGCGGCAAAATAATGCTATGCAGGCTAGCCCAGAGGGCAGCGAGGGCAAAGCCGAAGATAGTAATCTTAATATAGTCAATGGACCTAAAAGCGTTAGCTGTTGGCATCTTAAGTTATGGGTAGACGGCTGGGGCCTCAAGTCCGGCTGTCTCGGGTAAGGTGAGCATAAGGTTCATGTTCTGGATGGCTCCTCCAGCGGCGCCTTTAACCAGATTGTCAATACAGCTAATTAAGATAAGCTTTCCCGTTCTCATGTCAATGGTGGGATAAATAAGGCAGGTATTGTTACCCCAGGTGTGCTTGGTGTGTGGGGGAAACTTAACTACCTGGATAAAGGGTTCGTCCTTATAGAAATCTAAATATAGCTGCCTTAATTCTTTCCCTCCCTTTTTGCCCCGAGCCAGCTTAGTTGAAGCTAGGCGGGCATAACAGGTACTTAATATACCCCGGGTCATCGGTATAAGATGCGGGACGAAGGTTACTGGAAGCGGTTTCCCACTGTTAAGCAGCTTTATCTCCTGGATAATCTCCGGAAGGTGGCGGTGTCCTTCCAGGGCGTAGGCGGTAACATCGTCGCTTGCTTCTGAAAAATGGGTTTCTAGGCTCGGGGTTCTGCCAGCTCCGGATAAGCCGGACTTACTATCAATAGTGATGTCGCCTTCAATCAGACCGGCTTTAACCGCCGGGGCTAATGCCAGAAGGGCCCCGGTAGGGTAACAGCCAGGGTTAGCCACTAGCCTAGCTTGAGCAATCTGAGGGCGGTATAGCTCACTTAGACCATACACTGCCTCCTTAAGTAGTTGTGGGGCGGGGTGGTTAAAGCCATACCACTGGGGATATTCATCAGGGTCCTTCAACCTGAAATCGGCGCTAATATCCACCACCTTGATACCGTGCTCAAGGAGGGAGATGACCACCGGAGCACTCTTGGCGTGTGGCATGGCAGAAAAGGCTAGGTCAACATCTTCCAGGTCCGTTTTAATGGTCAGGTCTATTGCCCCTAGATGTGGGAAGACATCCCTCAGTTTCTGTCCGATAGCACTGCGTCCGGTAACCGAGGTAAGCTTAACCTGCGGATGCTGAGAGAGCAGCCGAGCTAGCTCAACACCAGCATAACCGGTAACATTAACAATGCCAACTTTCATGTCACTATTTGTCCTTTGATTTGGTTTAGAGTATAGCATAAATCAGCGTCAAAGTTACACCCGCGGCAATCTAACTTGGGCTTCCTCCCCTAAGACCGGTGATAATGTGCTGTATCTCAAGGGTGGATAGGCCAAATCGGTGCAGGGTGTGGCGGGTAACCTCCAAACTTGCTTCAAACTCAGGACAGACAACTTCGGCAACACCAAGTCCCCGCAAAAGCTCAACATCACTGTCGCGGTGAACTCGAGCCACGATATCAAGTCTGGGATTAATGCTGAGGGCGTTTTTGGTGGTGAGCTCAACAGCGATAAAATCAGGGAAGGTCAAGATAAGGAGACGAGCCTTCTTTAACTGGGCATGGGCAAGGATTTCGGGGTTGGCGGCATCCCCATAGATACAGGGGACCTTTCTTTGCTGGAGCTGGGAGATGACTTGGGGGTCAAAGTCAATAACCAGATACGGGAATTTTCGCCGCTCCAGGACCCCTGCCAGACTTGAGCCAACACGGCCAAGCCCACAGATTACAGCGTGCCCTGATAGCTGCCAGTCTCGGCTGCGCCAATCCGGGTCGGGGCGCCGGGCTATTATGCGGCATAGCCGCTCGTTCTGACTCAAGTGCCGGTAGATAAGTGAGGCGAACATAAAGGCAAACGGGGTCAGTAGCATGGTGAGGATGGCACAGGTTAAGGTTAAAGAGTAAAGATAGGGTGAGATAGCACCAGTTTCTCTACCCAGACTAGCTAAGACAAAGCTGAACTCTCCTATTTGCACCAGCCCCATACCGACAAATAGTATTGTCTTCGGGCTATAGCCAAAAACCCAGGGAATAAGGGCGCAGATAAAAAACTTGGCCACGATTATAATAGTTACCACTAGGCAGATAGTAGCCAGGTGCTCAACTACAAAATTGGGGTCGGCGAGCATACCCAGGGAAATGAAAAAGAGGGCAACGAAGGTATCACGCAGGGGGACAATATCGGCAAAAGCCTGGCGGGCGAAGGCAGATTGGCTGATCAGTAGCCCAGCGACAAAAGCACCAAAGGCGGCAGATAAGCCAAAAAAGTAGGTGCCGAAGGCCGCTGCCAGACACAGGGTGACTACGGTCAGAAGGAAGAGTTCCCGGGAACGTTCCCCCACCACCAGCTTAAGTAACCACGGCAATACCCAGATGCCTAAAACCAACATTACCCCGATAAAAAGCACTGCCTTGCCGGCGGCAACTGTCAGAGCCAGCCACAGGGCTTGCCCTCCCTCACCCATAGCCGTGACAGTAATCATCATCGGCACGATACTTAAGTCCTGCACCAAGAGAATCCCGATCATAATGCGCCCGTGCCCGGTGTCTAACTCACCACGATCCATAAGGGTTTTGAGCACGATCATGGTGCTGGAAAGGGCGATGAGAAAACCGAAAAATATGGCCTCAATTATCTCCCATCCTAGAAGTTTGCCTAGAGCTAAGCCTATGGCAGCGGTGAGTAATATCTGGACTATACCACCCAAGATGGCAACCTTGCCCATTCTTAGGAGGTCTTTTATTGAGAACTCAAGACCCAGGGTAAAAAGAAGCAGTATTACCCCGATATTGGCTAGTACTTGAATTGTTTCCAGGTCTTGGACTAACCCAAAGCCGTAGGGGCCAACGGCAATACCACCAGCCAGGTAACCCAAAATAATAGGCAACCTCAGCCGCCGAGCCAGTATGCCACCAATAATGGCAGCAGCTAAGACAATGATTAAGTCAAGACCGATGCCTGGTGTTTCCATGAGGTTTTAATAAGTAGACTCAGGCTATTCTATCATAGATGTAAGGTTTGAAGGCATTAAAGCAGTGGCTAACTTGCTAAAGGGAGCTGTCGTATGCTTTAATATTATGTTAATACTTTTCCGATTGAGTTTGCATCCTGGAGAGAGGTAGATGAATAAGATTTATATTATTGATGTAACCAATCGGGACGGGGTTCAGACCGCCAAGCTCGGCCTATCTAAACTTGAAAAGACGCTGATAAATATCTACCTCAATGAGATGGGCATCTTCCAGTCTGAATTTGGCTTCCCGACGACACGGCATGAGACAAATTACCTCATGGCGAATTTAGAACTGGCTGAGATGGGGGTCTTGGAGCCCATTCGTCTGGGAGGATGGATAAGGGCTATTGCTCAGGATGTAGAGACCACCTTTAAACTGATACCCACTATCCGCCACCTCAACCTTTCTATATCTACCTCAGAGCAGATGATTAAAAGTAAATTCCAGGGCAGGATAGCTAGAGACGACGTTTTAAAGGAAATGGCTGAAGCCGTTGATGCCGCCAAGGCGCATGGTGCCGAAAGCATCGGTGTCAATGCTGAAGATGCTTCCAGAACAGGCTTAAATTTCCTGGTAAGATTTGGCCTCAAAGCCAAGGAACACGGGGCTTATAGGTTAAGGTACTGTGATACCCTCGGTTATGATAACCCGTTTACCATCTATGAAACTATAAAAGCACTGGCAGAGAATGTGGGTATACCTATTGAGATTCACTGCCACGGTGACCTGGGTATGGCGGTGGCCAATTCTATTGCCGGGGCTAAAGGGGCAATAGACGGTGGGCAGGACGCCTATATTAATACCACGATTAATGGCATTGGTGAGCGGGCAGGCAATGCTGACCTGTTGGCAGTTATTCTGGCGCTAACCAAGTCAAAAGGGTTTGCCGGGGAATATAAGCTAGGAAACCCAATTGATTTATCCAAAGCCTGGAGGATAGCCAAGTTTGCCAGTTATGCCTTCAAGGTTCCAATCCCCATAAACCAGCCTGGTGTCGGGGCCAATGCTTTTGCCCATGCCTCTGGTATTCACGCTGACGGCATGCTCAAGGACCCGCACAATTACGAGCTTTATAATTACAAAGAACTGGGTAGGGGTGAACCAGAACAGGTAGAAACCGGAAGGGAGATAATCACTGGCGAGTATGGTGGCATATCAGGCTTCAGGCATGTAATGGGGAAGAAAGAAATATCAATATCATTTGCCAATGCTGAGGAAGCCCGTAAGATCCTGGAGCTGGCAAGATATGCTAACGTTGAGGCGCAAAAACCGCTGGTTGAGGATGAGCTTCGCTTTATTGTCCGATACCCAGAGCAGGCAAGAAAAATTCTTAGTCTAACCCCTTAAAAACTGCAGGTCAAGATGATAGGTAATTTACCGCCGATGACCTTGAAAGCCATCGGCACCATCAGAAGCAAATTAAAAAAGCCACACCAGCAGGAATGCAGCCAAGTCGTTTCTGAAATTGTGGTTGATAGTAATCTAACCGAGGCTCTGGATAACTTGGATGAATTCTCCCATATTATTGTCCTCTACTTTATGCATCAAGTTGACCCTAATAGGGAAGTACCGATGAAGGTTCACCCCAAGGGGAGGCAGGAGGCTACTCCGGTGGGGGTTTTTGCCAGCCGCTCGCCAAACCGCCCCAATCCAATCGGCATAACTACAGTTAGATTACTCAAGCGTCAGGGGAACGTACTTAAGGTTGAGGGGCTTGATGCCATTGATGGCTCACCGGTGATTGATTTAAAGCCATACATTCCTGGCTATGACTCGGTAGCAGATGGTAGAGTGCCACCATGGGTAGCCGTAAAAACAGACCAAGTGCTGACCAATATCTATCACCGTCTTCTAGACCGTTACGGGCCTCAGCAGTGGTGGCCAGCCGAGGAGCCATTTGAGGTGATCGTGGGTGCTATCCTTACCCAATCCGTGTCTTGGCTCAATGTGGAGAGGGCGATAGCCAATTTAAAAGGTGCCGGGGCACTATCACCCCAAGCACTGCGCCAGCTTGACATTGGTGTGGTCGCCAGGCTTATTCGCCCCTGTGGTTACTATAATGCCAAAGCATTAAAGCTTAAGTCTTTCGCCCGCTTCTTGGGTGAGCGCTATCAGGATAACCTGGAAAAACTCTTTTCAACTAGCCTTAACCGGCTGCGAGAACAGCTACTTGGGGTTCATGGCATTGGGCAGGAGACGGCTGATTCCATAATCCTCTATGCTGCGGCTCAGCCAATCTTTGTTATTGATGCTTATACCCGCCGTATCACCAGTCGCCTCGGGCTTGCCCCGAAAGATAAGAGTTACTCTGCTTATCAGCTTCTTTTTATGCAGAACCTGCCGGGTGAGGTTAGGTTATTTAATGAGTACCACGCCCTGCTGGTTTGCTTGGCCAAGGACGTCTGCAGAAGGCAGCCTCTTTGCCCCAAGTGTTGCCTCAATGATATTTGCCGCTTCTATATAATTAGTCTGAGCTAATCCTAACCTTTGACTGTTCTTATTACCAAAGCGCCGGCAGCCGTTACGCCCAAGGACACAATGGTCAAAAGGCTGCCAACGAAGTAGCCAACTACACTTATGTAGCCCCCCACCTGCTCTAGTAATGGACCAAAAATTCCGCCCATGCCCTGAATAATGGGGGCTGCTTGGGGTGGAAGGGGGGTAGCCGCTATTTGCCCGGGGTAACCGGCTATCCAGTTTCCCCAAGAGGGTACCGATACCAGAACCAGAATACCTCCTGTTAACAGAACAAGTCCCAGAATCAAGATGGCTATGCCCTGTGTTTTCCCCAGTTTCATTTTTTAACCTCCTTTGCTTGGCATAATAGGCTGCGGAAGAACATTTGTCAATCGCTCATTTATCCCTTAATATAAGTCCAGTCTTGACGCTACCCTCAAAAATAGTTAAGATGAGCAACGGAAAGAAGCCAAATTTATACTTGATACCCCCTTGCCGGAGCCAGAAGCTACTTCATCACCATAGCAGCTATAGTTTCAAGGACTATATTTTGGTGTCGATAGGGTAGTGAATAGTGGAAGAAAAGCAGCTTGATGCCCTTACCCAGAGAGTAGCCGACTTAATTTTGGAGGCGGAGAGACTGGTCGTCTTTACTGGGGCTGGGGTTAGTACTGAATCTGGGCTTCCCGATTTCCGCAGTCCAGGTGGCATCTGGGAAAGGTTTGATCCGGATGACTTTACCTGGGAGAAGTTTCTTAAAAATCCTGACGCCAGAAGAAAGCAGTGGCAGATGCTGAATGAAATGGGCTTAACCTTAAAGGCTAAGCCCAATGCCGTCCACTACGCTATCGCTGAACTTCAGAGAATGGGCAGGCTGGACTCGGTCATTACCCAAAATATAGATGGTCTTCACCAGAAGGCAGGCTCTCCCGATGATAGGGTATTTGAGCTCCACGGCAATATGCAGTGGGTAGTGTGTTTGGGCTGTGGTAAGCGTTATCCTCTGGAGGAGATTAAAGCCAGGCTGGATAAGGGTGAAGAAATCCCAGATTGTGAGGCTTGTCAGGGGATATTAAAGCCGGAGGTCGTTTTCTTTGGTGAGTTGCTCCCGCAGCGGGTGCTGAGTGAGGCTAGCTACCGTTCGGCTAACTGTGACCTGTTTTTGGTGATTGGCTCGAGCCTAGTTGTTTACCCGGCTGCTCATATGCCTATCTATGCAGTTAGCGGAGGGGCTAGGCTGGTTATCATCAATTTAAGCCCCACCCCAATGGACCATCGGGCTACCGTGCTCATCAGGGCTAAAGCCGGGGAGGTAATGCCGAAGATTATTAAGCGGGTTAAAGAAAAGATTTACCAGACGAGCGGTTAAGGTTATTTTTGAATTGGGGGCAGGATGAATACGGCAGAGTTTCTCAATATCGCCACCGCAATTTGCCCGGAGAAGATGGCTATCGTCTTTGAGGGCAAGAACTACACCTTCAGCCAGCTAAAGGAACGGGTAAAC
>Ga0114920_10001457_pt1 | contig 10859 bp, 10 predicted proteins | sample ChitaG_FD_88683 | JGI IMG/M metagenome (GOLD analysis project Ga0114920, IMG submission 88683) | Deep subsurface microbial communities from South Pacific Ocean to uncover new lineages of life (NeLLi) - Chile_00310 metaG | ecosystem: Environmental > Aquatic > Marine > Oceanic > Sediment ...
AACGCAAGCCCCTGGACTTGTTGGGAGATTAAATAGAAGTTTATTGCCTATGTCGGCAGCTAAAACAGATGCAGAAAAGGGTGTTATCGCTTGGATGGGACAGAGAGATATAGCTCCTAGTTTGGCTAGAATTGAAATGGATATTGTTTATGTCAGAGACATTCCATTTAAGTTTGCTCCGCCTATATATCCAAAGGGGAGGATACCGCTCAAGCCGATTGAGGAGGGATTAATCAAGAATGTCGTTCCTAAAGACCCTGCCCATAAACCTTTTATTCAAGCTATAGCTGAATTTCCCGATAGATATATTTTAACTGTAGAACAAAGGGCTGAGTTTGATTTGCTTGATAGGATTTTACGGGCACAATTGGCACGGGAGTTAGCGGCAGGGGTTAAAGTGCCTCTTGTTGAGTTAGCCCCAGGTCAGCGATATTTCCCTAGATTTGTTAGGGAAATCATAGACCTTGAGACAAAGGCAATAGCTGAAGTCAGGCGTGGTGTAAGTATCAGACCTGGTGTAAGACCAGCATCTTTTAAGGAAAGATATTACGAGGAAGTTTTAGATGGTATTGTTAAAGGTAAGAAATATAGCCTTGATTATCGGGTGGCCGTTGAAACCAGACTTACCGCTGGCAATAAGGCAATAAGCGATAAGATGCTTGCCGATTTCCTTGAACCGTTAGGGAAACTCCCCAAGGAAAGAATAGCAATAGAACTCAGGTTGGGGATGGAAGAGATTACTCAAAGGCGTGTCGCATTAAAGCAAGTCTCTGAGCTTATTGAGCATATCAACGCCAAAGCGAAAATTAGCTGGTATCGTTGGCTGGGAATAAAGAAAATGTATCCTGCTGAATATGGGGAATTATATGCTATATCTAAGGCGAAGGGGACAGTCCCTCAATCCCTTAAAAGGTTTATAGTTACTGAAAAGAAAGCACTAACAGAGACCTCCAAGGGGATTAAGGCTAAATATGCTCGTGAACTCAAGTTGGCAAGGAAGCCCATTTTGGGTGCAGAGGGTTCAATAAATCACGCTGGCTTACAGGGCAGATTATTCCCCGTTGAAATTGCCGACCCTGTCAATGCTTTAATCAGAGGGGAAATAAGTGCCAATCAAGTTCTTTCTCAAATGGCGAAGGTAAATGCTGTGGCTCGTATGGGGCAGACTGCTATTGATACTGGCTTTATGCTTATTCAGGGCTTATTGACTCTAACTAATCACCCATTGGCTTGGGGAAGGGCTTTCGGTATGACATTTCAAACATTGAAAAACCCCAAGCATTGGGCAAGATTTAGCATAACTCATAATAAGACTAAAGGTATAATCGCAACACACGGGGGTGCAAAGTTTGGTGGCACAGAATTTACCGAAGCAGCTAGAGCAGGGGGCTGGTTACAGAAAGTCCCTGCATTAGGCAAGGTCTTCCAGCGATTTGGTCTTGCGTTTGAAAACACTCTTGATACTTGTCGGGTTTTACTTATGGAAGCTAAGATACCACATTATACTCGCAAATTAGGTAGAGACCTGACCGAAATGGAATTAACCGATTTGGTTGTCTCCATTGACCATATGGTTGGTATTAGCTCTATGCAACGATTGGGAATGAGTAAGTTCCTTCAGGGTTTAGGGCAGAATGCACTATACGCTCCAAGATATTATTTAGCCTTTGTTAGTTTTTTGGGTAGAGCATTTCAGGGGGGTATTGGGGGAGATTTAGCCAGAGAGGCATTGGCCAAACTCGCCGTTGCTGTGCCTGCCTTTATGACGGCGTTGGCTTATGCTTTAGAACAGCAAGATAGAGTTCTACCAACCAAAGATAGACCTATTCCCATAATGTTTGACCCTAGAACAGGTGAATTTATGTCGGTTGAGGTTGCTGGTGTTCATATGGGGCTTGGTGGTGTCTGGATTGCTGGTATGAGATTATTGGGTTCATTGACACGGTCAGCCATAGATGACCCAACTGATTTCTTGAGTATAGACCCACACGAAAACCCCATTTTGAGATATGCTTATGGTAGAACTTCGCCAGTTGCTTCTGGAGCGATTGATGTTGTTACTGGACATAATTATCTAGGTGAGCGATTAGATACCCCTGACGATTACTTAAAGGAAGTAGTTGATAAGACCTTCCCATTCTGGTTAGCAGGGCAAATTACCGATGTCCCCAAAGCGGGATGGGAAAAGGGAATGGCTGAATGGTGGGGATTGAGGGCTTGGATGGTTCAATACCGAGAGACGGCTAGACGATACGCTGAAGACCACATCAAGAGTATCCCCAATGAAATGATAATGCCTTGGCAGAGAGAAAAGATTAGAGATGACAGACCTTTAAGATACGAAGACTTAAACAATGAGCAAAGGGCTTGGCTGTTATTAACCTTTGAGGATTACCGTGAAGCTGAAGAGAAAAGAAAGGGGCAGAAACTAGAGAAGGGGACTGACTTTGAGGTTGCCGATATTAAAACTAGAGAGATATTAGATACTGCCTATCAGGTTGACTTAGAAGAAATCGCTACAGGTGTTGTGGGAGGGATGGCGACTATTGACGATTATCGGAATCAAGCTGAATATTTAAGACGGATTCGGTCTGGCGAATATCAATACCGAGAGACAATTCGCCTGTTTCTTGATGAGGAACGATGGGAAGATATTGAGAAGTGGATTGAGGAGAATGAGAAGCCTGAAGATAAGGCTTATGGTAAATATATGGAACTGCGGGGCAATCCTCCCAAAGTAGCTGGCGTGCCTGACTGGGATGCTTGGGAGCAAAACATTGATGACTACTTGGGTGGATTGAACACTGAAACCAGAGAATACATAGAACGAAGGCAGAATGATTGGATTGAGAGTTTACCTGAAAACGCCAAGAAGGTTCAACGCTTAATTTTAGAATGTGAGACAGTTTTGGATGCTTATTATGATATTCCAGAGGGCAAGGCACGATTAGACTATAGGGAGATTCACCCTGAAGTTGATGCTAGGTTAGTTATTTTAAGGGGATTAAAGCCCAGAACAGATATGGCTAAACTTATGACAATAACTCTTCTCAGGGAATATGCAATATCGCAATCCATATTGGGATGGGGAGAGGTAGAGAAGGTGATAGAAACTGAAGGTTTGAATCAAAAGTTCCTTGATTTATTACGGAGGTAAATGAATTTCAATCCATCCCTCAGGAATTGAACCCAAAGGACTAGGTTCGTAAAAGAACACGCTCCCTAAAATAAGGTAAAGCATATAGAGGGTGAGGATTGTCCCGCATCCTATAATTAGATAGGCAATGGTTGTATAAGCCCTATCTTTCATCTTACTTTAATGATACACCCTTTTTAAGGTTTGTCAAGAGGGAAAACAATTTAGTTTGAAATGTGGTAAAATGATAGAGTTAAGATGTCAGGGTTGCAATAGAAAACTCTTTGAAGGGGACTTTCAAGGGTGGATAACGACTGTTTGCCCTCGTTGTAAAAGGTATAACAAATTTGAAAGCCAATCATATCAATCGTATAAACTGCTTCACTTAGAGAAGCAAAACAAACATTCTTAAAGTATGCTATAATGTAAGAGTAGGATTGTTAGAGTAGTGTAGGTATCTTGAGCACACCGACACTAGCATAAAAGGGGTTGAGTAGCGTAGTTGCGAAATCCCCGTTGGGTTCGGAGGCTGTGGAATGAGTCGCCACACTCTAACAATAGCACTTTAACAAAGAATACTCATTGGGTGGCGGAATAGGTAGCACTGAGGTTGACGCTTATCGGTAATCAACCCTTAAATAGCGAAACGGGTGGGTAGGTTATACAGAGATAATATCAAGGTATAGTGTAGGTGCAAATCCTTAGTCCAATGAGTTAAATAACCTAGAGCTACATTGATAGCCCATTTATGAGAACCTAGAGTTCCGTAGATGGGCTTTTTTATTGGCTATATTCCGAAAGGATTTATATAGCAAAATATACGAGGAGGTATTTGAACAATGGCTTTAGAGGAGGCACCCCCTGTGGTAGAGGAGGTTAAACCAGAAGAGGTAAAGCCTACTCCACCAGAGGTAGAACCAACTGTAAAGACTCGCACAGATGCGGAATTTCAAAAAGCACTAGATGTGGCGGTAGGAAAGGGACTTAGCACAGTGCAGAGTCAACTTTCCCTTTCAAAGACTGAGGCTACGAAGGCACAGGCTAGTTTGAAAGCTAGTCAGGCTGACTACCAAGCTCTTCAGGAAGAAATTGCCGAGCTAGAGAAGCTAAATCTTGAAGACACAGATGTTAGGGCTGCCTATACTGATAAGAAGGCTGCTCGTGAAAGTCTAAGGGACATAGCAAGGAAAACAGCAGAGTTAGAAGACAAACGCTATGAGAGTGAACTCAAAGAATGGCAGGTAGGTATGGACAACAAGGCTCAGGAGTTAGTTGCCGAATCAGGCATTAACATCAATGAGTTTGTTGGCTGTAAAACTCAGGAAGAGATGGAAGTAAAGGCTTTGAGGTATCTAAAGGATAATCCCAAAAAGGAAGAAGAACCGCCCAAATTTGACACTGGTTTATCATCTATCAGGGGGGTGGATTTTGACAAGATGAGCCCTGACGACAAGCTGAAATATGGATTTCAGCAACTAAAGAAATAATGGAGGCTAAGTAATGCAAACTATTACACAGTATGAATATCTTGATAGAGATATGATACTGAAGGGTGTTGTGGATTGGTTAGTGAAGGAGAGTCCTTTAATCGGGGCACTTCCTATGAAACCAGTGCAGGGCAATGCTCTAAAGTATAATGTCTCACTAACATTGCCTACTGCATCGTGGCTACAGGTTGGCGACCCGATTTCGGAAAGCACTGGCACTTACGAGCAGAGAAGCACTGACATCTACACCTTGATTCAGAATGCTTATACCGACAAATCTGCGATTGCCTTAAATGCTACCCAAAATCCAGAGGCAATTGATGCTGCTCTGGCTGCCCAAGCGATGGCACACGAGTTTGAGAAGACCCTGATTATCGGTCAGACTTCAGTAGATTCAACAACCAAGCAGTTTAAGGGGCTACTCAGGATGGTGGCTGAACTAGAAACCGCCACTACTACCGACCTTGATGCCATTGATAACGACCAAGTAATAGCAGGCACTACTTCAACTGGTGCGTTGACTATGACTGTTATAGATGAGCTAATTGACCAGATTAAACCAGGCAAGCCTGATATGCTTCTGATGTCTCGTAGAACAAGGCGTAAGCTCAATCTTCTATCAAGGGCAAGCGGAACTGGACAGCTCTTCCTTGCCGATGCAGCGAAATTTGGTGTCAAGATGATGCACTTTGATGAGGTGCCTATCTATGTGTCCGATTGGATTCTTGATAACTACATTGAAGGCTCATCCAGTGTTCAGGCTATAACCACTTACGAGTTTGCTGCAGAGGCTGTGGCAGGCACAAACGAAAACACGGTGATTTTCGCTATGCAAATTGGTGATGACAAGGTAACTGGTCTTCACGCTGGCGAAATGAAGCACGAAAGAGAAGAGGTTGTTGAGGACTACAATGCAATACTCAACCGATATGTCTGGTATTGCGGTCTAGCGTGCTTCAAGAAATACAGTCTTGCGGTGCTGACAGGAATCAATCCAAGAGACTAAACAAAAAAGACCTGAGAGGGCTGGTCTCTAATACGCCCTCATAACCAAGTAATGGAGGTGAAAGGTTAAAATGGGAAACGAATATAAATACCGAGCTAAAGTTCTAAATGTAGGTGGCTACGTAGTGATGTTCCCCAATGTGGGCGATGCTGTGCCTAAGGTAACATTCCCACCCAATCCTTATGCAGACAGCGTGACGCAGTTATTTCCACTAGGCACAAAGCTAATTCAGGGGGAGAGAGTCTGGAGATACTGCAAAAATGCAAACAATGAGTTAGCCATAGCTGGGTTCCTTCAGCAAGCTACATATGTCAACGCTGCACAGGATGACGACATTGTCGTAGCTGTCGCTGCTGACATAGGAGATTACAAGGTTGTAGTAGATAGCCAAGCAGTCCTAGAATCAGCACCACTCAGCACTAAGAATGGAATAGCTGAGGGATACCTGATTATCAACGACGGGACTGGTAATGGGCAGATGTATAAGATTAAGGCTCACGAGGCTTTTAATCACACACACCAAACAGACATTTTCCTATACGACCCACTCACTATAGCCTTGGTTGCGGATAACTCAGATGTTGGGCTTATCCAGAACCCATATGCCAATGTAATCACTGCTACGGCTGTCGTATCAGGTATGCCAATTGGCGTTCCACTGTTTGTTGTAACGGCTAAGTACTATTTCTGGTGTCAGACAGGTGGACCCGCCCCAGTCAGAACGCAGGCTGCTATTGCTCTTGGCACTCCTGCTTGTGTGGGAACAACAGAGGGTGAGGTTGACCCAGCGGCTACGGCAGGAACGGGGACGACTCAGTTAATCGTTGGCTATATGATGACTCTGGGCGTTACTCAAGACGACTATGCCATTTGCTTCTTGATTCTGGACAGGTAAGTAATTCAAGGGGGAGGGTTTATCCAACCCTCCCCCGATAGGGGAACTTATGGTAATACATCTGGGTGATGTTGCGGTGTCTGTAAAGGACTCTGTAATGGAGGATTTCAGGGATAGCAAAACCCACATTGATTTAGGAGCATACTGGAAACCGAAGGAGCGTTCCTTACCCTTATCCCTTTCCCACATCATATTGTGTTCTTTATTGAGGAACTATGTTATCCGAAAGGTTAAAGCTCCTCTCAAGAAAGCTATTGCGAATTTCGCTGAGGGTTATCCCAAGCACAGGAAGCTTTTAGAGACGGCTATAATAGTTCGTGTTGCACTTCTCCCTGAGCCGACAAGGGAGAATTGCATTCACCCTAATACCCTTAAACTATTTGATATTAGGGATAGGTTCTTTGAGTCTTTTGGGGAAGATGCGTTCTTTAAGGCTGCTTGGAAACTTCTTATCGTTGAGTATGAGCACGACCCTTACTACTGCTTTCGCATTGACTGGGTAATTGAATACACTAGAGAAATGGGTTGGGATTGGGAATTGCCCCTTGAGCATAATCTCAGTATCTTAATAGCTGCTAAAGATAAGTTTTTTGAGTATCAAGTAGCGAACGGAACATTGTTCCAAGCTATCTGGCAAATATCTATTGTTGAATACCAGACGATAAGAAGAGGTTTTGTTGACTGGGTGCTTGAGGAAATAAACAAAAGCGATTGGAAACCAAGACGAAGGGATAGACCTGCGAAAGATTGGAAGGAGGTTTTATGAGTGAGCTTATTCCATCCATTCCCATCACGGAATTTAGGAAACTCAAGACTCACGAACTCAGGAGGCTCAAGTCCTGTGAGATAACTTCAGATGGAGAGTATCTATTTACTTTTGTTAATGGAATGCTAGAGCCATCTGGTTATCTCAGAACTCAAACGGAATTTAATGCTCAGTTAGCAAATAGTGTAGCGGGGGAAACCCTAGAGCAGATACTGGAGGAAACCCTTGCCCCTGTATGAGTTTTGCTGCGATAGCGATGGTTGTGCAAAAAGGATTGAGCTAATCCGCCCTTATCAGGATGGGGATAAGCCAGTTATTTGCCCCAACTGTACTAGCAGAATGAGAAGGGTTTTCTCTGCGGTTAATCACACCTTTGGGTGGACACTGAGTGAAAGAAGCCACGAAAGGTTTGGGCCGAGAGATGAATACGAAAGAGATATATAGGAGGTGTAATTATCGCACTTTTTAGCAATACTTTGGCGGTTGTTAGACATTATCTATCATCTGCGGTAGGCGACCTTATCTATGGACAATGTGATGGAAATGGACAGGATACTTCCAATATCTACGCTCCGTTTTTATGGCAACCAGATGACTTTTATAATGAGGGCTTTTACGAAGTCTATGTCTATGCTGGCACAAATATCGGTGTAACGAAAAGGGTAACTGATTGGGTTCTATCCACTTTTCTACTAACAGTTCACTCGGCATATACTGCCGCTTGTGATGATAGTTCATACATAGAGCTACATCGTATTTTCTCCGAAGACGAATATCGCAAGGCAATTAACTTGGCGATTGAAAGTTTGGCTGGCAAGTATTTAGTAGATATAATAGACGATACCACTATACCTTTAGTTGCAGATACTTACGAATATGCCCTGCCAACAAGCTTGCTCTATCTACACAAAGTTACCACAGAACACGCAGTTGCTGGGGATGCATTTTATAACTCCGATGTGATTGACCCAAGAGATTGGAGTATTATTAAGGCTTACCCGCCCTATTTGAAACTTGATAAAAGGCACTATTCAATCACCGCAGGCAAGGATTTAAGGCTTGAAGGGCAGGGAACTCAACCTCTAGTTACTGCTGATACGAATGTTATTTACTTGCCCCCAGGTTGGCTAAAAGCAGAGGCAATATTAAATCTGCCTCAAAATAAAATCCAAAGCAATCAGTTGGATGGAGTTTATGCTCAAGCTCAAAGGGATGTTGAATATTATCGGCGAACAGGAAGGAATTATCCCGAACCGACAGCTAGAAGGATAGTAGAATAAAAAGGAGGTAAACAATGGCAGCAAGTATAAAAATGTTCTCCAAATTTCCCCTCAATCTTCTGGGTGCTAAATTATGCGATATGGATTCAGAAACTAAAATTTTGTGTGCACTCTATACTGACGCAGCAGCACCAAATCAGGAGACTATGAATGATAAGGTGGATGTAGATGCTACTATGACTGAAGTAGCAGATTCCACCAGCAATGGCAATGGCTACACAACTGGTGGGAAAGCACTAACCACAACCGCAATAACTGAAGCTACCCGTGTAACCAAATATGATGCCGTTGATGTGGCGTGGACAGTAGCCACCATCACAGCACGATACGCTGTTATCTATGATGATACAGAGGCAGCTGAAGCTAACCAGCCAGTTATTTGCTACATTGACTTTGGTGAAAACAAGTCTAGTGAAAACGGCACATTCCAACTTACTTGGAACGCAAGCGGAATATTTTCTATAACAGTGGCGGCATAATAATGGCAAAGAAAAAGAAGATACGAAAAGACGTTATCATTAAAGTGCCTGTAGCACGGATTGAGATAAAGGTAAAATGAGATTTTTATGGGCATTACTTATTTGCTTATTGACTATATACGCTCCGATAGAATTGACGAAGTGTATAATAGTAAATCTTCCTCATTCTGCTTATTGGGGCATACCAGTGTGGCAATTTATGGCAGAGATTGCCTGTCTCTGGACTTTGTATATAATTGGAATGGTAATAGTTTATAAGAGGATTAAGTAATGGCAGTTGGTATTGGCTCAGAAGCAATAGATAGAGACAGCTCAATATCTGGTACGAGTTTCACGATTATTGACAAGAACAATCCAGCCAGCATAAGTGGCGAAATCACCAGCATTGACATCTGGGCAAATACAGACGTAACTGGTCTTGAAGTTGGGGCATTCTATACCACAAATGGCAATACGCTTAAATGCCGTGCTAGTGAGGTTATTCCAGGCACTATAACTGCTGGCTCAAAAGTCAATAAGGTTGTTTCCATAGTAGTGGAGATTGGCGATTATATTGGCAGTTATCATACTGGTGGTAATTATGAAGTTGATACATTCGGTGATGGCTTTTGGTATGTAGAGGCTAGAGAAATAGACCCAAATGACGAGAGTGCCTATACGTTGATGGCTAATAGAACAATAAGTCTTGGTGGCTATATAGCACTAGGGATAAGTGTTAAGGTAGCCACTGGTACTGATGATTGTTTTCGGCGACTAAGTGATGATTATTGGGACATAGATACCACACATCAGTATGTTGGTGGTGCGGCCACTACCGAGGAACATGGTGGGGGGATGCGTTTCACCAATATCACAATTCCAAAGGGGGCAACTATTACTAAAGCATATTTAACACTGCGTTGTTCCGAATCATACGCTGGTGCAAACTGCTTTGGGAAAATAAGTGCCGAAGATGTAGATGATGCCATAACCTTCGCTAATGACAAGGCTGCCTTTGATACTCGTTTTGCTAATCATACAACAGCTATAATGGATTGGGATAATATAGAGGCTTGGACAAAAGATACTGATTACAATAGCCCAACTACCGATGGCACAACTACCTTTGCATCCATCATACAGGAGATTGTAGATAGAGATGGTTGGGCTTCAGGACAGGATATTGTTATCTTTCTTGAGGATTTTGACGACAGAAGCACTCACGGAGTTGGTGAAACCAGACTTGCTTATTCCTATGAGGGTAGTTCTACCTATTGCCCACAACTGGTAATTACTTATATAGTAAATGTTGAAATTACAGTCCCCCTTGCCACAGTGACTGGTGAGGGATTAGTTCCAACAATGATACGGGATGTGAAGCCTGCCATTCCCCTAGCAACAATAGACGGTGCGGGATTAGTTCCCACTATGGCACTGGATAGAATATTCTCCATTCCATTAGCAACGATAGATAGTGAGGGTTTAGCCCCTAGTTTTGCATTAGGTATGGTACTCTCCATTCCTTTGGCGACAATTACCAGCGTAGGATTAGTGCCTACTTTACTCTTGGGGTTTTTCAGGGGGCTTTCTGCTGGTTGGACTGGTAGTTTTACTTACACATTCCCAGTTAAGTTCTCATTAAATATCAGGAATATAGCTACGGCAACGGCACGTGCATTGGCGACTTTTACAGGGAGGGATTTAAAGTAAAATGGCAATCAAACACAAGGATGTTGGCACTGAATTAAGCAAGGTTGAATGGGAAGCAGCAGATACCCACGAAATTGAGGGATTTACCTCAACGGGACCGATACTTATGTCTGGGGATGGA